>Ga0265296_1001418_pt1 | contig 27753 bp, 23 predicted proteins | sample MunlanPumphouse1_FD_189073 | JGI IMG/M metagenome (GOLD analysis project Ga0265296, IMG submission 189073) | Groundwater microbial communities from a municipal landfill in Southern Ontario, Canada - Pumphouse #1 | ecosystem: Environmental > Aquatic > Deep subsurface > Groundwater | place... | reverse complement strand
TTACTTGCCTAATAATAAAATACCGGAAGAAAAAATAAAAGAAATCGGCCGCATAATTGAGAAATATATAAAGTTAATGAATTACGGGTTAGCCAAAATTAATTTTTCCGAGCATGTTAAGGACGGTAAATTCGGGCAGGCGACGGATGATTTTCAAGAAATTAATGATTTAACCAATTGGTTTATGTCCTTGGCGGCGAGCGAAATCGAAGAAAGTCTGGGCCGGGATAAAATAAAGCAGGCGGTCGTGGGCAATATGTATGAAATTTTAACTAAGAAAGTGAAACTGCCCCCCGATTTGCCTTATGAAAAAGAAAAGGAAATTCAGATTTATTTAAGCATCCACCGCAATTTTTTGAAATTTGACCAGGAGATGCTTGAGTTTATTCTCTTTAAATATTTTAACTCCGGCTGGGCTAAAGGGCCGAAGGACGAAGCCATAGCCAAAATCGCCAAAAATATAAGGTCTTTGCGCCAAGCTATCCGAGAAGGCATTAATCACCCCTTAGCGAAGCAACTGGACAAGATCGTCGGCCAGTATTCCGTATATTTTTCTATCTTGGAAGAAGTCATAGAAAAAAATCCGACCTCGGTTTATGATGAAATAAAAAATGATATCAAGGCCTTCCCGCGCCTGATAAAGAAGGCCTGCGCCAAAGAATACGGGGGCATAAGGTCAAGACTCTGGCGGGCCGCCGGCAGAAGTATTATTTATATTTTTCTGACCAAATCGATTTTTGTGATTTTATTGGAAATTCCGGCTATCCAGTGGTTTGGCGAGAAGATCAACCCGGTTTCTTTGGCTATAAATGTTTCTTTTCCGGCTCTTCTTTTGTTTCTAGTAGTTTTATTTACGCGCATTCCCTCGGAAAGGAACACGGCTAAAATAATTGAAAGGATAGAAGAGATAACTTTTGTGGAGAAGGAAAGGGGGGAATCTCTTATTTTGCGCAATCCGGTGAAAAGAGGAAAAATAACCAACGCCTTTTTTGGATTGATTTATTTCATTACCTTTTTTCTGTCTTTCGGATTAATAGTTTGGGCGCTGGGTAAAATTAATTTTACCTGGGTAAGCATCGTAATCTTTTTGTTCTTCCTGGCTTTAGTAAGCTTTTTCAGCATCCGCATCAGGCGGGCAGTCAAGGCATTTATTGTGGTTGAACAGAAAGAGAGTATGCTTACTTTTTTAGTTGATTTCTTTTATACTCCGATTATTACCGCCGGCCAGTGGCTCTCCGAGAAATTTTCCCAGATTAATATTTTTATCTTTGTTCTGGATTTTATTATTGAAGCGCCGTTTAAAATTTTCTTGGAAATTACCGAAGACTGGACGAAGTACGTGAAGGAAAGAAGAGACGACATAAAGTAAAAATTTCTAATTTTTAATTCCTAATTTCTAATAAAATGCCAAATGCCAAAATTTAGGCATTAGACATTTTAGGGTTAGAAATTTTATTAAAAATTAGACATTAGGTGAATTAAAAATTACAAGATATGTTATATATTGTTGGCACGCCGATCGGGAATTTAGAGGATATAAGTTTAAGAGCGCTTCGCATTTTAGGCGAGGTTGATTTTATATTATGCGAGGATACGCGGGTGACGAAAAAATTGCTGGAGCATTACAAAATTAAGACGCCGGTAATTTCTTATCATCAGCACTCCGATTTTTCCAAAACTGATTATATCCTGGATTTATTAGGGCAAGGCAAGGATTTAGCTTTAGTTTCTGACGCGGGCACGCCGGGAATATCTGACCCGGGAGGCAAACTAATTCAGGCCGTTTCGGAAAAATTCGGCGAAGATATGAAAATTGAATCTGTGCCTGGGCCGTCAGCCGTAACCGCGGCTTTGTCAATTTCCGGCATCCCGACGGACAAGTTTATTTTTATGGGTTTCCCCCCGCATAAAAAGGGGCGGCAGACGTTTTTAAAAAAAATTCTTGAGTCTAACTATCCGGTAGTGGTTTATGAATCAAAACACAGGATAGTGAAATTCTTAGAGGAATTGGATAAGATGGAGAAAAATGTTGATGCTAATAAAAATCAAGGAGAAGATGAACAAATTACAAATTACCCAGCCTCCACTAAAGCTACGGCGGGCAAGCAAATTTCAAAGAAGCTTACGTCGGTCGTTGTTTGCCGAGAACTTTCAAAAATGCATGAAACTATTTATAGGGGGAAGATGGAGGACATTATAAATAAAATAAAAGACAGCCGAGATGACCAAAAAGGGGAGTTTGTGGTAATAATTGGGAAATAAATATGAAAACATTCTATATAACAACCACCCTGCCTTATGTTAATGCCGAACCACATATCGGCTTTGCCGCGGAAATTATTAAAGCTGATGTGATCGCCCGCTGGCAGCGGCTTTTAGGCAAGACCGTGTTTTTTAATACCGGCACGGACGAGCATGGCTTAAAAATTTACCGCAAAGCTAAAGCTGAAGGCAAAGACCCGCAAAAATACTGCGATGAATACGCGGCGAAGTTTGACAATTTAAAGTCCGCTTTAAACTTAAGCTACAATAATTTTATTCGCACGACCGACCCGCATCATATCACGGCGGCGCAGGAATTCTGGAAAAGATGCGAAAAAAACGGCGATATTTATAAAAAGAACTACAAGATAAAATACTGCGTTGGCTGTGAGCTGGAAAAAACCGAATCCGAGTTAGTCAATGGCAAATGCCCGGATCATCCTAATTTAGAGTTAGAAACGATAGAGGAAGAAAACTATTTTTTCCGCTGGTCAAAATATCAGGATAAATTATTAAAGCTTTATGAGAAAAATAAGGATTTTGTCGTGCCGGCGCATCGTCTTAATGAAATTAAAAATTTTGTTTCGTCCGGCCTGCAGGATTTTTCCGTTTCCCGCCTGGTTGAAAAAATGCCCTGGGGAATTCCCGTGCCGGGCGACCAGAAACACGTGATGTACGTCTGGTTTGACGCTTTAGTAAATTACGTTTCGGCTTTAGGCTGGCCGGAAGACGAGAAAAAATTTAAAGACTTTTGGCCGGTAGTGCAGGTGGCGGGCAAAGACAACTTGAGACAGCAGTCTGCTATGTGGCAAGGGATGCTAATGTCAGCCGGGTTGCCCGCTTCAAAGCAGATTTTGATCTTCGGTTTTTTAACCGCTAATGGCCAAAAAATGAGCAAAAGTTTAGGCAACGTCATTAATCCTTTCCCTTTAGTGGAAAAATACGGGGCGGATGCCGTACGCTATTATTTATTGTCGGAAATTCTGCCTTTTGAGGACGGCGATTTTTCTTATGAAAAATTTGAAATTCGCTACAACGCTGATTTGGCCAATGGTTTAGGCAACTTAGTGGCCCGGGTTTCAAACCTATTAGAAAAAAATGAAATAGAAATAAAAATAAAAACTGACAGCGACAAAAAATTAAAGAAAGAATTTAGCCAAAAGATGGAATTATACCGTTTTGACGAGGCGTTAAAAATTTTGTGGGACAAAGTGCGGGAGAGTGATGAATTTTTAAGCGCTAAAGCGCCCTGGAAGATGAAAGATAAAGATGACATAAAAAAAGTATTAGAGCCGGTAGCGGAAAATATTTTAAACATCGCTTACTACTTACAGCCGTTTATGCCGGCAACGGCGGAAAAGATAATTAAGCAATTCAGCGAGAAACAGATCAAGAAGGGAGAAGGGCTTTTCCCACGAATTGCCCCCGCTGTCATTGCGAGTCCCGAAGCCTCGGGACGAAGCAATCTTGCGAATGATTAAAATAGTAAAAAGTAGAAGAATTGAGTTAATAAAAAAGATTAATCTAAGGTGGTAAAATTTAAACGAAAATTTTTAGTTCGTTAGATTGCTTCGTCTCCGCCAGCGGGCGGATCCTCGCAATGACAAGAAGGAATAACATTTAAATTAATAATATGGGAATTTTCGACATTATCTTATTAATCATCCTTGCCGGTTTCGTTTTTTACGGCTTATTTTTCGGCCTGATAAGAACTCTGGGGTCGCTGGCTGGCGTAATCGTTGGCGCTTGGCTGGCGAGCCGTTTTTATTTAGAAGTTTTTTCCTGGGTTAAGGATTTATCTTTTGGTTTTAATAATTTGGGCAAAGTCGCTACCTTTATTATTTTATTTTCCCTGATAAACCGTTTGGTCTGCTTTGCTTTTGTGATTTTAGATAAAACTTTTCACATCATTTCTATCATTCCCTTTTTAAAAAGCATCAATCGCCTGGCCGGGGCAATTTTAGGGCTTCTGATGGGCGGGCTGATAATGGGATTAATTCTATACGTAGCGGCCCGTTATACTATTTTTAACAGTTTTTTCGGCGACTGGATGGTCAATTCCGAAGTGGCGCCGCGACTAATTAAATTTTCAAGCGTTCTAACCCCGCTTTTACCTGAAGTTTTAAAGAAACTGCAATCTTTAATATAACAAGTTTTACGGAAAAATTTATTTCATACTTCCGGCCCACGATGAAAAAAGTAATTATATGGCAAGTAATAAATACTTAATTATTAGAAAAAGGCAGAACATGCTTACGGCCTGCTATTGGAACGGAATCTGCCAGTCTTCGCTACTGGTAAAAAAAATACACAGGACTCGGGCTGACATAATATGGCAAGTCTATAAAGATGGTTATCTCAGGCAAGTCCATTTAAAGGAGAACTGGAGCAGGTCGGGAAAAACTATCAGCCGGCGGTTGCTTAATGATAAAGCATATTTCTCTTTTTTAAAAAAAGAAATAGAAAAAGCGGAGGGGCGAGCCGATTTATTCCGCAAAAAATTTTGCAACGAAGATCTCGTAAAATTAAGCTTTAAAAAATTAATAGTAGCGGCTGAAAAAATTAAAGAGCTTTGGTTTGATTATGATATCATTAATGTTCCGGCCTGGTTTTGGGGAGGCGACCAATTCAGGGAACTGGTAAAGAAAAATTTACGAATTCCAGAAGTCGAATTTTTAACCCTTTCCACGCCGGTTAAAAAAACCTTTGTAAGCCAATTGGAATTTGATTTGCTTTCAGCCGCGGTTTTAATAAAAAATAAAAAAAGTAATTTGGGGGAAACCGCGATTAAATTATCCGATAAATACGGCTGGATTCCATTCGGCTATGATGGGCCGGAATACTGGGGGAAAGAGTATTTTATCAAAGAAATTAAAAATAATTTTTCGAGCGCCGAAAAAAAATTGAAAATAATAACAGCAGCCGATAAAGAAAATTTAAAGCAACGCGAGGAAATTATTAAAAAATTCAAGCTTACCAAACAGCAATTAGGGCAAATCGGTAAGCTAAATTATTTAGCGCTTTGGACGGATGAAAGAAAAAAGGTGGATTTTGGATTGAGCTATTGCTACGCAAAAATTTTATGGGAGATAGAGAGGCGATTTAATATTTCATACGTAAATTTAAAATATCTTCTGACCGAGGAATTACCCTTAGTCCAAAGCCAGAAAGAGAAATTTTTAGGATTAAGCGAACAAAGAATAAAAAACGAATTTACCGCGGAATTTAAAAATGGGAAAATAAAATTTTTAACTCCCCGGGAACAAAAAGAATTTTTAAATAATAACAAGGAAAAACCGGGCGATGGGATTATAAAAGGGTTCGTTGCCTCAAAAGGGCTGAAAGAAAAATATGAAGGGCGGGTAAAAATTTTATTTACGCCGGAGGATGTTAAAAAAGTAAAAACCGGAGATTTTGTCGTTGCTTCTATGACTACGCCGGATTATATTTTAGCCATGAAGAAAGCAGCCGGATTTATTACTGACGAAGGCGGAATAACCTGCCATGCCGCCATAGTTTCCCGCGAAATGGGAAAACCCTGTATTATCGGCACGAAAATCGCGACGCAGGTCTTAAAAGATGGGGATTTAGTGGAAATAGATACGGGGCGAGGGATTGTGAGAAAGAAATATAAATAAATTTGTTGATTTAAAATATGAAGTATTCCTATATCTGGCAAAAAAGAACTTACCCGCCGATTTTAATGAGACCGGTTATTGAATCCACGGTTATTGGCTTTAGGAAGATTTTCCCGGGTAGCCGGATCAAGGCCGGAGGCAATTATTATCAAAAAGGGCTGGGCGGTTATTTTTATGATGACTCGGGGCTAAAAAAAACCGTTGAGGATTTAGCGGGCAGGGCGCTTAAGAACCCGGCCTTTCTTTATAATATTTTTGTCAGGGCTTACGAGAAATCTAGAAAATTAGAAATTTTTTCTAGAAAAAATTTTTCTTCCGGCTTAAAAAAAGAGAAATATGACGGGCTGCTTAAATTCTGCCGAGATTATGACCGGCGATTTTATGATTTTTATTCCTATGGCTCCTGCCAGAGTTTTCTGGGCTATTATGAAGATAATCCCATTTATAGAAGGATGAATGAAATTTTAAAAAAGAAAACAAAAACCAGGCCGGAAAAATTCGCCGACTATCTCATAATTTTAACTAACCCGCCCAAGAGTCTGGAAACCAATAAGCAGGAAATCGCGGTTCTGGAGCTGGCGGAAAAAATAAAGGAGAGGGGGCTTTTTAGCCGGCAGGAAGTTTTAAAAAAATTTCGGCCAGAGCTGGAAGCGCTTAATAAAAGATTTAATTATTTATCTTTTGACTTTACTAATAAAACAAATTGGAATATAAATCATTACCTTAAATTAATTTTAGAAAAAACCAAGTCTGGTTTAGACATAGGAAAGAAAATAAAAGAGCTAAAAAATTACGAAAGAGAAACGGAAAAAAATTTCAGGAAAGTCTGCCAAGAGATCAGATTAAACAGAAAAGAAATAAAGGTTTTTGAGCTAGTCCGGAATTTAGGATATTACAAATGGGCCAGGGAATACGGATTTCAGAAGTCCACCCGGAATTTTTATCTGGTTTTGGAGGAAATGGGCCGCCGTTTAGGCCTTAACTCCCTAGAGGCAAAATATATTTTTCTGGATGAATGGGAAAAATTCTGGGGCAGGGGAAAAGGGCTTAAAAAAATAGCCAAAGCCAGGATGAAAAGTTCTTTAATCCTTATCTCCCCAAAAAAAGGAGTGGAAATATTAACTGGCGAAAAAGCAAACAGGCGATTTAGAAAACTGTCTTTTGCTAAGGAAAGAGAGAAACGGGCAGGGGCTGAGATAAAAGGCATGCCGGCCCGGGCCGGAAGGGCGCAGGGCATAGTAAAAATAATTAATAGTAAAAAAGATTTGCCAAAAATGGCCAAAGGAAATATTTTAGTCTCCCGGGCAACCAATCCGGAGCTAATCTCCGCTATGAAAAAAGCCGCGGCCATTATTACGGATGAAGGCGGAATCACCTGCCACGCGGCCATAGTTTCCCGCGAGTTAGGGATTCCTTGCGTGGTGGGCACGAAAATCGCGACACAAGTGCTGGGGGATGGCCAATTAATTGAGGTTGACGCGGACAGGGGGATAGTAAGAAAATTAAATAGATAATTCTAAACTATGAAAAAATTATTATTTAAATCCCACAAAAAATCATCTTATGAAATGATATTTAATATAGATAGGTTTTATATTTACCCCTATTATTTTGCTGATATTTCTTTTACTAGCGGCGCAAAAGAGGCAATAGGCAGTAACTTTACTAGGATTATTGTTGAATTTAGCAAAGACCACGCTGATTCTTATATGAATATTGGAGAAGCGGAGAGACTTGGGAAAAAAATATTCGCTCGGATTTTTAAAAAAGAAAAGTATTATAAATTGGTAGAAAAAAAGATATTAGGTTGTGGCGCGGCGCTTATGAAATTCTGCCAAAGAATAAATAAAATCAAGATAAATAACTTAACCGATCCGGAACTCTACGGGGTTTATCATAAATACGGCCAGCTGATTACAAAAATGAGGGATTGGGGCGGCGTACCAGTAGTGCTGGACGGCATGAAAATTCCGTATCTATCCAATTATTTGATGGAACAGTTTAAAAAAATCGGCGGACAAAAAAAATTAACCGCCAAAGAAATTTCAAATTACTATAGCCTCTTGACCTCAGGCGATAAAAAAAGCGAAGTGATGCAGGAAGAAATCGGCCGGCTTAATTTGATTTTGCAAATCGAAAAAGAACTTCCCGCTTTCAAAAATTTATTCAAAGAAAAAAATGACCAAAAACTAATTTTATTAATTAAAGATAAATATTCTCAAACGCACCGATTATTAAAAAGACATACCGAAGAATTTGGCTGGCTGACGTTTTATTATATCGGGCCGGCAATGAGCGTTTATGATTTGATTAAAATGATAAGAAATGATTTTTCTTCGAAAGAATCAATAATTAATCAGATCAAAAAAATCGAAACGCATTTTCAGAAGTTACCGGCAGAAAAGGCGGCAGTTATAAAGAAACTCGGGTTACCGGCCAAGCTGGTTTATCTGCTTAATGTTTCATCTTTTTTCACTTATTTGAAAGACCACCGCAAGGGGATTTACCAGAAATCGTATGTGGCCATGGAACCTGTCATAGAAGAAATTGCTAAACGGATTAATCTTAGCGCAAAGGAAACAAAATATTTGGTGGATTATGAGATAAAAGATGCCTTGTTGCGGAATAAAAATTTCCGTCAAATTGCTAGTCGCCGGACCGAATATTGCGTTTCCCATGTTTATAAGGGAGAAATAGAAGTTTTGACGGGTGACGAGGCGACTAGGCTGATAAATAAATATGTTTTTAAGTCGACAGATGAGCTAATAGAAACGAATCAATTGAAAGGAAGCGTTGCTTATGCAGGAAGAGTAACCGGCGTTGTAAAAATAGTCATTACTAAAGATGATGTTGATAAAGTGAAAGAAGGTGATATTTTGGTTTCGCCGGCCACGAATCCGGATTTGATTATTGCTATGAAGAAGGCCGCCGCTTTTGTCACTGACCGAGGCGGCATTATCTCTCACGCTGCCATTATTTCCCGCGAGCTTAAAAAACCCTGCGTGGTCGGCACGGGAATTGCCACTAAAGTTTTAAAAGACGGCGATTTGGTTGAAGTGGACGCTATCAACGGCGTAGTCAAAAAATTAAATAGATAATTCAGATAATTATGAAAATCAAAATGCCAAAAAAATATCTAAAAATCTGGCAAAAGGCGAAGCCGATATTAGAAAAGGGGAAAGAGGGAGACACGGTTCATTGCCGGCAAACCGCCGAGCTGGTTTTAAATTACATTGGCGAAAATAAAAAAGGCGATCCCGATGTTCTGGTTCCGGTGGCGATGATGCACGATATCGGCCATGCCGCGATTTTACCCCAGCATATAAAGTATGTTACTGGCCCGGAAAAATTTCCCGGCGGCAAACTGGTTCATATGCTGGCCGGCGCCAAAATAGCCGATGATATTCTAAAAAGCGTAAAATATCCTCCCGCCAGAAGAAAAGAAGTAGTTGAGATTATAAGCATGCATGATTTTGACCAATTAAAAGATCCTAATTTTGCTAAGGCATACGACACTTTGAATAAAAAATTATTTCACGACTTAGACAGCTTGGATAGATTTTCAAAAAAAAGATTTGAATCTATTATGAAACTATATCGCTGCGGGCCGCAAGAAGCGATTGGGCTGTTGTTAAAGGAAACAAAATTTTTTCTGCCCGAAATTGAAGCCAAAGCCAAAGAGATGCTAAAAAATTTAAAATTATGAAAAAAGCGGCGGCCATCGTTACCAATATCGGCGGGTTGACTTGCCACGCGGCGATTATTTCCCGGGAATTCGGCATTCCTTGCGTAGTCGGCACAAAAATTGCGACGCAGGTGTTGAAAGACGGGGATTTAGTGGAGGTGGATGCGGGGCGGGAAGAGAAGCAGTAAAAAAGATAAGATAAAATAAAATATGAAGTTGAAAGTTAATCTTAAAAAACCCCTTGATCAGTGGGGACCTATCGACGCCCGGATTTTGTATCCTAGTTTTTGGCTTCTTCCGCTTTCCGCCTTGGTAGCGAAAACTTATGGCGTATTATGGCCGGAGATGATGGGCATTTTTCAGCGCGAGCGCATGACTTTCATCTGGGAAAAAAGAAAGATGCAGAATCGAGCGGAGATAGCGATAGAAAAGTGGCTGCTTAATGAAAAAAAATTTTTAGATTTAAAAAAAGAATATAGGCATTTAGTAAAAACTGGCGATGAATTGGAAATAAAAATTAAAAAAACATTGTCTAAAAAAAACCTTTTCCCAGACGAATTATCCAAAATTGCAAAATTAGTTTATGATCAGTTAATAAATTTTTGGACATCGACTTTTGTTTTTGAATTGGCGAATTTTGGCTCCCCGGAATATTTGAAAAAACAACTAAGCGGATATTTGCCAAAAAAGAAAATCGATCTCGCCTTAGAAATTTTACTGGCACCGGAAGCCTTGAGTTTTCATCAGCAATCCGAGCTTGAATTATTAAAGCTTTACGTTAAATCTAATTCAAAAAAAGATCTGGGAAAAAAATTAAAAAAGTTTGCGGCAAAATGGTATTGGGTGAATGACAGTTTCCGTAGTGGATTTTTTCTTAATGGAAAAGATTTTCTTAAAGAATTGAAAAATTTAAATAAGCCGGAGGCGAAGAAAAAGATTTTTGAAATTAAAATTCTTCCAGATAATGTTTTAGCGAAAAAAATGCAATTCATAAAAAGTTCCGAACTTCCGAAAAAATTTTTGCATATTGTTCGGCGCTTGTCTTTTTCTATCTGGTGGCAAGATAATCGGAAAACAAAAATTTGGCAGTATAATGGGTTAGTGCGAATGATTAACAAGGTGAGCTCGGAAAAATTCAATATTCCTTTAAGCCAATTAGAACTATATACCGCGGAAGAATGGCTTGATTTGCACAAAAAGGGAATTAAAATCAGCCCAAATATTCTAAAAATAAGAGATAAATTTTGCGTTTTTGAAATTGGAAACGGCAATTTCGAGCTTCTAACCGGGAATAAGCTGCAAAAAATAATACAAAGAGCAGTAAACTCGGGCAAGCCAGGCAATAAAGACATCATTCAAGGGACAGTAGTAAGCAAAGGGGGAAAAGCAATTACCAGGGGAAAGGTCAAGGTAATTTTAAGTCCCCATCAAGGATCAGGTTTTAAAAAAGGGGGAATTCTGGTCGCTCCCATGACTTCTCCCGATTTTGTTCCGCTTATGCGTAAAGCGGCTGCCATCATTACCGATGTCGGAGGATTAATGTCACACGCAGCGATCATTTCGCGCGAACTTAATATTCCCTGCATTGTCGGCACGAAAATCGCCACGCAAGTGTTGAAAGACGGGGATTTAGTAGAAGTAGATGCGGAGCGGGGGGTAGTAAGATTGATTAAAAAGTAGAAATATTAAACTTATGGAAACAGTTAATTATTTCCAGAAATTTTTAAAAGAAGAACGCTATACTCAAAGTTTTAATAGTGCTCCTATTTTTTTAAATCATTCTGCCCAAAGTGGTTTTGTAATAAAAGAAATATTAGGTTTTGGCTACAATGGTTTTTGTTTTAATTATAAAGAAGGTTATGGAGAAATGGATTATCTCGTCTCGGATTTCAAAATGATTTGGCGGATTATCAAAAATAAACTTGCCCAAGATCCAGATTATCTGATAAAAACAAAAAAACAATATGAAGAAATTTTTAATGAGCACGAGAAACTTTTTGAAAAAATAGCCGTTCTAAAACTTAGAGAAATCAAGAATGAAGAATTATTTGATTTATTCAAAAAATGCGCTAAAGCCCAAATTGATTCGGTTGGCCTTGGCCATTTAGTTGATTCAATCAGTATAGAATTGGAAAAAGAATTTAGGAAAAAACTTTTTGATGAGATAGAAGAAAAGAAAGAATTTAATAAATATTTTGTTCAATTGACGGTTCCGAGCAAGCCTTCTTTTATAGCTAAAGAAGAAAATGAATTGCTTAAGATTTCTCTTTTATCTTCATCTGAGCGGAAAGAAAATTTAAAGGAACATTTAAAAAAATATTTTTGGATTCAAAATAGTTATGCCGGTCCCAAAAAGTTAACCATTAATTCATTAGAACAACGTCTAAGGTTTTTTCGGGAGACCAAAAAGAAACAAAAAAATAAAATAATTAGAGTCGCCCCCAAAGTCAAGATTAAATTAAGTAAAGAAGTAAAAAAAATGGTTGAAACTATTGATTTTACTACAATTTGGCAAGACGAAAGAAAAAGGAACGCTCTAAAAACGATTGGCTATTGGGGAAAAATCATTGATGAAATTGGCCGCCGGCTTTCGATGCCTTCTCATTTTATTTATTACTTAGGAGTAAGTGATGTAGAAAAGATTAATTTTTTAAAAGATATTGGTTCCCTAAGAAAAAATTTAGAGAGGCGAATTAAAGGAGTATTTTTTTTGTTAAAAGAAGATCGAGAAATAAAGATTACGGGTGCCTTATACCAGAAATTAATAAAAATAAGAAAAAAGATAACCGAAAGCGCGACAGAAAAACAGAAGGAAATTCACGGCACAATCGCTAATAATGGCACAGCCATTGGCAGGGTGATTATCTGCAAGGATATTAATTCTTTAGACAAAGTTAGAGCAGGCGATATCTTAGTCACCTCTATGACCAGACCAGAATTTATGCCCGCTCTTAAAAAAGCGACGGCAATTGTGACGGACGAAGGCGGAATCACTTCTCACGCCGCCATCGTGGCCCGGGAACTGGGAATTCCGGCAATCATCGGTACCAAAATCGCCACGAAGGTCTTGAAAGACGGTATGGTAGTTGAAGTAAGAGCTAATCATGGGGTAATAAAAATAATTGGATAACGAGGAAAATAAAAAAATGGAAAAATTAAACCCAAAAAATTATCATATAATTTTTAATCTTAAAGAAGACGTTTTATTGACTTATTATTTTGAGATTGGAATGAGGCGGAAGCTTAAGAGATTTGGTTTGGCCAATATAGAGCTAATTTATATAGATGGGCAGTTTTATTTCAATAAGCGGGATATCGCTAAATATAATTTTTCCAATAAAAAAATAATGGCGGTCATAAAAAAACTCCGCCGTTTTCTTAAAGAGTATCTGAAATTCTGTGAGGAGATAAGAGGCAAAAATTATGCCGGAAAAAATTGGCTTAGTTTAATCAGCGATTTTAAAAAGTTTGTTTCGTTTTTAGGGAAAGCCATGGCGATTGTCGATGTGCCTGTCTATTGCGAATCATTCTTTGAGAAAAGAGTTATGGCTGGATTGAAGGAAAATGGCTTTAGACAAAAAGATTTTTATATTTTATCGACTCCTTTGTATGAGTCATACCGAAAAAGAAGGCATGCCGATCTTATAAAAATAAAGGCCGAAAAAATGACTAAAGCCGAATTCAGGCAAAAATGGGGATGGAGTAATACGATGGCTTTTTCCTATCGGCCGGTTGATGAAACTTTTTTAGATAAAGCTTTAAAAGAAATAAAGGATTTCCGAAAAGAAAAAGAGATTTTTAATAGAAGAGACAGGGAAGAAAAAAGCAGGTTTAATAAGCTTTATAGGAGACTGCCAACTGATTTGCGGAAAGATGCTGATTTAATTCAGGAGTTAATCGCCATCAGGGATTACCGAGTAGAGGTAATAAATAGAGGATGCTATTGCGCCATGAATTTACTTGGGGAAATAAGCCGAAGATTGGAATTAAATTATAAAGAAGTGATAAACCTGACTCCGGAGGAAATTATTAAGAAGAAAATACCCGTTGATTTATCAGCCAGGCTTAAAGGTTTCGCCTGTGTCGCCGATAAGATTTATACCGGCGAGGAATTAAGGGCATTATGGGACTTGTTCAACCGAAAAGAAGAAGCTGATTTCGTTAAAGGTACTCCGGCCAGCAAAGGAATCGTTAAAGGCAGAGCGAGAATTATTTTAAAAGCGGCCGAATCAGGCAAATTAAAAAAAGGAGAAATTTTGATTTGCGAGCAGACAACTCCCGATTATTTAGTCGGTATCAAAAAAGCGGCGGCCATCGTTACCAATATAGGCGGGTTGACTTGCCACGCGGCGATTATTTCCCGGGAATTTGGCATTCCTTGCATAGTGGGCACGAAAATCGCGACGCAGGTCTTAAAAGACGGGGATAGGGTAGAGGTGGACGCAAATAAAGGGATAGTGAGAATTTTAAAATAAAAAAAGCGGCGACCCAAAGTTTGTATTAAACTTGGGTAGCCGCTGTTGTCTGTACCGTGGTGAATTACACCGTATGGCCGCCGTGAGAAACGTCGGCCAGGGTAACGCCGGTGATGAGCGGCGTCGCACTGATTTCATCCGGTTCGGTACCGATTTCGATCCGGTAAAGAGCGCCGGACTCGGCTTTGATCTTGAGCTGGATGAAAAACGGTCGACCGAGACCCATAACAGCGTAGTTCGGCACTTCCGGGCTGCGCAGGAAGGCGATGATATCCTCCCGCGAGAACGGAATTGTGTACTCGGCCTTCGGCACCAGTTTGCCGTCAGCCAGAACCACGAACGCCTCGTCATGAAGCACTACGAGGGACTCGGGTCCTCCGAGTACGGGATTGCGCCGGTAAAGCTCGTCGCCCGCGGCCAGAATGGATCTGGGGTTCTGGGAGATGAACAATTCGGCAATCTGCCGATGGCGCTTGCCGGTACCGGAAAAAACTGAAAACATGGTTTCTTCGGGCGCTTTCATCACGGAACGCGCGTCTTTGCACAGACGCGCCATACGCGCCATTCCTTCGTTGGTCAGGCCCGGGTCAACGACCGGGGTTATTCCGTCCGGAAGGAAATCTTCTTTTTCGCCGTGGGTGAACCCGAACAGAGTCTTGATAACATCCATGTTCAAACCCTTTCAATGGTATTGTGATAGAACGAGAATTACGCGAAAAATCAAAGGAACAATCAATTTGTTATCATATCATAAGTAACCTTTTTTGTCAAGTAAAATTGAAATAAATTATTATATTTTTGCTAATATTACATATATTGTTATAATTTTCGAATAACTATTATGACCATTAAGCAAATAAAAAAAATAGATTGGCGGTATTTGATAAATAGGCGGGAGGCCCTGCTTTTTAAATCAATTACGGATAATTCTTATTCTTTTTTTAGCAAATACGCCGGGATAAAATGGAAAGCGAATTTTATTTTGCGGACGAGCGACGGCCCGCTTCTTCATAGCGGCCAAGAGCTTGATAATCTAAAAAATATATTTATCAAGGGCGGCGTAAAATTATTGAACGATTTTTCCTGGCGGCTTGTGGCAAACGTCAATAATTTCGGAGATTTCGCTAAAGGCCTTGAGGATAAAGATTTTTCGGTTTCAAGCCAGAAAGAAATTAATTATAAGATTTCTAAATTCGCGCGATTGGCTTTTTCCGCCCATAATTTCCTTGTTCCCATGCCTATGGCCGATAAAGCGATCAGCCAGATGATACTTAGCCGTTTGCCTGACGCCGGGGAAAAAGAAAAGGCGGATTGGCTTTCAACTTTATCTTATCCGAAAAAAAAGAACACGACTGAGTTTGAACAGGTTTCATTTTATAAACTCACAATTGCTTTCAAGAAAAAATATTTTTCTCTTAATGCCGGCGTATATTTTCAAAAGGCGCTAAAATTGCATGTCAAAAAATACGGGTATATGGGTGCAAGAAATTATTGGTGGGAGCAGGTTTGGACAGAGAAGGATGTTATAAATCGGCTGAAAAATTTTTGTAAAGAAAATAAAAACCCGGAAGGAGAATTGAGGAGAATAAAAAAAACCCAATCTGAGGGGGAAAGCGCATTTAATAAACTAATAAAGAAATTACGCATTGAAAAAAAATCCGAACTGTTTAAATTAATAAACATAGCCAGAGAATACGCATATTTGCGGACTTGGCGCACGGACATAATTTACGGGTCGGGCTATAGAGCCAGGAACCTTTTTTACGAAATTGCTAAGCGGGCGAAAACGGATAAAGACGTTATCCCATATCTGACAATTCGGGAAATAATCAAAATGGCCCGCTTTAAAAAAATGCCGATTTCCGCCAATGAGTTTAAAAAAAGAAAACAATTTAACGCCAGCTTAAAGATGAAAAACAATTTTTATGTTTTGTCTGGCTTGGCGTGGAAGAAGAAGCTGGCGTCCCTGTCCGAACCGGCTGAAAAATTGCCGCTAAAAGATTTTAAAGGAAATATCGCGTATCCCGGAATCGCCCGGGGCAGGGTAGCAATCGTAAAACAAGGAGCCGACTGTTCGCAGAGCCTTAGTAAAATAAAAAAAGGCGATATAATGGTTGCGACCATGACTTTTCCTAACTTTATCCCGGCTATGGAAAAGGCCGCGGCTTTTGTTACGGACGAGGGCGGGATTTTGTGCCATGCCGCGATTGTGGCGCGGGAAATGAAGAAGCCTTGTATCATCGGCACGAAAATCGCAACGCAGGTGTTAAAAAATGGGGATTTAGTGGAAGTTGACGCAAACGAAGGAGCGGTAAAAATTTTGAAATAAAATATGCCATATAGTTATTTTTTACATTTTAGACAATCAGATTTTCCCCTGATATTTACTGATATAGTATTTCATCCGCAATCTTATGGTATTTTTGATTATCGGGCATTGCAAATTAAAGATAATGTTTCTGCTTATTTAACTAGACGGGGATTGCGGGAGTCATATAAATTTGGCCGTCCTTTATTAAAAGCAGAACCTTCTTCTAAAATTATAAAAGATTTAGAGAGAGTAAATAGCGAGTTGCGGGATAAAAATATTTTAAATATGGTCAAGAGGGCAAAATCCAGCATGGAAATAGTTGCCCTATGGGATTTAGCAGAAAGCAAGATTTTTGATTTTTCTCAAGCATATCGATATTGCGAGCAGACAGTCGTTGCCCCCTTAGAAAAAGATCTTCTGAAAGTGTGCACGGAGGATCAGCTTATAGAAATTTTGCACAAGCCGTCCTTGATTGAGAAGACTAATTTGAGTGATGACAAAAGAAGAATTTTCCAAACCTTATTATCTTTGGGGGAATTGAAGTTATCTTTACATAAAAACGCAGAATCTTGGGTTGAGTCCTTGTATATTTTTAGTAAATTTTTGGCAAAAAAATATAATATATCTTTGAACCAGGCCTTGTCATTGAGAAGTGATGAATTTAGGAGGGCTCTGCGGGGTAAAATTATATCTCCTGATATCCTAAATAATCGTGTTGGTGGTTGTGCATTTATACCGTTGGGAAAGGGAAAGCGGTGGCGATGTCTAATAAATGAAGAATTTAAATACTGGCAGAACAGGCTGGTAAAAGGGAAAGGGGGTATAGTTAAGGGCGCCCCAGCTTATCCAGGGAAGGTGAAAGGGATAGTGGTTGTCCACACTAGCTGGACAAAGTCTCTTAAAATACCGGCTGGTTCGGTCATTGTCAGCGGCATGACTAACCCGCAGATTATTTCGGCCCTGAAGAATGCCGCCGCCATTATTACAGAAGAAGGTGGTTTAACTTGCCATGCAGCCATAATATCCCGCGAATTAAAAATTCCTTGCATAGTCGGGACTGGTAATGCCACCCAGGTTTTAAAAGACGGGGACAGAGTGGAAGTTGACGCCAATAAAGGAATAGTAATAAAAATAAAATAAAAAAATAATAAAATAACATGAAATATTTAAAGATAAATTTAAACAAAATAAGCCAGGATGAAATTGATTTAATTATTGATTATTTTAAGCGCGGTAAGGTCATTGTTTATCCGACTGACACGATTTATGGTTTAGGTTGTTTAGCGACCGATAAGAAAGCCATGAAAAAGATTTTTAGAATAAAGGGAAGGGAAAAGAAAAAACCCTTGTTGATTTTGGTTGGCGATTTTAAAATACTAAAAAAATATTGCCGGGTCAGCGGGAAGCAGGAAAAATATCTAAAAAACGCCTGGAAAAGCGCGAGAGCAACCTCAGTTATTCTGGAAAAGAAACGAAATTTGCCTCATTTGCCTCAAGAGTTGACCGGCGGGCAGGAAACCGTAGCGGTCCGTTTGCCAAAAAGTAAATTTTTGATTAAAATACTAAGTGGAGTCGGCCAGCCGATAGTTTCGACCAGCTTAAATAAAAGCGGGCAGAAGAATCTGGATAGCGTAAGCCGTCTGGATAATTATTTTAAAAAGGGGAAACCGGATTTGGTAATTGACGCCGGGGTCATAAAAAATAAACCATCTAGGTTGATTGATATAAGAGATTTAGATAATATAAAGATCTTGAGGAAATAATTAGAAAATTCCTAATTCACTTAATTTCTAATTCCTAATAAAATGCTAAATGCCAAAAAATTTAGGCATTGGACATTTTAAAAATAGAAATTTTATTAGAAATTAGAAATTGAAAATTAGAAATTAATATTTTATGCTTTATACCATAAAAGGAAAATATTTTGAAGAAAATAAAAAGAGAAAATGGCTTAAGAGAATTTCTCTTGCGGTTTTGATATTGATTTTTATTGTCATTTCTTTCGGGGCGGGAATGTATATTTCGCAAAAAAGCGAAGTCATAAAAAAATTAGCGGAAAAAGAGGTAATTTATTTAGGGGATCTAATTGGCAAATACGGAGGAGGCCGAGACGATATTTTAAAACAAGATGTTAACTTTAATTTATTTTGGGAGGTTTGGGATACTTTGCAAAAAGAATACGTGGATAAGGATAAATTGAATGATAAGGAAATGTTTTACGGGGCTTTAAACGGCCTGGTCGCGTCAGTAGGCGATCCTTATACGGTTTTTATGGATCCGAAACTTTCCCGGGAATTTGCCGATGATTTAGCCGGGACTTTTGAGGGCATCGGCGCGGAAATCGGCATTAGAAAAGAGATTCTGACGATTATTGCGCCCTTAGAGGGCACGCCGGCGCAGGAAGCGGGACTCCAGCCCGGGGATAAAGTTTACTCTATAAACGGCGAATCCACGACCGGCATGGCGGTTGATGAAGCGGTCAGTAAAATTCGCGGCCCAAAAGGAACTGATGTTACCTTAAATGTATTTAAAGAGGGGAATGATGCGGCTGAAGACATCGTTATTACTAGGGGCGTTATTACCGTTAAAAGCGTAAAAACGGAAACCGTATCCTCGGCCGGGACGGAAGGAAGTCAGGCGGAAAAAAATGATAAAGATATTTTTGTTTTGAAAATTAGCAATTTTAATAATGATACTTTGGATTTGTTTAATACTGCGGTTCAGGAAATACTCTCTAAAAATCCGAAGAGCATAATTCTGGACTTGCGCAATAACCCGGGCGGTTATTTGGACACAGCCATTGAGCTGGCCAGCGAATGGGTGGACAGCGGAATTATAGTGACAGAGAAATTCAGCGAAGAAAAAAAGAATGAATATTTATCGCGCGGCCGGGCCAGATTAAAAGACTATCCGACCGTAGTTTTAGTCAATAGGGGGAGCGCTTCGGCTTCGGAGATTCTCGCCGGGGCCTTAAGGGATTATAAGAAAGCTACTCTTGTCGGGGAGCAGACGTTCGGCAAAGGTTCGGTGCAGACTTTAAGGGAATTCGGGGACGGCTCTTCGATAAAAATAACCGTGGCTAAATGGCTTACGCCAAACGGCGATTCTATAAATGACGCGGGGATTAAGCCGGATATTGAGGTTAAAATGACGGATAAAGATTATGAGGAAGACAAAGATCCGCAGATGGACAAAGCGATTGAAATCCTGAAGAATAAGTAATAATATAAACATATGGCGAAAGATCCCTCTCTAGGAGAAAAAATTGGGACCGTGACCCATTATTTCGGAAAAATCGGCGTGGCCGTGGTGGTTTTAACTAAAGAATTGAAAGTGGGAGAAAAAATCAGGTTTTCAGGGAGTAAAACTGATTTTGAGCAGGAAGTTAATTCCCTGCAGATGGATAAGCAGCCGGTAGCTAAAGCGGGCAAGGGCGAATCTGTCGGCTTGAAGGTGAATGAGAAAGTTAGAGTCGGTGATGAAGTCTATCGGGTCTAAAAAACGATAAAATTTAGAAAATTAGTCGTGGCTTTTTTTGTTATATTAAAATTTACTACGAATTACGAATAAGTACGAATTTACGAATTAAAAAATAAACTCTTCGTTCTAATATCCGTATATTTGTAAAGAATTCGTAATTCGTAGGAGTAAAAACGTTTTTGAAGATTTAAATTATTGTATGGTCGTTAGAAGAAAAACAATTAGCCGGAGTCAGGGAAGCATTGGTTTTGATAATGAAAAATATTTAGCCGAGCAGACAAAAGCGATTTTAGAGAGAGTCGGGCAATTTAATAATAAATTATATTTGGAATTTGGCGGTAAATTAGGTTATGATTATCATGCCGCCCGGATCTTACCGGGGTATGACAGCGATGTCAAATTGAAATTATTGCAAAGATTAAAAGATAAAGTTGAAATTATTTTATGTATTTACGCTGATGATATTGTCCGGGGCAAAGTGCGGGGCGACTTTGCCATAACTTACGACTTTGCCACCCTGAAACTGATTGACGACTTAAAAAAATGGGGACTGGATAAAGTGACGGTTTTAATTACGCGTTTTAAAGGAGAACCGGCGGTCGTAAAGTTTAAAAATAAATTAGAAAAGAGAAAAATAAAAATTTACACCCATAAAGAAATAAAGAATTATCCTGTTAACGTTGATTACGTGGTGAGCAAAAATGGTTTTGGCAAAAATTGCTATATCCCGACCAAACGGCCGATAGTTGTGGTTAACGGACCGGGGCCGAATAGCGGCAAAATGGCGACTTGTTTATCCCAGCTTTATCATGACCATAAAAAGGGGAAAAAATCCGGTTATGCTAAATTTGAAACTTTTCCTATTTGGAATTTGCCCTTGGGACATATGGTAAATGTGGCTTATGAAGCGGCGACGGCCGACATCGGCGATTATAATGTTATTGATCCTTTCCATCTTAAAGCTTATGGGAAAACGGCTATTAATTATAATCGAGATGTGGAGAATTTTCCCATTTTGAGAAAGTTGCTGGAAAAAATCGTTGGCGACGGCAAGAAGCTGCCTTACCAGTCGCCGACTGATATGGGAGTCAACCGGGCCGGGTTTGCCATTATTAACGATAAAGCGGTTAGGCAGGCCAGCCGGCAGGAATTAATCAGGCGTTATTTTCGTTATAATTGCGAATATGTTTGCGGGTCAGAAAGAAAAGAAACCGTGGAAAGGGTGGAAAAATTATTGGAAGAAAATAATATAAAAATTAATGAGAGAAAAGTAGTGGAACCGGCCAGAAAGGTAGGCCAGGAAGCTTTTGCCAAGGGCATAGGCTATAAGGGCATTTCCTGCGGGGCGGCGATTGAACTAAAGAATGGGAAAATAATTACGGCTTTAAATTCAGAATTAATGCATGCCTCCTCCGCTTTAATCATAGAGGCCCTCAAAGTGTTGGGCGGCATTTCCGAAAATACTCCTTTGCTGCCAGCTAATTTTTTAAAAAATATTTCTTTATCGAAAAAAGCGGTTTTAAATTCAGATTCCCGCAGCTTGGACCTTAATGAGGTGCTGATGGCTTTAATTATTTTTTCCCAAACTAATTCAAAAATGAAATTAGTTTTAAACAACCTAAGGGAGTTAAGGGGCTGCGAAATGCACATGACCCATATGCCGACGCCGGGTGATGAGGTGGCTTTGAAAAAAATAGGGATAAATCTGACTTGCGATCCTCATTTTTCCTCCCGCAATCTGTTCATAGTTTAATTTTTTTAGAATTTAATTTTATGGCCAAGAAGAAAAATCTGCCTTCGTCCCGTCGCTCACGAGCGACAGGACTACGGCGAGGCAAGGGAAAGTCTAAAAAGATAGGCACAAAATATATTTTTGTCGTTGGCGGAGTTATGTCCGGGGTTGGGAAGGGGATCACCTGCGCTTCAATCGGCCGGATTTTGCAATCTAAGGGCTATGAAGTAAGCGCCGTAAAAATTGATCCTTATATCAATATTGACGCCGGCACTATGAATCCGATCGAGCACGGCGAAGTTTTTGTTACCGAAGACGGAGACGAAACCGACCAGGATATCGGCAACTATGAAAGGTTTTTAGGTAAGAACATAGGCCGGGAAAGCTATATGACTACCGGTCGGGTCTATTCAACCGTAATAGCGCGCGAAAGGAACCTTGAATATGGAGGCCGATGCGTCCAGGTTGTGCCCGATATACCTAATGAAGTGATTTCGCGCATTAAGGCGGCTGTCCGCAAAACCAAAGCCGGAATAATGATTATAGAAATTGGCGGCACAGTGGGAGAATATGAAAATTTATTGTTCCTGGAAGCGGCGAGAATGATGCATTTGGCCCAGCCGAAGGATGTTTTATTTATTATGGTGTCGTATTTGCCCATACCTTCCTTGATCGGGGAAATGAAAACTAAGCCGACCCAGCATGCCGTCCGCGCTTTAAATTCAGCCGGCATCCAGCCAGATTTTATCGTGGCGCGCTCGCGCGTCGGCCTTGATCTGCCCCGCCGCCGGAAAATAGGAATTTTTTGCAATATCCAGCAGGAGGACGTTATTTCCGCGCCTGACATTGAATCAATTTATGATGTGCCGATAAATTTTGAAAAAGATAAGCTGGGGGACAGGATTTTGGAAAAGTTCGGCCTGGAGAATAAAAAAAAGGATTTAATAGATTGGCGGAAAATGGTTAAGAATATAAAGAATGCCACAAAAGAGATTAATATTGGCATTGTCGGCAAGTATTTTTCTACCGGAGATTTTTGCCTTTCCGATTCTTATATTTCGGTCATTGAGGCCGTGAAGCATGCCGGAGGGGCTAATAGATGCAAACCTATTTTGCATTGGGTTAATGCCGAAGAAGTTGAGACAGAGGGCGTAAAAATCCTGAAGGGCCTTGACGGCATAATCGTGCCGCAGGGCTGGGGTTCCCGCGGCGCCGAAGGTAAAATTAAAACCATAAAATATTGTCGGGAAAATAAAGTCCCTTACTTCGGCCTTTGCTATGGCATGCAGATGGCGGTAATTGAGTTTGCCCGCAATGCCTGCGGTTTAAATAAGGCAAATTCCGCCGAGGTTGACCCAAAAACTCCCTATCCGGTTATTCATATTATGCCGGGGCAGGCCGAGCTAATAGCTAAAAAGGGCTATGGCGGCACAATCCGTCTTGGCGGCTGGCCTTGTAAAATCATAAAAGGCACTCATCTGGCGGCCGCTTATGAGAAAAAAATAGGAAATAAGAGAGTCGTCTCGGAAAGGCATAGGCACAGATACGAATTTAATAACGAATATAGAAAAATTTTTGAGAAGAAGGGGTTGATAATTGCCGGTACTTCACCGGACGGAAAAATCGTGGAAGCGATTGAAATTGCCGACCATCCGTTTTTTATCGGCACTCAATTTCATCCTGAATATATTTCCCGGCCTCTTGACCCGCATCCGTTGTTTGTTGAGTTTGTTAGGGTTTGCCTGAAAATGAAAGAGAAAGCAAAATAACAAAAAAACGTCCCGCAGAATTGCGGGACGTTTTTTTGTTATTGTAAATTTCGGCAAAGTTATTTTTGTGCCAGAACGCTTACAATCTTAGAATCTTTAAATTGATTATTGAATTTTTTTAATTTTTTGGTGGTGAACTTAACGATGCCGGCCATCGTGGCGAATAAAGTGTCGTCATTGCCTCTTTTCACGTTTTTGCCCGGATGATATTTTGTGCCTCTTTGCCTGATTATAATCGCTCCGGCCTTGGCGAATTGCCCGTCTGTTAATTTTACGCCTAATCTTTTGCCGATTGAATCGCGGCCAAGAGTAGTAGAACCGCCGGCTTTCTTGTGTGCCATATGCTTAAAAATAAAATAATAAAATAATATAAAAAAAATGAATAGCCCCCCTATATTATTTTGTTATTTTGTTATTTTGTTATTTTGTTATTTAAATATAGCAAAAGGTTAGAGTTGTGTCAAGTTGTTGTTAGATTTTAGTTAAATATGGTATAATAAAATTAAATGAGATTCTTAAGATTCTTAGGAATTTTAGGATTATTGGGAAAATAATTATATATCACAAGAATCGCAAGAATCATAAGAATCCCAATTATCCTACTATATTAAAATTATGATAAGTAATAATATCGGGTTATACGGAGGAAAGATTGCTTTGGATTTGCTAAGAGATATAGTTTATTTCCCTGCCTGGTGGTATAGCCGTGGCCTAAAGCAATTAGCCGTTAGACTGAAAAATTTTTTAGTTAACAAAGAAAGGTCTTTGGCGCTTTTTGTTTGGATGAAAAATATTTTTCGGCCGATGTATTCCCAATATGACTGGGCCGGCATTTTAATAAGTTTTTTTGTCAGGTTATTCCAGATAATCGTCCGCGGGATTTTTATGTTGTTTTGGCTGGCCCTGGCGCTAATTGCCTTATGTCTTTGGCTACTGCTGCCGATATTGGCGGTTTATGAAATAATTTTTCAATTAGCCCTATAAAACAATGGAGGATAAATATTCGAAAATGCAATTTATTGTCTGCCCGGCTTGTGGAGGAACAGGCGAGAAGAAACCTGGCTCAAGATGCCCGGCTTGCGCCGGCATAGGCGTGGGCAGTTTTTTAAACGGGAAGTTTTTGTATTGGGGCTTAAGCTTAAGCAAGGCAATAATAAATTTGAGGCATTTTAAAAAAAGCGCTGATTTATTTATAAATTCCATTACCTATATAATAAGTTTAGCCGGCTTGGCCGCTTTGGCCTTTTGGGTTTGGTCATCGTCTGCCGGAGGGCCGGTTGGTTCAGGGGCGGGGGATTATTTAGAACTCTTCAGCTTCTGGCGGGTAAAACATTGGCTGATTTTGGTTTTCTGGATTAGCGTTTTGGCTGATATGTTTATTATTTACCGTTTAAGCGAAGAAGAAGCTAATCAGGAAAAAATAAAAAAATTCCGTCCGGCCGGGGGAAAGGGTCAGGTAAAATCACCCGATAACTGGGAGGAATTAAAAAGATTTTCCGGCAAAGTTGACGTTTCCCGGGCCGGGAGCCCGGAGGAGATAAAAGTTATAGAGGAAGCTTTTTCGTTAGCGGCTAAAGCCGGGCATAACGAGCTTACGCCCCTGCATTTATTTTTTTCTTTGCTGCGGGACAAGGAGATAATTTCCCTTTTTGTCCGTTTGAATGTGGACGGGAGTAAATTGATAACAAAAATCAAGAACCAATTATTAGGACAATCGGTCCTGGCCGAAGGGGGAAATGATTTAAGAATCAGCGAGGAAGTAAAAGAAATTTTGATTGAAGCTTACGGGCAGGCTTATAATCTTGGGCAAAGAAGAGTAAAGGCCTTAAACCTGATTTTGCCCTGCCTGCGCCACGACAAAAATTTAGCCGAGATTTTATATGATTTGGAAGTAGACGAGGATAAGATTAAAAATATCGTAGAATGGTTTAGGGTGAACGAGAGGCTTATAGACAATTACAAAGGCTATAAAAGATCGGCTCGCTTTAAGCCGGCCGGCACCATGGACCGGGCCTATACGGCGGTCGCCACGCCGGTTTTAAACCATTTTTCCCATGATTTGACGCGGGCGGCTAAATGGGGACGGTTAGGCATTTGCGTAGGCCGAGACAAGGAGATTGAGGATATCTTCGGGGCTTTTACCAGCGGCCGCACCGGCGTAATTTTAGTCGGTCCCCTGGGAGCCGGGAAAAGGACGGTTGCCGAAGGATTGGCCCAATTGATGGTTGAGGAAGATGTGCCTAAATTTTTAAAGGACAAGAGGCTTTTAGAGATAGACGTAGCCCGATTAGTAAGCGGAGCCACCGCGGCGGCGGCGCAGGAAAGGCTCCTCGTCATAATTGATGAAATAAGAAAAGCCGGCAATATTGTCCTTTATATTGAAAATATAGAAAATTTAGTGGGCATAACCGGGGGCGGAGAAGAAAGTTTAGAGTTGTCTGAAGTCTTGGCCGATGCTTTAAACCGCCGGAGCCTTTTTTGCTTAACCGCCGCTACCACGGAAAATTATTCTAAATACATTGAAGGCAAAGCCCTGGGCGATATTTTAGTGAAGGTAAAAATTGACGAGCCGGCAGGGAACCAGGCGATTATTATGGCGGAAAGCAAAGTAAGCCTTATGGAGGGAAAATATGGAGTGTATTTTTCTTATAATGCGATTGAGCAGGCGGTATCTCTTTCTTCCAGATATATTCATGATAAATATCTGCCGGCCAAAGCCATAGAAATTTTAGAGGCAACGGCTGTCCGCGTCGGCCGTAGGGCAGCGAGCGATCCGGCGGCTTCTCTTTGTACGGCCGATGACGTGGCCGGGACTATTAGCGAGATAACCGGCGTACCGGTTAACAAAATTACGGTTAGTGAAAGCAAGGAATTATTAAATTTGGAAGATAAAATTCACGAGAGAATGATAAATCAAGAGGAGGCAGTAGCCGTCGTCTCCGCCAGTTTGCGCCGGTCCAGGGCCCAGCTTCGTGAAGGCAAGCGCCCGATTGCCAACTTTTTATTTCTTGGTCCGACCGGAGTCGGCAAGACCGAGCTGGCGAAAACCGTGGCCGATATTTATTTTGGCAGCAAAGATTATATGATCCGGCTGGATATGAGCGAATACCAATTAGCAGACAGTGTTAAAAAAATGATTGGCGACGTTGACGGCACACGGGGCTATCTGACTGAAGCCGTGCGCAAAAAGCCGTTTTCTCTGGTTTTGCTGGATGAATTTGAAAAGGCCCATCCCGATATCCTAAACCTGTTTTTGTCTTGTTTTGATGATGGCCGGATAACTGACGGGCAGGGGCGGACTATTGATTTTACCAATTCCATCATTATCGCCACGTCCAACGCCGGTTCGGTTTTTATCCAGGACCAAGTATCGGCGGGCACGGACATCGAGAAGATAAAAGAGGATTTGGTTAATAATCAGCTTAATAAAATAATGCGTCCGGAACTTATAAACCGGTTTGACGGCATTGTGGTTTTTAAACCCTTGTCTATGGATAATGTGGTAAGTATCACCAGATTGATGTTAGATGCGACCGGTAAGATGCTTTCGACCAAGGGGATTGGCCTGCGTTCTGAAGAAGAAGGGATTATAAAATTAGCCAAAGCCGGTTATGACCCGAAATTCGGAGCCCGGCCTTTGCGGCGTCTGCTCCAGGATAAAATTGAAAATGAAATTGCCAATAAGATTTTAACCGGCGAACTGGTAAGGCGGGATACAGTAGTAATTAATAAAGAAGCGCAAGTTGAGATAGAGAAGGGGAGACAGTTGTAAAAAACAAGAAGGCAAAATTGAAATAAAAAAAGGACGCTCGTGGTAAGCGCCCTTATGATTTCAGAGTTCGTGGTATTTTAGGCCATCATGGCCTCTTCCCTCGGCAATTTTTCAACCAAACAATAGTAGTCGATATGTACTTCGATTATTCCGTTTTTCCCACGCTCCAGAATGAGATCATACACGCCACTGTGTATTTTCGTTCTGGTTACGTCGTCCAGAGGCAGGCGGCGAACTTCGTAGGGAGTGCCAACTCCCTCCATATCTTTTCCGATATCTTTTAGTGTTCCCTGGTTGTCTTTGTGCGAGATAATCAGGATGAATGAGGCTCTGCGTGGGATAGAACGGTCGATTCTCAGCATTTCGGACCTCTTGTTGTCGGGTTAGAGATTGTAAAGAACTGAATCAGGGTTAAAATCGTTTTATTGAATTTGCCCCCTTTCCTTAGTAAATTTATTTTTTTAAAAATAATAAAATGCCTTTGGTAAGCATTTTAATTCAATTGATTTATTTTTAGTATAGACCATTTTTAACAAAAAGTCAAGATGAACGCAAATTATCCCTTAATTTTCCTTATTTCCGTATTGCTTACGGTAATTTCTACTTTGCTGGTTAAATATTTAGCCGGC
>Ga0265296_1001417_pt1 | contig 27755 bp, 27 predicted proteins | sample MunlanPumphouse1_FD_189073 | JGI IMG/M metagenome (GOLD analysis project Ga0265296, IMG submission 189073) | Groundwater microbial communities from a municipal landfill in Southern Ontario, Canada - Pumphouse #1 | ecosystem: Environmental > Aquatic > Deep subsurface > Groundwater | place... | reverse complement strand
ACACCACACCCCGACCAAACAAATGAACATAATGCTTATTCCATATTAAACTTACCAGTTGCCACGGTGCGGGGTAAAGTGCATGCTGCGCCCCGTACTGAGCTCTGCTCTAGTACGGGGTTACCGGCTTGCCCCGTACTTCCTGCTTTAACAGGATAGTGCGGGGTACACCACACCCCGACCAAACAAATGAACATAATGCTTATTCCATATTAAACTTACCAGTTGCCACGGTGCGGGGTAAAGTGCATGCTGCGCCCCGTACTGAGCTCTGCTCTAGTACGGGGTTACCGGCTTGCCCCGTACTTCCTGCTTTAACAGGATAGTGCGGGGTACACCACACCCCGGCCAATGTTTTGAATATTTCTAAGGTTCGCCCGCCAATCCTGCGCCTGCTCGGATTGGCCCCTCGGGTGTCCCGCTACGTCTCGCTTTGTCGTCGCTCCGCGAGATCTGGCGTAGCCATGACGACATCTGGCGCAACCACGACGGGATCTAGCGTAGCTACGACATGCCTGCCCCGTAGGGAACTTGTTCTCCTTCGGGGCTTTGGTACCGAGGCGAGCTGAAACATAAGTTGTTATACTGGGCTTAATCCTAATTTTGGTACTTTAAAACCCTATCCAGATTTGATGCTTAATTGAGTCCCTAGTATATATAAACAGGCTAGACAAAAATTTAACTTGAGAAATGGCAAGTAGCGGGAACCTATTTTGCGCTCCTACCAAAAATGCTATTCCGCAATGTCTTTTAGCCGCTGGGTGTTATAAGGCATTGCCCACAGGCATTGCCCACCAAACTCCCGAGACACAAGGATTGTAGAGCTCAATTGGTTATCAAATAACTGGTATAGGGCACTTATAATGATAGCATACAATAACCATTGGGTCAATTGGATAAATTACTTTTTTGCCTTATATTAGCCAAAAAATAACCGCAATTGCTAAATTAAAGCAAAAAATAAAGAGGCGTTGGTTTACGCCTCTATCGTAATTAATTTTGTCTCAAGTTTGGCACAAAATAACCGGCTGGCTCGTTATAGGAGCGAATCTGATTGTCAGCCTTCTTCAAAGATTTAAAAATATCTCTGAATGGTTGATATTGCAATTGTGCAAACTTATTCCATTCCAACAACTGATTTCTCACCTCAACACAACTGTGGTTTGAAACATATTGAGGCAATTTTATTTTTTTCAGCATATATTCAGTCCCTCTAAACATAAAGGACCAAAATAATGCCTTTTCTTCTTCTTCCAATGAATCCAGACCATCTCTCTGTTGGTCATAATGATTCGGACTTATCCCTCTGTCTTTTTTAGAGGTATGAAGCACTAAATACCTAAATGCTGTCCAACAATTATCAACCGCTTTCTTGCTGGCGGGCGGTAAGGCCTTATTTTCTTTAAATACCGCCATCTCAACACTAATCTCATCAAGAAAAGATAGCAGCATTATAGTTGCTTCTTCAGAAAGATTGGGGTTTATTTTAAATAGTTCCATTTTTACTCTCGCTTTCTATATTATAAATTTTTTATTTTACTAAGCCGCACTTGTTTAAAAATCTCTTTGTGGTTGCGGATATTTTTAATAATATCCAGATATACGGCTTGGGCCTCATTAAACCTACCTCGTAACCGCTCTCGTTCGGCGACCAAAGTCACTGACACAAACATTCCCGTTTTACTCAACTCTAAAAACTTAGAATTGATTTCAGCAAGTTTAAGCGCCAGCTCCTGCATTTTATTTTTTTGTTCAACAAAACGTTGAACTAAATCAGGATCTAATAGATCCAATTCCATAGTTGATCTCATAGCTTTCTCCTACTTTTGATGTTAGTTATTGTTTATTTTATTTATTTGGTTGTTAAATGGCGTTGTTAAACCAAACCGCCACTCTCCTGAAACGGAGAGCGGCGGTTGAGTAATATCTGTTGTTTTATTTAAATATCTGCACTCCCCGCTCTCCGAATAACAAAATCAATAATAAAGTCATAGCGAATGACCCACTTAAAATTCGGATGCAGAGTAAAAGTATTCATATTAAAATGTATAATAGCAAACGCCCGCGGGTTGTCAAATAAATTATCCACAGCCCTAACTTCAATATCAAACCAGGCTAAAACATCATATCTTCTTCAGCGCGATGATAATCATGTATCTGGTCAACTGCAAACCAATGAGAAATCTCATGTTCGGCCTCGGCCGCGGTTTCGGAAGCATGAACAACATTATGTACGGCTCTTTTGTCCTTATTGGCGGCGGCGGCTGAATCCACTGAATAATCACCCCGAATAGTTCCCATATCAGCTATGGCCGGCATAGTGTTGCCAGCCAATTTTCGCATCATATCAACAGCATGCACGCCCTCAACTACCATTTTAACCAGCGGCGCCGAGGTCATATAATTTACCAACCAGTCGCGCACCATTTTCCCGATAGCCAGCTTGTCATCAGTACCCAGCTCCTCCATGGCGTCAAAACCGTATTTGGCATAAGTCGTCAGAGTTTTCTCGCCCAGTCGCGCTATCCAAGTTTCATCTTTGGGATAATGGTCGTCAATCTGCTCGCGCGTCGGCCTAATCATCTCTAAGGCGATAATTTTTAAACCACACTGCTCAATCCGACGAATAATCTCGCCGGTCAAACCGCGCTTCACGCCGTCTGGTTTAACCATGACATAAGTTCTTTCTTCTCGTGGATGTTTAGACATATATAAAAAATTAATGTTTCAATAAAGCCTGTACCTTTTCCACAATCTGGCTTGGCGTTTGGTTGGCTTTAACAAAATAATCGCTGGCACCGAGCTCCTTGCCTTTTTTTATATCCTCTTCCTGCCCCAAATTAGTCAGCATTATAACCGGAATCCGCTTTAGGGAGTCGTCCGCTTTTAATTGCTGCAACGTTCCAAAACCATCAAGCTTGGGCATAATTACGTCAAGCAATATAACATCCGGTTTCTCTTTTTTGGCAACCGCAATGCCCTCCGTACCGTCAGCCGCTTGCACCACTGCAAAACCTTCGGTTTTGAACTTAGTGGCGTACATCTCGGCCAACATGGCATCGTCTTCAATAATTAATACTTTGTTCATAACAAATGAATTAAGTTCATTAGCTACCTTAACATATTTTGGGAGAATAATCAAGGGCGATGATTTAACGCTTCCCAAATCTTGCCATCGCTAACAAATTTTATATCGCCAGCTTGATCGGTCCGCCAATAAATTATACCCCTATTCTGCAAACGGTTAAGCACCTCCGCCGACGGATGGCCATACAAATTACGAGCACCCACTGAAATAACGGCGTAAGTCGGGTTAACCGCCTGTAAAAAATCAAGACCGCTGGAGGTTAGGCTGCCCTGATGACCGATTTTTAATATTTGAGCTGATAAATCCAACTGGCGGCGTAATAATTCATTTTCAACTTCAATCGGCATATCACCGGTAAATAAAACACCAGTCTCGCCGTATTTAATTTTAACAACCAACGAGGTGGTGTTTATATCCGCCACTACCTTGGCCGCGTAAGACGACGTTGGATATAAGACTTGAACTTCAACGCCGCCGGCTAACTTTATAATCTGGCCTGACTCTCCTATTAGCGCCGGAATTTTTTTATCTCTGATATACTGCAAAAATTGCAAATAAGCCGGCGCGGTATGACTGACACCGGTTATTAAAACTTGCCGCACTTGATAATTTTCCAAGACCGCGGCTAAACCGGTTACGTGATCAGAGTGCGGATGGGACAAAATCACCAAATCTATCTGACGGTTGCCCCATGGCAAGGTTTGTCCAAGTTTGCTTAAAACCGAACGGTCCGGCCCGCCGTCAATTAAAATATTCTGTCCGCCCGGAATCTGCACTAAGGCCGCGTCACCTTGACCAACATCAAAAAAAGTCAGACTAAACACTTCCGGTTGTCGGGCTTGATAAAACCAAACCACCAATCCCACTACCAACAATATAATAAGCAGGTTTAATTTTTTCATTGGTTATTTTGATAATTTTTTCTTACCCACCAAATTAACCCCCCATAACATAGTATCACCACCGGCCAAACTAATACGGCGGCGGGCTTTAAAACCGCGCCCGGCAACGCGGCTAAGGTATTAGCCACCCACATTACATAAGCCAATACCGCCATTAATAACCAAACTAGGGGTTGCAGCAGCCAAACTATCGCGTTAGGTAATAGCACCAACGGCAGACCTAATACAAAAACCAATACTACCACTGGTCCAATTAATACATTAGCCAGCGGACTAACTAATGAAACTTGACCGATTTGCCACACAATAATCGGCAGGGTCGCCAAGGTGGCGGCTAAAGTCTGGCTCAACGAATCCCGTAAACCGTATTTCTCCGGTAACCAATCAAATTTTTTCCGCAAGACCGGGCCGACCGTACTTAATCCCACCATGGAGGCAAACGAAAGTTGCCAACCTAAATCAAATATTAAGGTCGGACTAAAACTAAGCATAACCGCCGCTGTGCCCAGCAGAACATTAGCCTTATCAGCCGGCCGTCCCACCAAACCGGCTAACAATACCACCGAGCCCATTATTCCCGCTCGCACCACTGATGGTTCAGCGCCCGTAAAAATAACAAACAAACCAACCAGCCCAATGGCGGCCACGGAAGCGGTTTGACGGCGCAGCGCAAAACTTATTAAGACAATAAAAATTATCTGCACCAAAACCGACACATTAAATCCGGAAACGGCCAGTAAATGAGTGGTGCCGGTGGCTCGGAAATTTTTAACCAGTTTGTCGGGTAACCCGGTATCATCGCCCCATAACATACCAGTCGCCAAGGTCGCGAACGGCATCGGTAACAGTTTATTTATTTTGACACCGGCCAGCCAACGCAATCGCCCGAGCCCGGTTTTAATATTGGCCTTAGCTTGCCCAATTACAAATATCTTTGGCCAAGCGCACTGCCGCCAAACCGATTTGTGTTGTAAATATAAAAAACTTACGGCACTAACCTCGGCGCAGTCAATTTGTAAAATATCACCGGCTTTATAGCTCGGATAAGGCTTCGCCAACACCTCCACCAAACCCTTATAACTACTGTCAGTCTTAACTGTATATCTTACGTTAACGCCGCGTATTCGCGGCCCCGACGTCACGGTGGCTATAAAACTTTGCGGTCCGACAAAGTAAGCAGGGGCCGGCGGCGGCGGAACTTGCGCCCAGCGCACAAGCGCCAACAAAAAACCAACCAGACTGTAAATTACCAGTCTTCGGGGTTTTAAAAAAAATAATAAAGCCAGACTTATAATTAGGCCCGCGGCCGCGATCAGCCCAGTCGTACTCACAACCGCTCCGCTGATAAACCCCAGGGTCAAGCCGATAACCAAGTAACGCCAAACTTGAGATGGGTGAAAACGCTTGACAATTGAAAAATTAGTTTCTAATTGGATTCCCTCCATACCAAAGAAAAGTGAATAAAGAATTACGAATTACGAATTACGAATTACGAATTACGAGTCAGGAATCAGGAATTAAGGCCCGCCAGCCTGCTAAGCGGGGGTAAAAACTTTTATTTGAAATTTGAAATTACGAAATTTTCTTTTGCTACCATGTTTAAGTTGCGTGACGGAGCGGAAGTCGCCGGCTGAAAGGGCGAATGCGTGTTGTGGCCGATGGCGCACCCGCCTGCCAAAGCTGATGTGCTAGATAAGCTCTAACTATGAATATTAGTACTGTAATTTTATAACAATTGGTAAATTGGATGAGGCTAGCGGCGGGCAGGTAGCATTCGCCTAAGCTAAGCGACGAGCACCGTAGCAGCTTAAACCCTGGTGGCGATTCTTGTATTACTTCTTATAAAGAAGTAATAATTAATAATATTACTCTTAATTTCATCTCCTATTCCTATCTTGACATTTAATCATTTGTCATTGATTTGAGATTTGAGATTTGTTATTGGCAATTATTTACTATTTGTTGCCGAGTAGTCAAATTAACCATCAACTGCTAATTGCTTTAATCTGGCCTCAATAAAAGGCATTAGGCCGCCTTCTAAAATATCACCCGGGTCTTTGCTTTCCAAGCCGGTGCGATGGTCCTTAACCATTTTATAGGGATGAATAACATAAGAGCGAACTTGATTCCCCCACTCGGCTGATTTAAACTCACCTCGTATCTTTTGCTTTTGGGATTGCTGTTTGTGCCATTCCAATTTCCACAACTTGGCTTGCAAATACTTAAGCGCGGTTTCCTTATTTTGCGTTTGTGAACGTTCATTCTGACAAGTTACGGTAATACCGGTCGGTAAATGAACTACTCGTACGGCCGAATAAGTGGTGTTAACGCTTTGGCCGCCGTGGCCCGAGGCCATAAAAGTGTCAATCCGTAAATCCTTAGAATCAATCTCAGCTTCTTTCAGAGCTGGCAACTCCGGCAACACCTCTACCAAGGCAAAACTGGTGTGACGCATTTTTTCAGCGTCAAACGGCGAAATTCGCACTAGGCGATGCACACCGGCTTCGCATTTCAAATAACCATAGGCAAAGCGTCCGCTTATTTTAAGCAGTGTGCTTTTAAGGCCGGCTTCGCCGCCGCGTGATTCATCTAAAACCTCCCCTCGCCAACCTTGTTGGTCGCAAAACCGCAAATACATTCGCCGTAACATTTCGGCCCAATCTTGGGCATCGGTTCCGCCGGCGCCGGCGTGAATTGCCAGCAAAGCATTAGACTCATCATATTCTGAATTAAGTAACCGCCGGGTTTCAATTTGGGTAAATTTTTGAATCAACTGATTGTAAACTTTCTCCAGCTCCGGACGCCAGTTAACCGATTGGTCAGTTTTATCCGCCTGGGCTAATTCCAAAGTTTCGTTCACTTCCCTGGCTAAATCCTGCCAAGTTGACAACTCCTTTTGCAAAGCATCATGCCGACTGCTGACCTCGCGCGCCTGCGCCTGGTCAGACCAAAAATCCGGCGCAACAATAGCCAATTCAATGGCTTTAATTTCTGCTGCCAATTCCTCTGGCTTAAGCCACGCCGCCGCCGCTTCAACTTTGTCCTTAAGCGCCTGTAAATTGTTTACCAGTTCAGCTTCCTGCATATATTCAAACCTAGCAGAAATCGCAAAAAATAAAAAGCCCATGCAATATGGGCTTTAGCCAAAATCTTTTAGGTATCAAATCAAAACTCTCTTAAGTCGTCTTAACTCATAATAAACATAATGCCATATCATATCATTAATACCTTTAAATTTCTTAGTTTTAAACTTTTTTATGGAGCGTAATTTTTTCTTAATTCTACCTATAAATTTTTTAGTCTTATAATTACCCGTCTGGCCAAGAGCAAAATAGGGAATATCCGAGTATGAATGTTCAAATTCTGAAAAAGCTCTCGCCACTGCTTTTCTCAAGTTAATATTATTTAACTTCAAAAAATCAACCCTCATAGGAATAAAAACAATATTAATCGGGATGTTTTGTCCTATTTTTGCTTGGTTAGATCCTTTACACCAACGAGATTGACTTAAACCTGCTATAAATAACTCACCATCAACATTTATGATTATTGACGGGTCATAAAATATAACAGGGCAATCGTGTGTCGCGAAATCAGCAGGCCCGAATTTACACAAAGAGAAAAAATTAAGATTAGACGCGTTGTTAAAAATTTGTTTTGGTTTTAAGATTTGTTCAAAAAAACGTTTAAGTATTCCTAGAACTGTCTTAGGTGTTGGTTGTTTGTTTTTCATTTTACTTCCTCCATTGGTTTTTTCTCATCTTACACCTAGGCTAGAAAAAGTCAACTGCCAGAAATTAAGCAAAATAAAAAGGGCCAGTCTATACAGCCATAACCAACACTTACCTTTAAACTATTCTCAAATTCTTAAGAACATTAGAATGTTAAGTAAGGCGTGTTGAGAATCATTTCTATTTAGCCCCTGCACATTTAATAATTGTCTAACGATTTTTTTCTCAGGCTACTTTTTTACCTTAAACATTTTCCCATGTCCAGGAATTATGTAATCCGCTAGTTTGATAATCCGCTTGCGACTTTGTTGCCACTGGTGCTTATTATAGGCCCAACCGCTAGCGCTTTGATTAGACCAAAATAAATCCCCTACTACAGCCACTGTACCACCTTTGGTTTTAACCAGCACTGAGATGTCCTCGGAGGTGTGGCCAGGCGTAGCCATCACCCATACGCCTTCAGCCAGCCACAAAGGATAGTTTTGTTTGTATAAAACATACTCCTCGCCTTTTTGTACTGAATTATCAGCTATCACTAACGCCCAGGGAAATAAAAAACTAGCCCCGGCATGGTCGCCATGACCATGAGTATTAACGACCATATCAATATCAGCTGGTTTTAGTTTTAACTTACTTAAAGCTTGGCGCAAGCCAGCCGCGCCCGAAGCATTACCCGGGTCAACTATAATATTTTTACCCGCCGCTTGAATTAAAGTGGTGGTACAGTGGGCTAAACAAGCTTCCTTACCCAGCCACTTAAATTTTCCAGGAATTAAAATCTTAATTCTATTTGACATAAGATTATTGGCCGCTGTATTTATCTAACAAAACCCGACCTTCGGCGGCTAGACCATTGGCGTAATAAAAAATAAATTTATGATTTGTAGTAATGACCCATTCCAAATAATAACTGCCTCGCGGCAGCACTTTAATTGGTTTCTTAATCTGTTCTAAATCTTTTTTGGTTAAGAGTTTTTTATCACCTACCGCCAAAACCAATTTACCTTTTTTAAAAATATATCGGCTATCAACACGGCCGCGGCGAGTTAAATCATTAATCTCCCCCTTAACCGCCTCAATCACAACCTGTCTTGTCTCTATTAATAAGGTACCGCATTTGCACCAATTCCAAGACGGATAAACCGCCAGCCAGCCGCGGCCCCTTAACTTACGTTGAAACTGGTCAACCGTGACAGCCACTTTGGATTTAATCAGCCTATTAACGTAGATATCTTTAAAGGGCGCACCCTGAACAGCCACTGTTCTTACGGTCCAGCCAACAGGAGCTGACGCTTTATTTAAATTTTTAAGTTCATTACCACGCCTAACAAATTGCCAATCTGGGTGCGGCAATTTATATTTAGCTATTAATTTTAATCCGGCCATTAAGTCCATAAAGTCAGTCTAACACTTTCCGTTTATATTATTAATTCAATAACACTACGAGACGGTTTCAAAACTATTTTATACCATGTCATTCTGATCCCGCCAGCGGCGGGAGAAGAATCTCCGTTTTATGAGTATTTTAAAGATGCTTCGCTCCACTCAACATGACAATTTAAATAGTTTTGAAACCGTCTCTGTTCATTTTAGTGAACTTATATTCTTAAACAACGGATAATATAAATCTTTTTTCAAAGCAATTTTTAATTCACTTTGATTAATTCGGTTCTGCCACTTTAAATCAACCTTTGTTATTATGGCCAAGGGTTGTTGCTCGGCCGCCTCGCCCATACAAAAGACCGTCGCCGCTTCAACTTTGTCCTTAAACGCCTGTAAATTGTTTACCAGTTCAGCTTCCAGCATACACCTTGAGCCTAACAAATTTATGGAAAAATAAAAAGGCCGGCCCAATAAGACCCGCCTTATCAAATAGTCCTTTGTTAATTGTAATTAACAATGTATTCTACAATATTTTTCATATTTCGCGGCCGGAACATGTGTTTATATGGATCAATTTTTCTTCTTCTTAATTTCACAATTCTTGATTTCTTTTTACCAGTATCAAGACAGAATAATTGTCCTTTGTTATATTCATATCGCGTTACTAAACGCAGATAAAAATTTTGAAAGGTCTCATTAATACGTCCCGCCATAACCACGAACTGCTCCAAAAAATTTATACCTTTGAAGGGTACATTAGCCCTATCCGTAAAGATTACCAGGGTATTCATAAGCCGGGTGTTAGTTACGTCTTTCAACTGAATATCAAGCGGTATCCGGACTAAATTCATAGGATACGGTACTATCTCCTCTTCGGGAACCCGATTGGAATAACCGGCTGGTTTGCCTAAGCCGATTATACAAAGAGTGCCGTTGCAATTAGCCACAAATACATTGTTCCCGTAATCCATAACAATTTTTTCCGGTTCATTAGGGTCATGAGTTGATTCCAAAAGGCAATTCAAGGGGTGAGGGCTGTTTACAATTTCTCCTACCAAACCAAACACTTGATATTTTTGAAGTTGAGTAAATATTTCTTTTAAAAAGGTATAAATTTTTTCTTTCTCACTTATGTTAGTTTTCATGGCTAGCTCCAATCGTTTTTAAAATTCTTTATTGGTTTTTTATCATCTTACATCTAGGCTAGAAAAAGTCAACTGCTAGAAATTAAGAAAATAAAAAGCACCAGTTTGTACAGTCATGTCCAACACCTACCTTTAAACTATTCTCAAATTCTTAAGAACATTAGAATAATAGACTAAACCGGCCATCAACTAATAAATCCGCCGGCCTGCAAATCCCATAATTTTTTATATAAACCCCGGCTGTTACTAAGCAGCTCGTTGTGATTGCCGACTTCCGTAATTTTACCATCACTCACCACAATAATCCGATCCATCTTCATAATGGTTGATAAACGATGCGCGATCACGATAGTGGTTTTATTTTTCATTAGATTGGTTAGAGCGTCTTGAATTATCAATTCAGTGTGGGAATCCAAACTACTGGTAGCTTCGTCTAAGACCAATATTGGGGCATTTTTCAAAATCGCCCGCGCAATAGCGACACGTTGCCGCTCCCCGCCGGAAAGCTTAATTCCCCGTTCGCCCACAAAAGTTTCGTAAGCGGCCGGCAACTTAGAAATGAACTCATCGCAATGAGCCAAACGAGCCGCTTCATAGACCTCTTCCGCCGTTGCCTCGGGCCGACCATAACGAATATTCTCCATTAACGTGCGATGAAACAAAATTGGATCCTGCGGTACCAAACCAATCGCCCGGCGGAGTGATTCTTGAGTTACCTCCGCGATATTCTGACCATCAATCAAGATTGCTCCCTGCTTAATGTCAAAAAATCTAAAAATCAACGACACCAAGGTTGACTTGCCGGCGCCCGATGGCCCCACCAAGCCGACTTTTTCACCCGGTGCTACCCGCAAATTAAAATCTCTTATAACCTCGCGATTATCCGTATAAGTAAACTGGACGCGCTGAAATAGCACTTCGCCCTTAGTTACCTTGAGCGCGCCGGCGCCGGGCTGGTCCTGAATCTGCGGCCTAGTATTGATAATGGCTACCATTTCCTCGGCATCAGCCAAATGCTGATAAAATCGTCGAATAATCCGGCCAAAATCCCACAACCGCTCAAATACTTGTATTAAATAAGCTTGAATCAATACAAAATCTCCAATGGTTAAACTGCCGCGCTGCCACAATTTAATCGCATAATAAAAAATCACAAACTCCAAAGCTACCATAAAACTGGATTGCACGGCCTCTATCGAAGCGCCAAAATCCCAGCTTATTTTGCGCAACTTAAACTGCTCGTCTGTCAGATTGCGAAATGCCGCCTGCTCCCGGCCATAAGCCGTAAAAAGTTTTACGTTGGTGTGATTGGTTATAGTGTCGGCCAATTGCCCGGTCACTCTGGTGTCGCAAGCCGAGCTGGCCTCATCATACTTAAGTTTACGCAAAGTCAACACATAATTTATTATCAAATAAAGTATGGTCCAAGTCAGCATAATAGACCCGAGGAGCCAGCTGCGCCAAAAAATCACTATTAGCACAAAACCGATTCTTAATACCAAGGGCAGCAAACTCCAATAAAAACTATCCGATATCGCCTCAAACGCGCTGACTAAACGGCCAACCTTGCGCACCAGGCCACCCACCATTCGGTTAACAAAAAAACCATAAGAATGACGGTGTAAATAATCAAAACAAGTATCAGTCAAATCAGACATTACTCGCGGCTGGAAAAAATTATTAGTATAAGTCGACACGCGCCACAAGACCCAAGCGGCAAAATTCCAAGCCAAAACAACCCATATCAAATTGACCAATTGCGAGGTTTTGGCCGCGCCCACCAGCTTATCACTGCTCAAAATATCAAAAAATTCCTTATAATAAAGAGGAATTAGTGTAGATATAATAGCCGCCACCACGATACTAAAAACAATTAACCAAAACCGCCATTTGTAGCGTATGGCGTGCTGCCAAAATAACTGATAAGTTTGTTTGGTAATTTCTTTCATAATGTAGACAGACTGAGTTATATATTTTACTATATAAGTACTTAATTATCAAGCATTTACTATGTCGGAAAAATCCATCACCGGCGCCGGCCTGGGCGTCATGGTTGTAAAAGACAATCAAATACTCCTCGGGTTGCGTCACGCTGACCCGGCTAAAGCCGACAGCGAACTTCACGGCGAAGGCACCTGGACTATGCCGGGCGGTAAAATTCACTTTGGCGAGACTTTTGAGCAAACCGCCAACCGCGAATTAACCGAGGAAACCAGTTTAATTGGCCGGCAGTTTAAGTTAATATCATTAGCCACGGATAAAGTTCCCGACGCCCACTTTATCACCATTGGCATGCTCTGCACCGACTTTAGCGGCGAAGTCAAAACCATGGAACCGGAAGAAATTGTGGAGTGGTGCTGGTTTGCTCTTGATAATCTCCCCGCCCAAATGTTTCCGGCCAGCCGGACAGTGGCGGAAAACTATCTCCGCGGAACTATCTATCAGCCAGCAGAATAAAATTATACCATCCCAAATCCTTTATCAATATGGACAAAAAAATAATCAAAAAGATTTTTTTCCAAAACGGTTTGGGATGGGCCAGGTCAATTAAAAAAATTGAAATTGGTTTTACCAATGAGGTCTACTCCGTTAACAACAACTTCATTCTTAAGGTTTGCGAAGACACAGCCAACGAAGATAAGTTCGAAAGAGAAGTTTTTTTCTACAATTTTTTCAAAGATAAAATTCCAGTACCAAAAATAATTTCATATGATAACTCCAAAAAGACTTACAACAAATTTTTCCTGATATATCGCAAAATTCCAGGAGATAATTTGTATTCCAAATGGCATTTAATGAGCAACCCAGAAAGAAGGAAGATAACAAAACAGTTTTGTAAAATCTTAAGAAAAATAAATAAATCAGCCTATAAAAAATTCGCCAAACGACTTAAACTAGATTCAGCCCTGAACTGGCACAACAAAATTATTTCTCAAATCCAAATTTCACTTAAAAAAATTGAAACTAGAAAACTACTGTCTTCCAAATTTGTACAAAAAATCAAAAAATTCGTTAAGGCTAACCACCAGGCATTGACTGAACAAAAAATTGCTCTGGTTTATTGGGACGCGCACTTTGATAATATCCTTATTAAAAACCATAAAATTGTAGGGATTCTAGACTTTGAAAGAACCGAACTATCGTCTATTGATCTCGTTTTAGACGTTATTAAAAGAATGGTTGATTACCCCAAGAAATATATGTCCGAGGAATTTGAAAAATTCGCTAAGCCGAAAGATTACTCCCAACTTTTAAAATGGTTTCAAGAATTTTATCCAGAACTTTTCGCCTTCAAAAATTTGGACAAGAGATTAGATTTATATTCTATTGAACATGATTTAGATACTTTGCTGGGCTGGCCAAATTCCAAAGAAGTCCGACAAATGATCGCTAAAACGATTAATTCTAGGCGGACAACTAAACTATAACTGCTAGTTATCCCCCGGCACGATTTATCAACCAACGGAATAAAATTATGAAAATTAAAAAACTAGACGGAGCCAATATGGACATTGATTTGGCTTCCGCGGATAAAACCTCCTGGCAACAGATGCCCTGCCCTTGGAATGAAGCCGAAGGTGTTAAGACTCACAAATGCGCCGTGAAAAACGTGGCCATTTGCCCATATTTCTGCGGTATTGAATATCTGGACAATGTTTTGTGTTGTTATCCTGATAAAAATACTTCTACGGATAATAAACAAAAAAAGTAATCCCGAATTAATATTAAATAGACGGACGGCCATTGAAAAACACTATTCGGGAAATTTGTCCGGGCGGACAAATTTCCCGAATTAAATTTAAACTAAGAATCTACCTAATAATGTGCTTAATTCGTAATTCTTGATTCCTAATTCTATTTATTATTCTCCTTAAACTCCACTAATTTAACATCAACATCTTTAGTTTTGCCCTTTTGATAAACCTTCAGTTTAACCGTATCGCCGGGCTGATATTTAGACAAGGCCTTAATTAACGAATGGTCCTTATCTATTTTAACATCGCCTATCTGCAAAATAATATCATTCTCGGTTAAGCCAGCCTTATCAGCCGGACTGCCGGGCACCACCGCCAAATCAGAATTATTTTTCCCGCGGATTATCAAAGCGCCATAATCCACCTCTAATTTATTGGCCTTAGATACTTCCGGCGTAATAATGGCGTAACGAACCCCCAAATAAGGCCTGACAATGCGTCCATATTTCAAATAACTATCTATCATTCGCTTAGCCTCGTTAACCGGAATGGCAAAACCAATCAGTTGTCCTTCGCGACTGACAGCTGTATTAATGCCAATCGCCTGCCCGGCTAAATTAACCAACGGGCCGCCGCTGTTACCCGGATTGATAGCGGCATCAGTTTGGAACACCCCTTCCAGCTGTTCCGAAGAACCGCGGTTATCCCCGGCCACCACATTACGGCCAATACCGGAAATTACTCCTTTGGTTACGGTATTGCGATATTCACCCAAAGCATTGCCAATCGCAATGACGGTTTGACCGATTGCCACTGTGTCAGAATCGCCCAGTTCAACCGCCGGCAAACTTTTGTCCTGAATTTGCACCAGCGCCATATCATTAACCGAATCGCGCGCCACTACTTTAGCGGCAAATTTCTTCCCTTCATTGGTCAGTACGGTATAATCAGCTTCGCTGTCATCAACCACATGACGATTAGTTAAAATCAAACCTTTGTGCTGGTCAATGACAAAACCGGTGCCGCCGCCAACTTCCTGTTTGCCCGGCGGCGTTGGGGTTGAACTTGGTGGTTGATTTCCCGGAGTAAAGAAAAAATCAAAAGGCAAGCCGAAATTAAAAAAATTATCAAACGGAAACTGCGGACCGGTCAGGTTATAAATTTTGGAAAGGTCTTTGGAAACAATAATACTCACGACCGCGGGCGAAACTTTTTTAACCGCGCCAGTGGTGGCTGATTCCTCCTCAATGGGCTGTAATCGGTTAGGCAATGGTTGATTAGTCGGCGTAGAAACAGCCAAACCATCACCAGTCAAACGATTTAACCAATTCGCTCCCCCTCCCACACCAATAATTCCACCGACCACTCCGCCTAAAAGCGATAATACCGCCACCACGGCTAACCAACTCCCCGGGCGGGGAACCGTAAATATTTTTGAAACTAAATTATTGGCTGATGGTTGTTTATCAGTTGTTTGTTTATCAGCTAAAGATGTTCGATAATTTTGCTCATCAAGTAACATATATTAACAATCTTAATGACTAAACTTATTTTAATAATTGCTGGATATTTTTAAGGTCGCCGCTCTTTTGCAAACGCTGCAACTCCTGCAATAAGCTGGCCGGACTCGGCTGGTTGGTTTGGTCAGTCGAGGTTGAACCAGTGGAATCAGTGCCTAACAATTCACTGTAAGTGCTGACAGCCTGACGGAAATAAGGCTGTAAATAAAAAAAAGCCAAAATCAACGGCGCCACGATTAGCAACACCTTGACAAAACCCATAATCTGGGCCCAAAAAATATAACGCCGGGTTTTTTCCGTACTGCGTAAAATATCCTTGGTGTAAGCCAGGTTCTGCTCTAATAATACGCGAATTTCATTATTTTCTTTCGGGGACGAATCATCGTTCATATTAATACAATTATAGCACGCTGGATAAAAATTTTTAAATGAACTACCTCGCGGCCAGCCGACGAGGTATCGGCGGCTCTTCAAAAAGTGTTCATTCGTCCGAAGCTCCATACTCCTCCTTCGCTGAAGCTTCTTCAGGATTCTCCCTATTTTTATTCCTCCCGACGTACAAAAGGGAGGGTATTGACAGCGGAGGAGAATATGGCTCACCGGCCAATATTATCAGCGGTATTTTAACGCTGAATTCTAGCCGGCGTCGTTAGGTGGCGGTAAAACCGGAATGATGTTCAAGTTGGTTAGTAATTCGTCGTCCACTGTTATGGCCAAGTTTCTCATAGTTTCGCGCGCCTGGCCAAAAACCCCCAAATAAGTGCGCTGCCCGGTATTTTTAGCCACGTACCAAGCCGAACCGCCGGTTTCAACATTCAACAAAATGCGACCGGCTACCGTAGGCTTAACGGCGGACAACAATTTATGACTGACCGAGTCTTCGCCTGGCTCGGGAATTTTATCAAGGTCAGACTGGGTAATACCCAAACCAACTAAAGACAACAAACGGTGGGCGGCATAATCGCTGTCAATGCAAAAAACTTGACTGCTTACCGGGTCAAAATAATAAACCAATTGACTGGTCGCGGTTTTTAAAAATCGGCCGCGCCCAGCGTCAACCAGATTTTGATTAAATGGTGTTTGTTTTAGCTGGACCGGGCATTGTTCGTCGCTGACTCCCAACACTTTAGGTACAGCTTGGCTATTAAGCGAGGTTGTTACTTCAGCTTCGGGTAAATTTGTGGTTGTGGCAGGGAGAGTGACAATTTTTGATGTAACAGTAAAAGTATAACTAACTTGATTATCAGTCTGGTCAAACTCATCATCCGAGGGCGTGATGGCCCGCGCCAAACTTGACCAAATTTTTTCTTCAGCCACCTCTGGCGCAGCAAAACTAAATTTTAAATCAACGCTGGCGCCTTTAGCCAAACTGCCCAGCAACCACTGGTTTTTATCTGCCTGCCACACTCCCCGGCTTAAAGTGGCCGCCGCGCCGGATATTGATTCAGGTAAAACATTAATCACGTCTATTTCCTGAGCATTATCTGGTCCAAGATTTTCCAAACGGACACGCAAATTAACCAAGTCGCCGGCTTGAAACTCATTAGCACTCAAATTAACTGCCAATTTTATATTGACCATGTTATTGCGCCGCCCGGAACCAGTCTGGGCGCGGCGCGGTTCAACCGGGTAAAACGAATTGGCTAAAGCCACCACGGCATAAGCTGTCATGGCAGTTGAACCGCTGGCATCACCGGCCTGCCATTTGAAAGAACCGTTATTAATTTGCAAACTTTGTAAAAAACTTACCGGGGTCGCACTGCCCTGCGTCCAAGTTACCGGGTTTTGATTGAATTTATACAAAGCTGACATAATCCAGGAAGTTGAACCGGAATCAGACGCGGGCCAAGCCAAGTCATAAGGAAAACCACCGTCAGTTTGCTGATTAGAATGTAGATAGTTAAACCCATTTTGAATTGAACTGTCGCTATAAGTGAGTCCGACTTCCTTGAGCGCCATTAAGACTGCGGCCGTGTCATTGGTATCGGAATCACCACCCGCTTGCCAACTCCAACCGCCATCTGGCCGCTGATTAGTTAAAAGATAATTTTTAGCGCCCGTCACCACTGTGTTGCTAGCGCTCTCACCGGCCGCGCGCAAAGCCAATATGCCCCAAGCGTCATCATTAAGCCAGTTGGTATTGCCGATTTGACCAGACTGCGCCTTAGCCTTTAACCCGGCCACTAAATCTGTGCCAGCAAAAGTGCGCGGATTTTCGCCTACCGCCACTATGGCTAAAATACGCTTGGCATAATCAGTGGCGCTTTGCCCGGAAAAAGTTTTTAAATAATCTTTAGCTACTAAAGTTTCGCCGCCCGCCACCAGCGCCATGGTTACCCATTCGTCCGGCGTTTGCTGTTGCAAATAACTGATGGCTTCGGCAGTACCAGCCAAAACTGGCGACGGCGGCCAACCTAAAATAACTAACAATAAACCAATAATGAACCTGGTAATTTTTTGTCTCATAATCCTTTGCTTAATAAATAAAATTAAATATTATAAACTACGATATTTTCCAACATTCCCACTGCCATTTGAAAACTGTCATATATCACTTTTTGACGACCGTCAGAAAGTGATATATGGCTCAGCCGTCTCATAATTGTTAAAGCCGTAAAAACCCCGCTTCGGGTAAAAGCGGGGCAGCACTGCTAAACTATTGCAGATGTGCCGCTCCCCTTTCTCGCGAAGGTAAAAACGGAATGAATCAACTATGAACCACGTGGGGTTCATGGCAACCCTAAACCACGTAGGATTTAGGGTTCGCCCTTCAGTAATCGGACTTATTAGTCTAAGCGCTAAATAAGCTTGTTGGGAAATTCACACGACCGTGTGAATTTCCCAACAAGGCAAAAAAGTTAGACTAAAATACCGTAGCGGGACTGTGCCGGATTTACACCGGACTTCCCTGAAGTGTTGGCTTACTTTGTAAAAGAAACTAAAACTTAAACTATTTATGAGACCCACTTATAGAAACGCTTACATCTTGCAAGAGGTATTCAATATCTCCAAGAGCCATCCACCGAGAAAATAATACTTGACCATCATCTTTTTCACTTAATTCCTTATTCCTCCATTTTAGTGGAAAGTTAACCTTAATCTTGCGATCTTTAATTTGAAAGTGGTTATCATGTGCTGCAGCATCTCGTAAACATTTAAACAATTGAATTAAAGGAGGTTTTTCGTAAATTCTGCTTAGATCAGTAGACTCCTTGAGCCAATCATAACTCCCAATTACCACCAACCTACCTTGTAGTTCTATAAAGTGATTTACCCCTATTTCATTTGAAAACGGTGCCGTAGGCAAGAGCTTTGACAACAAGTACATATCAATCAACACTGGTTTCTCCTCGGGTAACGAAGGTTCAAATACAGAAGGACTTCTCCCTTTTAGCAACCTTTCTCTTACGTCTTCTTGAGAAAGGCACCAAATACCGCTAATTGCTAAATAAAAGTTGTCTAAATATTCTTTAAATACGGGGAGCATATCAATCACCCAACAATAAGAGTATTGGGCTGGTTATTTATAATTTGGTGCCTTACAGGGTGGATAACATATTGACGTATCAACGCCCACACCCCAAACAGCACGCCGGTAAAAATTAAATCACCCAGCATTGTGTTGCGGAAAAAGGGAATGGCGAGGGTGTAGCTAAGCATTAAACCTTCCAGAGTTTTAGGATACCAATTAGCTGTGGCCCACACCGCAAAGTTGGTAGCCAGGAAAAATAAAGTGGACGAAGCCAACGAACCGGTTAGCCAATAAAGCGGCTTGTTAAGTTTAACAAACCGCCCGGAGGCAGCCATCAACGCAAAACAAGCATACACCGTTAACATTACCGGCACATGGTAAAAACCGATTATTAGGTCGCTTGCCAGCATCCCAAGTATAGGCACAACCAAGGCCCATTTACGCGGCAAAATAGCGCCCGCGAGCAAAGCCGCGGCGGCCACTGGCGCCACGTTCCAGATGTGAGGGATAAGACGGCTGACGATTATCAACCCCACTAAAACTAGACTAATTAGTAAATTGCGTTTCATAACTGACTTTAGAATAAAGAATTACGAATCAAGAATTAAGAATGGCGATTAATTTTTAATTACTGCGTCATTCTGAAGGAGTTCACCGTGGCGAACGACTGAAGAATCTGGATTCTTCACTGCGTTCAGAATGACGATAGAGCTTCAGGATGACAACTAAAAGTCAAAAATTTTTAATTTTAAATTTTTACTAAGCTAGATTGCCACGAGCCGATGGCCATCAGCTCTCGCAATGACAATACTTCAAAGTGCTGATTTTCTAAAAGTCCACAGCACTGTCTCGCCGCCTTTTAACATAAACCGGTCAGCCGCCACCATCGGCTGCGAACCATTTACCCAATACTGCCAATACTTGCCACCAGAACCATTAACCTCCTCCCCAATTTGCTTAATAAACGCGCCCATGGGTGAAGCTGACGAAGGAGTGTAATCCAGTTTTAACTTATTTTCCCCGGTAACAAACAATAATGAATCCAAAACGCTCTGCTCCTGGGCCAGTGTCCCGGCTTTAAAACTTTTTATTTGCTGACCGTCATCTATCAGGACCGTTACGGCGTGATAATTTTCAGTGATACTACCTATGTCATTACCTGATTTTATCGGCTCTTTAAACAACGATGAACCATAAGACGCGCCCAACAAAAATACACTTATAAGCGCCAGCAGGCCAACAATAACGTAAATTGATTTTTGTTTATGATTCATAAATAAATACCGTCAAGGTCGTCATCGCGAGGCCGGATTCATTGAGGCCGTGGCGATCTGTAAAAGACTGCTTCAGCCGATAGTCATCGGCTTCGCAATGACATCAGAAATTACTGCTCACGCCCGAGCCATAATTCCTCTTTACCGCCGGGCAACTTAGCATTGGCGTGGCGCGCCAGCATAAATAAATAATCAGCCAAACGATTTAAATACTGTACTGCCACCGGACGAATCTTTTCTATTTCACTAAGTTTAACCGTGGCGCGCTCGGCCCGACGGCAAATCGTGCGCGCCTGATGCAAATAACTGGCTACCAGATTTCCCCCGGGAAAAACAAAATGAGTTAATTCCGGGAGTTCTTGCGCTAACTTATCCATTTCTTGTTCCAATTCATTAACGCGTGCTTCGGTCAGCAACTTCAAACCATTTACCGCTTCACCAGAAGCGGCGGCGAGTTCAGTACCTAAAATGAACAAATCAGCCTGAATTTCTTTTAAACTGCCGCGGTATACAGCCGCGTCGGGCTGGGCCAACACTAAACCGAGGGCGGCGTTCAGTTCGTCCACGGTGCCATAAGCTTCCAGACGCGTATCGCTTTTCTTAACGCGCTGGCCGCCATAAAGCGAAGTCTCTCCGCCATCGCCGGTTTTGGTGTAGATACGCATAAGATAAGAATTAGGAATTATGAATCAAGCCCAGTATAACTACTTTGTTATAGCTCGCTTGTTAAATAAAATTTATAAACTAGGTAAATAGCTTGCGCCGTCATTATCTCTTACTGATTACTTAATCTAAGCTCGCTAAATTTTATTTAACAAAGTTGTTATACTGGGTAAGAATTAAGAAAAATGTCCTACTTGCCGCCCTGCCGAAAGGCAAAATTCATTAAGTCAAAAGTTAGAAGTAAAAAGTCAAAACTATCGTCGCTTTGTCGTCACTACGCGAGATCTGGCGTAGCCATGACGAGATCCCGCAAAGCGGGACAACTCAAAACTAAAAACTATGAAACTATGAAACTTTTGGCTTCTGGTTGCTTGTTGTAACCATCCGCCTGGGCGAGATAAAAGCTAAACTTTTAATAATTTTGAGTTTGGATTTTTGAACTTTAAATTTTTATAGTTTTGCTTTTGAAATTATTAAAAACTATTTTAACTCGCAGGCGCCGCTGACGCAGGCCAATTCTTTGGCGCCGTCGGTATGGTCTTCATACTCATAAGCCACCACTTGGGAAAAATCAAGCTGTGGAAACTTGGCTGACAACTCATCGTACTTTTCCTGACTTATCTCTTCATACGGCGCTAACTGATAAACATGCTCATCGCGCGGCAGGAACGACAGTCCGCCGACCAAATCCCAATTTTCAAACACCCAGTTACCCACCTTAAGCCAATCGTTGCTACTCACGGAAATAGTGGTGGAAGGGTTGTGTTCGGTGTAATTTTCTTTAAGCGCTTTCCAGTGCTCCAGCATACTCATAGCTGAAATATCGCGACGCACAATGGCCCCGGCCGGAGCTTTAATAGGAAAGTCTAAAACAAAAGTGGTGGAACTACTCTCCACTTGACCGACTTCCGGATGATAGGGCACGCCCATATCTTTTAACATCATAAACAATGGATTATGTTTTTCCACGCGGACGCGGCGGATATAATATTTAGCATGGCGCGGATGCATCCCCGAAGCGGTATCAGTAAGTTGTGAGGTGTTACCGGACGGTTTAACGCAAGTAATGCAGGTAGATGGATTAATACCAAATCGCTGGGCGTATTCTTTGTTTACCTCAATTGATAGTTCTTTGAGCTTGCGTAATGTCTGCGGATTACGCACAGCCGGACAATCCCACTGCCCGGTAATTGACACTCCCAACAAAGCTTCCTCGGCGCAATTATTTTTCCACTCCGGCGACAAATATGGAAAATTAGTCAGACTGGCCTGATAAGTGCCCAGAATGGTGGCAATTCTAATCTTTGTCATCAAAGTTTCCTCGGTGTCTTCAGCTCGGGCCATCACCTCGCTAAGATTACAAAACTGACGTGAGCGTAAAATTATCTCACCGCACGGATTGGTGCCGCAAGTAGGGGAATACTTGGCAAACATCGGCCACCGCCGCACCGGCAGTTGTTTTACCAAACTGCCGCGATTAAAAATACCACGTTCCCCGCTGCCTGATTTAACCAGATTAACCCATTCGTCCAAGAATTGATTTAAACTGGGTTTTTCATTATAAACCGTGGAATTGTTGGCCATGCTGCGCTCCGGATGCTTTAAATAAAATTGGCCATTCTTAGCCTCGCGCATTTCAACATCGTCAAGATCAGACAATGATATCAAAGCGCTGCGACGAACACCGCCCATAACCACAACTTCGCCAATCTTACAAATAATATCATGCACATCCAGGGTGGTTAAGCGCCGGCCTTGGCGCATAAATATTTTTTCACGGGTAAAATCAAGTAAATTTTTTAATGGTTCCGGTCCCGAAGCGCGACCGCCCATAGTTTCCAGACGAGCGCCCTGGGGACGAATTTTATTGTAATCAAATTCCACATCTTTGCCGTCCGACCAAGTTTGCAAACCCAACAACAACGCGTCAGCCCAACCCTCTTTGCTGTCTTGGACCACGTGATTGAACAATTTAACCCCGGCCTGGCGCTTAATGATAGGTAATTGTTCAACGGTTTGCCGTTCCACTGAAAAACCAACGCCCGTGCCGCACATCAATATATACATAACTTCAGCAAAATCTGGCCACCCGCTGGGGGCGATAAACGAACAATTGTAAGCCGCCACATTAGTGACACGGGCGGCTTTGCCGGCCGCCCACAACAAGCGCATTGAGCCTAAAACGTCCATTTTCAACATTGCCTCTTTTGTTTCCGCATATTCATTGTCGGTCAGCTTGTCACCCAAATTTTCACGCATAAAATCAATATAGCGCTGAACTGTTTCCAGCCAAGTTTCGCGCCTCCCGGCGGCGGGCAACCACTTGGAATAAGTACTGTAATAAACATATTCCGCCAATTGGTTACGGAAATATTTTTTACTCTCTTGCGCTAATTGACGCACGAGCTCAGGCACGACCCGCCGCTGCTGTCTGATTTTACTGCGCTCTTCACGATACAAAATATAGGCCCGGGCCGTTTTAAGCCAGCGCGAGCGCATTAAAATAATTTCCACGATATCCTGAATTTGTTCCACCGTCGGCGTAATATGTCCGTCGTAAACCAACTCCAATTCCTCCACCACCTGAAACGTCAATCGCGCCGCTTCATCACGGCCAAACTCTTTAGTCTCGGCTCCCGCCTTAGCAATAGCGGCCACGATTTTTTTAGGCTCAAACACCAATTCACGACCGTCGCGCTTAATAATCGACTGTAAGGTAGTGCGACTTTTTGAATTGGTGGTGACTTTGTCCGACGAGGAAATAATTGGCTCAAGCATATTTTTTTATGAAACTCCTAGCCTTTATCCCGCTTAGCGGGACTCTAGTCCTCGCAAAGGTGAACGAAGGCGGATAAAATAATTTAAATTTTAATTTAATAACAATTATATTAGCGTCGGACTCGTACCTTTTTTTTTAGCGCGCTGGCCTTAACTAATCCCTTAAGCTCATCAGTAAAGCCCGATACGTCCTGGAATGAGCGGTAGACCGAGGCAAATCTGATATAAGCAATTTGATCAAAACTCTTTAGCCGTTTCATAACTATTTCGCCAATTTCCGGACTAGTCAATTCCGCTTTACGCCGTCGTTGAATATCGCGCTCAATTTTTTGCAGTAACGATTTAAACTGTTCGGTCGTAAAGGGGCGTTTTTCCAAAGAACGCTTTAACCCATTAGCCAGTTTGTCTTTGCTATATGGTTCACGGCGCCCATCACGCTTAACTACAGTTAAATCAAGTATTTCACTCTCTTCCACGGTTGAAAAACGAAAGCTGCATTTAGTGCACTCGCGGCGGCGGCGAATGGTTAAACCGTCAGTTAAAACTCGCGTGTCAGTAACTTTAGTGTCGTAATAATTACAATACGGACAATGCATAATAATTTAAACAAAACACTACATATAGTAGCTTCAACACCAATTTTAACCCTATATGTTGTAGTGGTCAAATTAAGAGCAAATGCCTATTTTTATTGGTTTTTTGCTAAAATTCAACCGTAAAATTTTCTCACCTTGTGGATAAGTACCCGACAACCAACAAATTGTCAATGAAACTCACAAGGCCCTTCGTCCTCCCAAGGAGGACGAAGGCGGATAAAAAATAAGTCCCGCCGCGGCGGGACTTATTTAAAACTGTCTAAAGAGATGGTTACAAAACTATTTCTGCTGCGATTTGCTATTTTCGTCCAGGGCTTCGTCAGGCCTGCGCAAAATGATTTTTGCCGTAATTCTATTACACCTCAAATCATTTTGCTTGCCTTCCTCGCCTTTGGCCAAAAATTGCTAAATCTCGCTACGAAATAGTTTTGTAACCATCTCAAAGTCTTAACTTGCGCTTAATAAACGGCGGAATCTCGTATTCATCGTCAGCTTTGCCAGCGCTTGACGCCGGGGGTAAAACTGACGGCGCTGAACTGGACGCGGGCTGTTTTAACGGTCGCTCCTGAAATGCGCCATCGGCGGCGGTCAGCGGATTTGACGAGGACAGCCTTTCCTGTCGCAAGAGGGGCGATGGATTATAATTACTGCTTGAATTCACTGGTTGATTTTTTTTGGCTTTAGTAGTCTGATCAAAACCGGTAGCTATGACCGTGACTTTAATTTGATCTTTCATCGCTTCATCAATTACGGCGCCAAAAATTATCTTGGCATTGGGATCGGCGGAGGCGGTAATAATCCGAGCCGCCTCATTAACCTCATACATTGCCATGCCGGGACCTCCGGTAATAGTAAACAGTATACCCCGGGCGCCATCAATACCTAATTCTAACAACGGTGAATCAACCGCGGCTTTGGCGGCATCAACCGCCCGATTCTCGCCACTGCCAACTCCAATACCCATTAAAGCCGAGCCGGTATTTGCCATGATGGTTTTAACGTCGGCAAAATCAACATTAATCAATCCCGGCACCGTAACTAATTCTGATATTCCTTGCACACCTTGACGCAAGACCTCATCCACAATTGCAAACGCCTCCAGCAATGAAGTCTTTTTATCAATCAACTGCAGTAAGCGATCGTTAGGAATAGTGATTATGGTATCTACTTTATCAATCAGTTCATCATAACCTTTTTCCGCCACCGCGCGCCGCTGCGCGCCTTCAAAACTAAACGGCTTGGTAACCACGGCGACCGTCAAAGCCCCGGCTTCGCGCGCCAATTCCGCAATCAAGGGCGACGCCCCGGTACCGGTGCCACCGCCTAAACCACAAGTTAAAAATACCATATCAGCTCCCTTCAGCGCTTCTTTGATCTCGTCGCGATTTTCTTCAGCTGCCTTGCGCCCTAAATCCGGATCCATTCCCGCTCCCAAACCACGGGTATGATTAGAACCAATATGCAACTTGACGGTGGCGCGCGAATGATGCAGGGCTTGAGCGTCAGTATTAATCGCTAAAAACTCAACCCCTTTAATTTTAGCCGACACCATTCGATTAATAGCGGCTCCGCCTGACCCGCCCACGCCGACAACTTTAATTTTAGCAAAGGTTTCTATCTCCGGTTTTACTTCCATAAATGATTAAGAGGTTAATTAATTAATGGCTAATAATGAAACTCGGGAGCCTTTATCGCGCTTAGCGGGACTCTAGTCCGCGCGCCAGGTGAACGAAGGCGGATAAACTTATTACGGTATTAAAGCTTGAAACAGCTTTTTTAGACGCGTTGCCACCGCGCTTAACCCCGGCAGACGTTTTAAACGAGAACCCTTAGTCGGCACCGCTTGCTGAATCGCTCCCCATTTTACTAATCCTAAAACTGTGCCATAACCCAAATCATTAATTCTCTCCAGCGGACTTACCAACTCTAACGGATAGCCCAAGGTAGCCGGCAGACGAAACTTACGCTTGGCTAAATCAATAATTCCCGGCAGTTTAGCGCCGCCGCCCGTCAAGATTATGCCGGCCGGCAACTTGCCCGAACGCTCCACCTTAATCAACTCTTTGTCAATTAAATCAAATATTTCCTCTAAACGCGCTTCAATAATCTCCGCCACCTGACGCCGGCTCACTACCTCCTCTTCATTGGAAAATTCATTGAGATTAATGTCCTCGCGTTTACCAATTTCATCCGGTACGGCATGGCCGTAATCAACTTTTAATCGCTCGGCGATATCAATTGAGGTGCGCAAACAAATCGCCAAATCATTGGTAATATGACCGGAACCAACCGGCAAAATGGCGACATGGATCGGGTCGCTGTCTTCACATACCAACAAACTAGTAGTTGAGCCGCCAATATTAACCACTGCCACGCCTAATTCTTTCTGACGTTTTGAAGCGACCGCCTCGGCGTTGGCTAAAATACCCAAAACTAAATCATCAATATCTAAACCGGTTCGGTAAACACACTTTGTTAAGTTTTTAATCTGGACTGATTGGCCTTGGATTATTTGCGCCTCCACCTCTAACCTGATTCCGGTCATACCGACCGGATCCTTAATACCACTCTGGCTGTCAACCGTAAAGGTTCGCGGTAAAACGTGGAGAATTTCATAATTGGGCGGTGTCGCTACCGCCTGCGCCGCTTCCACCACTCGACTGACGTCATCCTCGCCAATTTCGCCGTTAGGTTTAGAGACCGCAATCACACCACGGCTGGACTGCGACATGATATGACTCCCATTAATACTAACCCAAGCATGCTCAACCGGAGCGCCAATCATCCGCTCAACTTTTTCCAAACAAGAAGATATGGCAGTAACCGCATCCTCAATGCTGGTTACGGCGCCTTTGTTTATACCCTCTGCCGGCACCTCGGCTAAACCAACAATCTGCAAATGTTCCGACGAACCAAACTGCGCCACCGCGATTCTAATAACCGTTGAACCAATATCCAGACCGCAAATAATGTTGGTGCTTGGCATGTTTAGTGTCTTACCTCCACTTAATTTACTTTAATACTCTATATTATATAACTCTTGGTCAACAATGTGAAGGAAAAGCCGGCGAACAATTTATTTGTTCAGCGAAGCTTCATAGGTTTACGCGGTTGTCATCACTTCCGTCAAGCACTTCGGCCATGAGGGCTGCGAGTGAGCCTCAGCTGAACTCCTCTCAGTGCCGAACGGTTCAGTGCCGGCTGAAGAAACCACAGTACTAGAATGACTGAATGCCAAAGTCTTTATTCTCCTCCGCTGTCAATACCCCCGCGGCTTGCCCCGTTAGAAAGTTGTTTTTAAGTTTGTTTTTAATATCTCATTTTGAGATTCCTCGGTACAAAGCTTTCTAACGGGGCTGGCCGCAAGGTAGTTCATTTAGTGGCAAACGCGAAGTCTTGTTAAATTAAAATTAAACCAATCAACACCAGCCCAGCCCCCATAACCAAGCATAAAATCGAACCGGCCAATAAATCTTTAAGCAGACCAACTTTAGTTGACAAGCGCGGC
>Ga0265296_1001416_pt1 | contig 27758 bp, 18 predicted proteins | sample MunlanPumphouse1_FD_189073 | JGI IMG/M metagenome (GOLD analysis project Ga0265296, IMG submission 189073) | Groundwater microbial communities from a municipal landfill in Southern Ontario, Canada - Pumphouse #1 | ecosystem: Environmental > Aquatic > Deep subsurface > Groundwater | place... | reverse complement strand
TGTCCCAACCCCCGAAATCGACCATCTTGGCGCCAAGGGCGCGGTGGGTATCGTTGAGCAGCGTCTTCTGGGTCATGACCGGGTCCGGCAGCAGAGGAAACAAGAACGCGCATTATCCCAGATCGGTCGGCCGCAGGTCGCGCCGCAGCGCAGCGGGGGGATGTTGGCCGGCCGGCGGCCGGCAGCGCTTTCTACAAGCCAGGCAACGGCAACGGCCAAAGCGCATCGGCTCGGCGACGTCTGTGGGGTGGTGGGGCGATGTAGGGTTGCGGGACACGCCGCAAGTACGTCCCTGTAGGCTCGTAGGCGCCATCCATGGCGCCTGCGGTCCCTCCACCCCACACCGCCCCACCCCGACAGGTTCCCGGTGACGGGACGGAAGGCAAGAGCGGTTGTGGATGTCGATACATATAAGGAGAGGGGTGGGATTTCTTTTCCTGCGGAAAAGAAATCCCACCCCTCCCATGACCCGCGAGCGCAGCGACCGGCTTTTGCTTCTGCTCTTCATTTTTCTTTTCCGTGGGTGGACGCCACCGGAAACTGTCAGAGGTCGGGCGGGTGGGCTGGGCAGGGGTGTCCGCGCCATGGATGGCGCGGCCAAGCCTACAAGGACGTACTTGCGGCGTCCCCTGCACAGCCCACCCGCCCGACCCAACCCAGTATCTGCTTTCAGCGACCATCCACGAGGGGCTGCGCCGTTGGCTGGAAACCTAGGCGACCGCCTCGACCACCAGCGCACTGCCCTGCACCGCCACCACCCGCACCAGCGTGCCGGCCGGCAGCTCCGGCCCACTCACCTGCCACGACGCGTCGTCGATGCTGACCCGGCCCTGCCCGCCGACGATGGCCTGCTGCAATGGCACCACCCGCCCGACCAGTTGTTCAGCGCGGCGGTTCAGCAGCGGCGCGTCGCTCTGCCGCGCACGCGGCTTGCCCCAGTGCCGGTAGCACTGGATCGACAGCACGCTCAGCACCACGAAGGCGACCACCTGCCACAACACCGGGATATCGGCGAACACCGCTACCAGCGCGAACACCGCCGCCGCACCGATGCCGATCCACAGCATGAACGCGCCGGGCGCCAGCGCTTCGGCGGCGAACAGCAACAACGCCAGCGCACCCCAGGCAACGACTTCCCAGCGCATGTCAGCCTCCAATCGGCGGCGGCCGCTTGGCCGGCGACCGGGTTTCCTGGTTGGACAGCGCCTGCTTGGCAAGCTCGGCCACGCCGGCGATCGAACCAATCACGCCGCTGGCCTCCATCGGCATCAGCACCAGCTTCTGGTTCGGCGACGTGGCCAGTTCCTTGAACGCTTCCACATACTTCTGTGCGATGAAGTAGTTGATGGCCTGGACGTCACCGTCGGCGATCGCCGCCGACACCACCTGGGTCGCCTTGGCTTCGGCTTCGGCCAGGCGCTCGCGTGCTTCGGCGTCGCGGAATGCGGCCTCGCGCCGCCCCTCCGCTTCCAGCACCGTGGCCTGCTTCTCGCCTTCGGCACGCAGGATCTCGGACTGTCGGGAACCTTCCGCCTCGAGGATCTGTGCGCGCTTCTCGCGCTCGGCCTTCATCTGCCGCGCCATCGCATCGAGCAGGTCGCGCGGCGGCTGGATGTCGCGGATCTCGATGCGGTTGACCTTCACGCCCCAGGGATTGGTCGCATGGTCGACCACACTGAGCAGCTTGGCGTTGATCACCTCGCGCTGGCTGAGTGATTCATCCAGGTCCATCGAGCCGATCACGGTACGGATGTTGGTCTGCACCAGGGCGATCATCGCCACTTCCAGCACCGACACCTCGTAGGCGGCCTTGGCCGCGTCCAGTACCTGGAAGAACACCACGCCATCGACGCGCACGGCGGCGTTGTCCTTGGTGATCACTTCCTGGCCGGGCACGTCCAGCACCTGCTCCATCATGTTCACCTTGCGCCCCACCCCGTAGACGATCGGGATCAGGAAATGCAGGCCGGGCGACATCGTATGGGTGTAACGGCCGAACCGCTCGACGGTCCACTCATAACCCTGCGGCACCATCCGTACCGCCTTGAACAGGATGACCACGGCCACGAAGGCCAGTACCGCGCTGAAGAACATGGTCGGGAACATCGCGCTTTCCTTATGGGAGACGTCCGGAGCCCAGCATAGCGCGCGGATGCTGGCAGTGCGGGTGCGGGAGGTTCCAGCGGAAAGCAGCCGAGCGTGGCCCGGCTCTACAGCATGGGCCCGGTCAGATCCGGGTCGTGGCCAGGAAGCGCTCGCGGTCCTGCTGGGTCTGCCGGCGGATCTCGGCCAGCGCCTGGCTTTCGGTCGCCTCCAGCATCGCCTCGAACAGGCGCTGGAAGTGATGCCGCATCGCATTGCGTGCCGCGACCGGATCGCGCGCGCGCAGACCTTCGAAGATCGCCATGTGCTCGTCGGCGCGGCTGGCACCATCGTCATGGCACACCCGGGCATAGACCTCGGTCACCCGCGGCAGCTCACTGCGCATGCGCCAGATCTGCTGCACGAAATACTCGACCACCGGATTGCCCGACAGGCGGGCGATGGTCAGATGGAAGCGGCGGTCGTAATCGCCGGCCTCTTCATCGCTGAGGTCACGCCGGCACAGTGCTTCGGCCAGCACCTGCAGCTCGGCGATGCCGGCCTCATCGATATTGCTTGCCGCCAGCGCGGCGGCTTCTGCCTCGAACACGGCACGCGCAGCGGTCAGGTCGAAGGCGCTGATATCGGGCAGCCCGCCGGCAGCCTGTGCCGGGCGCGGCTTCACATAGACACCCGAGCCGATACGGATTGCGATCCAGCCCTGCGCTTCCAGGGCGATTTCCGCCTCGCGGATGGTGACCCTGCTGACGCCGAAGCGTTCGGCAAGTTCACGTTCGCCCGGCAGGCGCGAACCCGACGGATATTCGCCATCTTCGATCAGCTTGCGGAGCTTGGCGGCGATGGTCTGGTAGAGACGGTTGGCGGACATGCGGCTGACCCTTGGCGGTTCCCTCCGGGCCCGTCCCCGGCCACCGGGCACGGTGCGGGTCCGGTTGGAGCGACGGCGCGACCATTGGCCGCGCCGCCCTGTTCAGAACTTGTATCGTACACCGAAATACGCACGCCGCCCGTAGCTCACCACCTCGCGGAAATTCCCGTAAAGCGGCTGGTACGCCACGCGTGGCTCGTTGGTCAGGTTCATCAGTTCCAGCGACAGCGACAGCTGCTTGTTCACCCGGTAGCGCAGGCGCAGGTCGACGCTGGTGTTGTCATCGTAATAGCGGTTCTGCTGCGCCGTGTTGCCGGTGAAGTCCTGGTAATAGTGCGAACGGAACTTGCCGATGGCCTGGATGTTGAAGCGGCCCACGTCCCAATAGATCGAACCGGACAGCACGTGCCGCGAGAATCCGCTCAGGCCGGCCGGCGGCACGATGGCCGGAATGATCGATCCGTCGGCGGCCAACTGCTCGCCTAACCGCGAATCCTGGGTCTGGTAGTCGGCGTCGGCATAGTTGTAGCTGACCTTGAAGCCGAGGCCATCGAACGGCTTGGGCAGGTACGAGAACCGGTGCGTGGCACTGAGCTCGATACCGGTCAGGGTGCTGTCCTCATCGGTGGTCACCTGCTGGCGCACCGGCACGGTCACCGTCTGTCCGTTGATGGTGTAGGTTTCCGGCACCAGCGCGGTGGCGGTGCCGCCGTTGAACTGCTTCCAGTAAACCGCACCGGCCAGCAGCGTGTCCGGGTTCGCATACCACTCCAGCGAGACATCACCGTTCCAGGACATCAACGGCTGTGCGGCCGGATTGCCGCTGGCACTGATGTCGTCCAGCGCGTCGGCCAGGCCGGTATAGGTGGCATCGCTGCTGACATTGATGGTTCGACCGGCACCGAGTGCGGCGATATCCGGGCGTGACATCGCACGATACGCGCCCACCCGCAGCAGCAGGTCCGGCTTCAGCTCGAAGGCGGCATTCACGCTTGGCAGCAGCTTGTCGTTGCCCGACTTGAACACCTGGGTGGTGAAATCACCCGTGGGCTGCAGGCGGATCGTGCCGTCGCCGTTGTCGATGATCGCCAGGTCGGTGCGCACACCTTCCGAGCGCACATCGGTCTTGACCCAGCGCAGGCCGACATTGCCGGTGACCGGCAGCCCGAACAGCGTGCTGCTGAACTCGCCCATCAGGTACAGCGCGCGGGTTTTCTCGGTCACATCGACGTTGTTCGGATCCTGGAAATCCGGGTCCAGGCCGCTGTCGCTGGTGCCGCGGAAGGACTCGTAGAGGCAGCTCGGATCGAAGTACGCCCACGAGGAGATTGTGTTGCCGCTGGCCGCATCCATGAAGTCATCCTGCGGGAACGGTGCACGGCAGGCACGGTTGGCGGCAATGATCTTCGCCTTGTCTGCCGCAACGCGCTGGTCGTAGTCGGTCACCAGGGTGTTGTCGCGCAGGCGATAGTCGGCCTGGCTGGCGCGCACGCCACCCTTGACGCGGGTGAAGAAACCGGACTCGGGCATGAAGCTGGCATCGAAGCGGCCAGCCTTGATCTTGTGGTCGTTCTCGGTAGCGCTGGAGGTGACCCGCGCTGCGCCGGTGTAGGCATCCCAGTTGTTGGGATCGAAGTTCGGCGCCAGCGCGACGCTCGGCACCTCGCCATGCCAGTCCCAGTCGTAGTCGACATAGCCGGTGGCGCCGCTGCTGATGCCCGGCACGATGGCGTTGTTGACGTCGCGCTGGTTGGCGCGCAGCCGGGTCATGCGCTCGCTGTCCAGGCGGTTGGTATGCGAATAGGAAAGATCGGTGGACAGCTCCCAGGCCGGGCTCGGGCGCAGGATCAGGTTGAGGCCGCCACCGGTGTACTCCTCGCCACGCCAATAGCGGTTGGAGGTCGAATCGATGGAGGTGCTGCCATGCAGGTGGCGGACGATGCCGTCCTCGTCCACGTCACGCTGGGTGATGCCGCGACGCGCGTTGGACAGGCTCAGGTCGCTGCGGTTCTCGTCCCAGTTGCGCTCGGTATGCTCGAAATCGAGGTTGACCTCGACCACGTCGTTGGGCCGCCACTGGAGCGCCGCGAACTCGCTCTGGCGATCATTGCGTTCCTGCTTCATGCGATAGATGCGGCTGCTGGGCACCAGGTAATACGGGGCACCGTTGGCGATGGCCTGGGCGCTGACTTCACTGCAGTTGGCATTGGCCACGTTCTGCCTGCCGTCGCAGGCATACCAGGTGGAGCCGCTGGTAATGCTCTCCTCCGGATCGGTGCCCTCCAGCCGCTGGATGCCCAGCGAGATACCGAGCTTCTGGCCGTTGCCGAATTCGAACTGGTCGATGTAGCTGGCGGTACCGCGATAGCCGATGCCATCGTCGTCGCGGTACTTCTTGTCATACTCGGCCCAGCTGCCACGCAGATCGATCTGCGCCGAGCGCTTGCCGTACTCCAGCGGCTTGACCGTCTCCAGCCCGATGGTGCCGGCGACACCGCCTTCGATGATGTCGGCACGCTGGGTCTTGTAGATCGCCACCGTGTTGATCAGCTCGGCTGGGAACATGTTGAAGTTCACCGAGCGGTCGCCGCTGCCGTTGGTGATCTCGCGGCCATTGAAGTTGGTGCTGCTGAGGAATGCGCCAAGCCCACGGATCGAGATTTCCGACGCGCCGGTCTTGTCGCGGGTCGAGGCTGCACCGGTCAGCGTTTCGATCGCATCGGCCAGCGATGGCGCGGGCAGGTCGCCGATGTCGTCGGCCGACAACACATCGGCGATCACCGTGTCGTCGCGCTTCTTGTTGATCGAACTCTGCATCGACTCGCGGATGCCGGTGACCTGGACCTGGTCCAGGGTGGTGGCGTCCTGCCCGGAACCGGTAGCGGCAGACTGCGCCTGTACGGCCGGCGAAGCCGCCAGCGCAGCGAGCAGTGCCACGATCAGTGGTGTGGGTGACAACGGTGTACGACGTACAACTCCGGCAGGTTGCCGCATGGTTTTCCTCCTCCCAAAGGATCGCCCGGACGGTAGGCGTGGGACGCAGCTTCGACACGCCGACACAGAAATGTCAACCAACTGGACTGGATTTGTCGTAATACCTTTGATTCAGACCGGTTGCCCGCCATTTCATGTGCTGATGCAGCATGACTTTGCGCGCAACGTGGCTTACAACACACCCAACAAGTGGTATGCACACCCACTCTGAAACCGCGGCATCGCCGTCTCTGGAAGGACTTCATGCGCATTCAATCGACTTCGCACCGCCTTTCGAAACCTGCACTTGGATATTGCCTGGCAATTGGACTGGCAACATGCCTGACCAGTTCGCCGGCAACAGCTGCCAGCTGGCTCGTACACGACGTCGGCGCGTTCGCCACCGCCACTGCGGCACTGCAGCCCGGCGATGAGATCGTGCTGGCCGATGGCACCTGGACCGACGCGCGCCTGCTGCTGAAGGGCCAGGGCACGGCCGCCGCACCGATCGTGCTGCGCGCGCAGACACCAGGCAAGGTGATCCTCAGCGGGGCGTCGGACCTGCGCCTGGCCGGCAGCTACCTGCAGGTCTCCAACCTGGTGTTCCGCAACGGCTACACCCCGGGTGACGCGGTGGTGGCCTTCCGCGAGTCGAGCAAGGCGGTAGCCAGCCACAGCCGCGTCACCGGCCTGGTCATCGATGACTACAGCAACCCCGATGGCAGCGACCAGGACTACTGGGTGTCGCTGTACGGCAGCAACAACCGCCTCGACCACAGCCAGCTGCGTGGCAAGACCAACGCTGGCCCGACGGTGGTGGTGGTGCGCGATGCCACCCAAGGCCTGGACAACCAGCACCGCATCGACCACAACTGGTTCGGCCCGCGCCCTGCACTGGGCGTCAATGGCGGCGAAACGATCCGCGTCGGCACCAGCGACACCTCGCTGAGCGATTCCAACAGCACTGTCGAGAACAACTGGTTCGAGGGCTGCGATGGCGAGACCGAGATCGTCTCCAACAAGTCCGGCGGCAATACCTTCCGCGGCAACGTGTTCTATCGTTCGGCCGGCGCGCTGACCCTGCGCCATGGCAACGGCAACCGGGTGATCGACAACCTCTTCCTCGGCGACGACAAGGCCGGCACCGGCGGCGTGCGCATCATCAATGCCGACCAGACCGTCAGCAACAACTACTTCGAACGGCTGGCCGGCTCCAGCAACCGTTCGGCGCTGGCGGTGATGGACGCACAGGCCAATCCGCCACTGTCCGGCTATGCGCCGGTGGTCAACGCAACGATCAGCCGCAACACTTTTGTCGACGTGGCGAAGATCAGCTTCGGCGTTGGCCACGACGAGGCCAAGGGGATCGTGGTCGCGGCCAGCAACAGCCACTTCAGCGGCAACCTGATCGTCAACCGCACCAGCAAGAATCCACCGAATGCGGCCAGCTCGCTGGCGGGCATCGCCTTCAGCAACAACGTGCAGTCGCCGCAGGCCAGCAGCGTATTCCCGGGCGGAGTGAGCAGCGCCAGTATCGCCCTGCAGCAGGCGGCCAGCGGCCTGTGGGTGCCGGCAGCGCCCCTGCCCGCCATCGGCGCCGATCCGGCGCTGGCGATGACCCCGCGCGAACAGACCGGGGTGCACTGGTATCCCAAGGTGGGCGAGGCTGCCCTGTCACGCACCAGCACCGGAGTTGATCGATGAGGTTGCAGCCGCTGTCCCTGTGTTCCCACCGCCTGGCGCTCGCCCTGGCCCTGGCCGCTCCCTTCGCCCTGATGCCGACGGCGCCGCTGCACGCGGCACCTGCCGCAACCGCGCGACAAGGCGATACCGCGCCGGTCCTGGTGACCGCTGCGCAGTGGCAGCAGATGGCCAGCGAGGGCAGCCGCTATCCGTGGTTCGCCAAGGAGCAGGCGCGTACGCAGAAATCGCTGCAGAAGATGATGAAGGCCGGCATCGACGTGCCGGTGCCGAAGGACAAGGGCGGCGGTCGCTCCCATGAGCAGCACAAGCGCAACTACCAGGCACTGCTGGCCGCCGGCACCCTGTACCGGCTGACCGGCGACAAGGCCTATGTCACCTATTCGCGCGACATGCTGCTGCAGTACGCCAAGCTCTACCCGACCCTCGGCCCGCATCCGGAAGGACGCGGGCAGATTCCCGGCCGGGTGTTCTGGCAGGTGCTCAACGATTCGGTCTGGCTGGTCAACGCCATCCAGGGCTACGACGCGATCCGCGATGCGCTGTCGCCGCAGGATCGGCAGACCATCGAATCGCAGGTGTTCCGGCCGATGGCCGAGTTCCTGGCCAGCGAGCCGAAGAACTACGACCAGATCCACAACCACGCAACCTGGGCGGTGGCGGCCACCGGCATGACCGGCTACGTCCTGCGCGATCCGGAACTGGTGGAGAAATCGCTGCGCGGCAGCCGCAAGGATGACCAGTTCGGTTTCCTGCGGCAGATCGACCTGCTGTTCTCGCCCGATGGCTATTACGAGGAAGGCCCCTACTACCAGCGCTACGCGCTGGCGCCGTTCCTGCTGTTCGCCAACGCCATTGAGCGCAACGAGCCGCAGCGGAAGATCTTCGCGCGCCGCGATGGCGTGCTGCTGAAGGCGGTGGACGTGCTGGTGCAGACCAGCTACGACGGCCTGTTCTTCCCGATCAACGATGCGATCCTGGACAAGGGCATCGACACCGAAGAGCTGGTGGCGGGCATCGGCATCGCCTATGCGCAGGCCGGCGATGATCGCCTGCTGTCGGTCGCGCAGCAGCAGAAACGCCTGCTGCTGTCGCCGGAAGGGCTGCAGGTGGCGCAGGCGTTGGCGGCCAACAAGGCCAAACCGTTCGACTACCGGCCGATGCTGCTGCGCGATGGCCCGGATGGAGAGCGCGGTGGTCTGGCGATCCTGCGCATGGGCGGCGAACGCGGCCAGGCGCTGGTGCAGAAGGACACCATGCAGGGCATGGGCCACGGCCACTTCGACAAGCTCAACTGGTTGTTCTACGACAACGGCAATGCCGTGGTGACCGACTACGGTGCGGCGCGCTTCCTCAACGTGGAAGCCAAGCGCGGTGGCATCTACCTGGCCGAGAACCGCAGCTGGGCCAAGCAGACCGTGGCCCACAACACCCTGGTGGTGAACGAGCAGAGCCACTTCAAGGGTGACTGGAAGCGCGGTGAGGATCTCGCCCCGCAGGTGCGCTTCTTCCAGGCCGACGCCGATACCCAGATCGCCTCGGCGACGATGCGCGATGCCTATCCGGGCGTGGTCTTCACCCGCACCCAGGCGTTGCTGCGCCACCCCGAACTGGGCCTGCCGGTGGTGCTGGACCTGCTGCAGGTGCACGGCGACAAGGCCGCGCGTTACGACCTGCCGCTGCACTTCAACGGCCATATCGTCACCACCGGATTCGAGGCCGAGCATTTCCCCACCCAGCGCCCGGTGCTCGGCGGCGACAACGGCTATCAGCACCTGTGGCTGGACGCACGCAGCAGGGCCGGCAGTGAACCGCGCACGCTGGCATGGCTGCTCGACGGGCGTTTCTACACCTATCGCTTCGGCAGCAGTGCGCCATCGCAGGCGTTGCTGGTGGAAAGCGGCGCCAACGATCCCGAATTCAACCTGCGCCGCGAACCTGCGCTGCTGCAGCGCGTGGAAGGACAGAAGGATGTGACCTTCTTCAGCGTGCTGGAGCCGCATGGCGAGTACAACGGCACCGCCGAGTACGTGCACGGCGCCGACAGCCGCATCAGGGAGATCATCCGAACGCGCGGCAATGATGCCGAGGTGCTCGAACTGCGCCTGGCCAGCGGCGCACGCATCGCACTCGGCGTGGCCGACGACAGCGAAGCGAAGGGCGAACACAGCGTGACGGTGGACGGCCATGCCTACCGCTGGAGCGGCAGCCATGCGCGCATGGACCGCGGCAAGGGTGACGTGCGATGAACGGCCCCTCGGCCCTGGCCACGCTGCGCAAGGTGCCGGTGCGCTCGGCCGTGCGCTGGCTGATCGTCGGCCTGATCGCGGTGGCCACGGTGATCAACTACATCGACCGCAATGCGCTGGCGGTGATGTGGCCGGAGATCGCCAAGGAGGTCGGCGCGACCAAGGACGACTACGCGCTGCTGGTAACGGTGTTCATGCTGTTCTACGCCGCTGGCCAGTTCCTGTTCGGGCGCCTGTTCGACATGATCGGGACGCGACTGGGGTTCGCGTTGTCGATCAGTGTGTGGTCGATCTCGATCGCGCTGCATTCGGTCACCCACTCCATGCTGTCCTTCAGCGTAGTGCGGGCGATGCTGGGCGTCAGCGAAGCCGGCGCCTGGCCCGGTGCGGTGAAAGCCAACGCCGAATGGTTCCCCGCGCGTGAGCGCGCCCTCGCACAGGGCATCTTCAACGCAGGTGCGTCCATCGGCGCCATCGTTTCCGCACCGGCCATCGCTGGCCTGTACCTGTGGCTGGGCTGGCGCGGCACCTTCGTGCTGGTCGGTGCGCTTGGCTTCCTGTGGCTGCTGCCGTGGCTGTTCGTCTATCGCGCCGGCCCGGACAAGCACCCGTGGGTGAGTGACGCCGAGCGACGCCTGATCATGGAAGACCAGACCGGCCAGCAGCGCGCGGATGCGCCCAAGGTGAGCGTGCGCTCGCTGCTGGCGCACCGGCAGAGCTGGGGCATGTTGGCCTGCCGTTTCCTGCTGGACCCGATCTGGTGGCTGTTCGTATCGTGGCTGCCGATCTATCTGGCCGAGACCTTCGGCTTCGACATCAAGCAGATCGGCCTGTTCGCCTGGGTGCCGTTCGTCGGCGCCATGCTGGGCAGCCTCAGCGGCGGCTGGCTGTCGGGGCGGCTGATCAATGCCGGCCATGGCGTGGACCGCGCACGCAAACTTTCGATTTCGCTCGGCTGCGTGATCATGGCACCGGCCCTGCTCGGTGCGGTACTGGCCAACCAGCCGCTGTTTGCGGTGCTGGCGATCGCTGCGGTGCTGTTCGGTTTCCAGATCGCCATCGGCAACATCCAGACCCTGCCCGGCGATCTGTTCGACGGCCGCTCGGTCGGCACGCTGGCCGGTCTCGGCGGCCTGGCCGCAGTGGCCGGCACGTTGATCACCACCTGGCTGGTGCCGGTGCTGACCCGCCATTCCTACGCACCGATCTTCATCCTCGTTGCCGCACTGGTGCCGCTGTCGCTGGTGGCGCTGTGGTGGTGGACCGGACCAATCCACAAGCTCGACCGCAACGACGGTTGAGCCTCCCCCCTTTCCCTCGCATTCCCCCACAAACCAAGGAGTTTCCCGCATGTCGTTCCAGGACAAGGTGGCCATCGTCACCGGTGGTGGCCGTGATATCGGCCGTGCCGTCTCGATCAAGCTGGCTGCGGCCGGTGCACGCGTCTGCCTCAATTACGCCAACGACGAAGCCAGCGCACAGGAAACGCTGGCGCTGATCAAGGCGGCCGGTGGCCAGGCCATCGCTCACCGCGCCGACGTCACCGATCCGGCCGCGGTGGCCGGTCTGGTCGCAGCAACCCAGGCTGCATTCGGCCAGCGCATCGATGTGCTGGTGAACGTGGCCGGCGGCATGGTCGAGCGTCGTCCGCTGGCCGACATCGATCCCGCGTTCTTCCACAAGGTCATCGACCTCAACCTGACCTCCACCTACCTGACCACCCACGCCGTGGTACCGCACATGGGCGAAGGTGCGGCGATCGTGAACTTCGCCTCGCAGGCCGGTCGCGATGGCGGTGGGCCGGGCGCGGCGATCTATGCCACCGCCAAGGCCGGCGTGATGACCTTCACCCGGGCCATGGCAAAGGAGCTGGGGCCGAAGGGCATCCGCGTGAATGCGCTGTGCTGCGGCATGATCGCCACGCGCTTCCATGATGAATTCACCAAGCCGGAAGTGCGCACGGCGGTGGCCGGCGCGACGCCGCTGCGTCGCCAGGGGCTGCCGGACGAAGCCGCCGATGCAGCGGTGTACCTGGCGTCGGACGCAGCAGCGTTCGTCACCGGCGCCAATCTGGACGTCAACGGCGGCACCTACTTCTCCTGACCGGACCGAAGCCCATGCAGCGCTGGATCACCCTGCTTTCCCTGGCCATCGGCAGCGCCGTGGCCGCCCCCGTGGCGCTGGCCGCACCGGTCTGGGTCACCGCCTGGACCGCCTCGCCCGCGCCTGACCGCAAGGATGGCAGCGCCGACGCGCCCGTACAGTTCGCCGCGCAGACCGTGCGCCAGGACATGCGCCTGGGCAGCAAGGGCGATGCGCTGCGTCTGCGCATCAGCAACGAGCTGGGCACCACGCCGCTGCATGTGGAAGAGGTACGGGTGCGCCTGAAGGATGGCAGGGCGACAGCGCTACCGGTCACCGTCGATGGACGCGCGTCCATCGACGTACCAGTGGGTGCCGCGCTGCTGAGTGATGCGTTGCCATTGCAGGTCGCCGCACTGCAGGAGATCAGCGTGACCGCGTACTTCCCGCAGCCCACCCGCCCTGCGGTGCGCCGCACCGTGGTGCGGGTGGCCGACGGCAAGCAGGATGCGGTGGCCGACAGCGTGCGCGTGGGTTACCAGCAGAATGTGTTCTCGGCCGTGCTGGTGCAGCGCGCGGATCGGCCGCAGGTGATCGTGGCCCTGGGTGATTCCATCACCGAAGGTGCGACGGCCTCGCGTGGCTCCTTCAACCAATGGCCCGAGCGGTTGGGCCAGCGTCTGCAGCAGGCCTGCCCGGACCGCTTCGTGGTGCTCAACCAGGGCATCAGCGGCAACAAGCTGCTGGACCATGGCCGCAGCCACAGCGCGCTGTCACGGCTGGATCGCGACGTGATCGCGGTTGCCGACGCCGACCAGGTGATCCTGTTCGAAGGCATCAATGACATCCGCCACGGTGGCGGTGCACAGCCGCTGCCGGGACGCAGCACGACGGACATGCTGCTGGGCTACCGCCAGGTGGCCGCACGACTGCATGCGCATGGCATCCGCGCTCATCTCGGCACACTGACGCCCTTCGGCGATTCGGAGCGCTACGAACCGGTATCGGCCGCCACCCGTACCGCGATCAACCAGTGGGCGCGTGGCAAGGACACCGGCTTCGATGGCGTGGTGGATTTCGATGCGGCGCTGCGTGATCCGAAACAGCCGGAATCATTGCCGGCGAACATCACCCGCGATCATCTGCACCCGAACGACGAGGGCTACCGGCGCATGGCCGACGCGATCGATCTGAAGATGCTGGGATGCGATGCCCCGCGCTGAGGCGGTTTTGTAGAGCCGAACCCGCGTTCGGCTGCTGTTGCTTCCTGTAGAGCCGAGCCATGCTCGGCTGCCTCTGCCAAAGCAGCCGAGCATGGCTCGGCTCTACAGAAGATCAACAGCCGCCATTAGACCGGCTGCCGCGGCCCGAACATGATCACCGCCATGCCGGCCAGGCAGAGTGCAGCACCCAGCATGTCCCAGCGGCTGGGACGGATGCCGTCGACCAGCCACAACCAGAACAGCGCCGTGCCGATGTACACGCCACCATACGCGGCGTAAACGCGGCCGCTGGCGGTCGGGTGCAGAGTCAGCAGCCAGGCGAACAACGCCAGGCTGGCCGCCGCCGGCAGCAGCAGCCAGATGCTGCCGCCCCTGCGCAGCCACAGCCAGGGCAGGTAACAGCCGACGATCTCGGCCAGCGCGGTCAGCAGGAACAGACCCAGCGTTTTCACGCTTTTTCCGCAGCCTTGGCGTGCTGCCAGAGCGCTTCCTGCGCATCCAGATCGAGTGCAGCCAGCGAATCGCCGTGTGCCTCGGCCTGCGCCTCCATCGACCGGAAGCGACGTTCGAACTTGTGGTTGGCCCCACGCAGCGCGGCACCCAGATCGATGTCCGCATGCCGCGCCAGGTTGGCGCAGACAAACAGCAGGTCACCCAGTTCCTCCTGCAGGCGCGCCTTGTTGCCGGCGATGTCACCGCGCTCGAACTCCTCGCGCAGTTCCTGCAGTTCCTCGGCAGCCTTGTCCAGCACCGGCAGCGGGCCGGGCCAGTCGAAACCGACCTTGGCTGCGCGCGACTGCAGCTTCACCGCCCGCTGCCATTCCGGCAGGCCACGCGAGATGCCCGCAAGCGCCGAGGTGTCCCGCTCACCCTTGGCCGCGCGCTCGGCACGCTTGATCGCGTCCCAGTTGCGCATCACACCATCAGCATCGTCGACGCTGACATCGGCGAACACATGCGGGTGCCGCCGTTGCATCTTGTCGCTGATCGCGCGCGCGACCTCGGCAAAGGCAAACGCGCCCTGCTCTTCGGCCATGCGCGCATGGAACACCACCTGCAGCAGCAGGTCCCCCAGTTCATCGCAGAGGTCGTCAAGATCGCCCCGATCGATCGCATCGGCCACCTCATAGGCTTCTTCGATCGTATAGGGGGCGATGGTGGCGAAGTTCTGCTCCAGGTCCCAGGGGCAACCGCCCTGTGGGTCGCGCAGGCGCGCCATGATGGCCAGCAGGCGCTCCAGCTCCGCGCTGGCGTCGCCGGTGGCAGGGGTGTCGTGCGTGCTCATGCATTTCTCCAGGATCAATCGGACAACCAGTCCCGCCACGGCAGGCTGGTATCGCCCAGCGCCATGAACTCACCGTTCAACAGCGTCGGCCGGCGGTTGTAGCGGAACGGCTTGCCGGTGCCGACCGAAAGCACCGCACCACCGGCCGCGTGCAGCACGCACTGGCCGGCAGCCGTATCCCATTCGGAGGTCGGGCCCAGCCGCGGATAGACATCCAGCCCGCCTTCGGCGATCCGGCAGAACTTCAGCGACGAGCCCTGCACCACGGTCTCGATGTCGCCCATCCGGGCCAGCAACGCATTCGTCTCGGCTGAGCGATGCGAACGGCTGGCGGCGACCCGCAGCGGCGCAGTCGCGGGTGTACGGGTACGCAGCACGGTGTCATGTACGCCCTGTCGGCGATACGCCAGCTCGCCCCGCATCGCGTGCCAGACAATGCCGGTGACCGGCGACTGGACCACGCCGAAAGCCGGCGCGCCCTGGTAGATCAGCGCGATGTTGACGCTGAACTCGCCATTGCGCTTGACGAAATCACGGGTGCCATCGAGTGGATCGACCAGCCAGTACGCGCCCCAGTGCTGACGCTGCTCCCACGGCACCAGCGGCGACTCTTCCGACAGGATCGGCAGGTCCGGGGTCAGCTGCCGCAGCCCCTGCTGGATCACCCGGTCGGCAGCGAGGTCGGCAGCGGTGACCGGGCTGTCGTCGTCCTTGAGTGTCACGTCGAAACCGTTGCTGTAGATCTGCATGATGGCCTGCCCGGCTTCCTGGGCGATGGCGATCGCGGTCTCGCGCAGTTCCGTGGTCAGCTTGATCATCGTGCTCCCTGCAGCCACTGGCGGGCGATGAACAGCGCCGCCAGCGAACGCCCTTCGGAAAAGTCCTCGCGCAGCATCAGCTGGTCCAGATCGGCCAGCTTCCACGGCACCACTTCCAGTTCCTCCGGCTCGTCTCCGGCCAGCTTCTCCGGATACAGGTCGCGCGCGACCACCAGCCAGGACTGATGGCTCATGTAGGTCGGCGCCAGGGTCATCGCGCGCAGCACGTCGACCTGCCGTGCGCCATAGCCGGCCTCTTCCTTCAGCTCACGGTCGGCGGCCTGCTCCGGCGTTTCGCCGGCATCGATCCGGCCCTTGACCAGGCCAAGCTCGTAGCGATGCATGCCGGCCGCGTATTCACGCACCAGCAGCACGGTTTCATCATCGAGCATCGGCACCACCACCACCGCGCCATGGCCACGGCTGACCAGGCGCTCGAAGCGGCGGCGTTCGCCGTTGGAGAACTCCAGGTCCAGGTGCTGGCGCTGGAAGGGCCCGTTCTCCTCGTCGGTGATCCGATGGATGATCGGCAGAGGACGCCTGGCGCGGTCATCGTTCATGCGGAATCTCCGTGGCAACCGGCGCATGCGCCGAGGCCGATAGAATGTGCAGGCAGCAACATGTTCATGAGCCCGAAATGCTAGCAGACCCAACCCCCTCTCCGCTGGTCCAGCACTGGCGGCAACGCGACCTCCAGGTCCTATGGCACCCGTGCACGCAGATGCGCGAGCATCCGCACACGTTGCCGCTGGTGCCGATCGCCCGCGGCGAAGGCGCCTGGCTGATCGATCACGACGGCAACCGCTACCTGGATGCCGTCAGCAGCTGGTGGACCAACCTGTTCGGCCATGCCGAGCCGCGCATCGGCGGTGCCATCGCCGCCCAGGCCGGGCAGCTGGAACAGGTGATGCTGGCCGGCTTCGGCCATGAACCGGCGATCACCCTGGCTGAACGCCTGCTGGCCCTGGCGCCGCGCCAGCCCGGCCGCGCGCCGCTGGCCAAGGTGTTCTACGCCGACAACGGCTCGGCCGGCGTCGAAGTGGCGCTGAAGATGGCCTTCCAGTATTTCCAGAACCGCGGTGAGACCCGGCGCACGCGCTTCGTCTCGCTGGAGAACGGCTACCACGGCGAGACGCTGGGCGCCCTCGCACTGGCCGACATCCCGCTGTACCGCCGCGTCTATGCGCCATTGCTGGCCGAGGGCCTGTTCGCGCCCTCGCCCGACGCCTACCTGGCCGAGCCCGGACAGAGTGCGGCCGACCGCGCACGCCAGGCCGCCGACGGCCTTGCCACGCTGTTCGACCAGCATCCGGGCGAGATCTGCGCGGTGATCCTGGAGCCACGGCTGCAGTGCGCCGGTGGCATGCGCATGCACGATCCGGCCTATCTGCAGCGCGTGCGTGAACTGTGCGACGCCCATGGCGCCTTCCTGATCGCCGACGAGATCGCCACCGGCTTCGGCCGCACCGGCACGATGTTCGCCTGCGAGCAGGCCGGGGTGATGCCTGATCTGCTGTGCCTGTCCAAGGGCCTGACCGGCGGTTTCCTGCCCTTGGCTGCGGTGCTGGCCACGCAGGCGCTGTATGACGCGTTCCTTGATGATTCGCGCGAACGTGCCTTCCTGCATTCGCACAGCTATACGGGAAACCCGCTGGCCTGTGCGGCGGCGTTGGCCACGCTGGACATCTTCGGCGACGACGATGTGATCGCGCGCAACCGCGGCATCGCCTCGGTGATGGGAACCTTGGCCGCACCGTTCGCCGACCATCCACACGTGGCCGATGTGCGCCAGGCCGGGATGGTGGTGGCCTTCGAACTGACCCGCAACGGCGACAAGCGCACGCCCTTCGATCCGGCGCTGAAGCTGGGGCTGCATGCCTACAAGGCGGCGCTGAAGCGCGGTGTGGTGCTGCGCCCGCTGGGCAACGTGCTGTACTGGATGCCACCGTACTGCGTGGACGACGAACAACTGGAGCTGCTGGCGCATACGACGCTGGCAGCCATCGACGAGGCGATTGCATGCGCGTGACCCGCTGCCCCATCGACCTGGCGCTGCACAGCGGCCAGACCGTGACCCTGCCGGAAGAGACGGCCAACCACCTGGTGCGGGTGATGCGCCTGCGAGAGGGTGACACCTGCGTGCTGTTCAACGGCGATGGCCACGACTACACCGCGACGCTGACGCTGGCCGGCAAGCGCGAAGTGCAGGTGCGCATCGACCAGGTGCAGCCGATCGGCAACGAATCGCCGCTGACCATCACCCTGCTGCAGGGCATTGCACGCGGCGAGAAGATGGATCTGATCCTGCAGAAGGCCACCGAACTGGGGGTGAGCGCGATCGTTCCGGTGAATGCCGAGCGTACCGAGGTGAAGCTGGATGCAGCACGCGCGGAAAAGCGCGTGGCGCACTGGAACAACGTGGTGCAGTCGGCCTGCGGGCAGTCCGGCCGTGCGCGCATTCCGCAGGTAGGGCCGCCGCAGTCGCTGGCGCAGGCCAGCGCGGCACTGCCAGCCGACACGTTGCGGTTGACCCTGGACCCGCTGGGAGCGCACCGGCTGTCGACACTGCAGGCGGCGCCCGCCGGCGGCGTGGTGATCGCCATCGGCCCGGAAGGTGGCTGGTCGCCACGTGACCGTGAACAGCTGGCGGCCGCAGGCTTCCAGGGCCTGCAGTTGGGCCCACGTATCCTGCGCACGGAAACCGCAGGCCTGGCCGCGATCGCGGCATTGCAGGCACGGTTGGGCGATCTGGGATAAGCGACGGATCGCGCGACCACTGCGCTCGCCGGGCATGGCCCGGCGCTACCCGATATCCGGAACGCCTGCGGTAGCGCCGGGCCATGCCCGGCGGATTCCGGTCACGCCGTCAGCGAATCCAGCGCGGCTTCCAGTGCGTCGAGATTCGGCAACAGCGCGCTCTGTTCACCCAGCAACACGCGCATGTGCACGATGTCGGGCAGGTTTTCCTCGGACGCGTCGGCCAGCAGGCCATCGCGCGGTACCGAGATCAGCTGCGGGAAGCTCTGCGTCAACAGCGCGTAGTAGGGACGCTCCGGGTTGCCGCTGAGTGTCTTGAGCACCACCACCTTGTTGTGGCCGGCCACCGTCTCTTCGCCCAACCCGGAGAGCCGTGCGAACGACACCAGCGGCACCTGCCAGCCGTGCCAGCCGATCTCACCCACCAGCCAGCGCGGAGCGTCGGCCACCGCCTGCACCGGCACCCGCGACATCATCTCGGCCACGGTGGCATTGGGCAGCAGGACCCGTTCGGCACCGGCCGAGATCAGGACGCCGCGGATCTCATCATTGCTGGCGTAGCTCATGCGGCATCTCCGTCGTCATCCAGGCCCCAGCGCGCGGCGATCACCTGCGCCAGTTCCTGCGGTTCACCGGCCACCATGCCGGCGGCGACCACGGCCGTTGCCGCAGCCGGGTCGTAGCAGCCTTCGCCCACCTGCCCGGCTACCCAGGCGCCGGCGGCGGCAAGATCCAGCGCCGGGCCGACATGGGCCAGATCGGCACCACTGAGCAGCACCAGCGCGCTGTGCTCGGCCGACAGCGCGGCAATCGAGATGCCCTGCGCTTCGGTCTGGAAATACAGGCCGTCGGCAGCAGCGTGCACGCCGATGTCATCGGCCAGCACATGCACTTCGCCCGCGGTGGCGCGCTGGCCGGCTTCGGCCAACTGCACCGGCAGCGGTGATACGCGCGCCATCTGCTTGACCAGGTTGCCGTAGCGGCCGCCGTCCAGGCGCATGTGCACCAGCACCGGCACGGCCAGCCCGCTGGGCAGTGCCGCGAGCAGGCGGCGCAACGCATCGGGGCCGCCGATACCGGCCAGGACCAGCAGCGCACCGGCGCGGCTGCCTGCGGGTGCGGCGGCGTCCAGGTCGACCAGTGACAGATGTTCGGTGTCGAACGCCGGTTCCGGCGCCGCGACCGTCGCAGCAGCACGCGGCTCTGCCGGCGCGTCGCTGGCCTCGTCGACCAGCGACCAGGCCGTGTGATCGGTGAACGCCGTCGGTGGAGCTGCCGGCACCGGCGGCGGTGCAGCCGCTGCATCAGCGGGCGTCGCCGTCTCCGCCAGCACCGGCTGCAGCGCCGCCAGTGCCTGCTCCAGCGCGATCGGCTCGTGCAGATGTGCCGGCGGCGAATAGAGGCCATCTGCCGGCACGTCGTCGGCCCACGAACGGGCCTGTTCCAGGTGCGGCTGCAGCGCGGCTTCCTTCGGCACCGGCGGCGGCGTCGACGGCCGGCCCGGCTCAAGCTGCAGTGCCGGTTCGTCCTCGGCACCCGGCGGCAGCACCTGCTGGTGGCCGTGCAGCTTGGCGGCCAGGTGGCGGCCCCAGCGCTGCGCTTCCCACCCATCGCGACGCGCGGCCAGTTCAGCCTCGTCGAACACCAGGGTCAACCCGGGTGCCGACAGCGCCGGTTCCAGGCGCTCCAACGCATCTTCAATGGCCGCTTCCAGCGCGATCACCACGAACTGCGGGCGTGCATCCTGCAGCGCCTGCGGTTCCAGCGTGATGGGATCGTCTTCCAGCACGATCTGCACGTCGGCATGGGCCAACGCCTCGCGCAGGCGCTCGCGCGCCGCGCCCGGGCGGGCCAGCAGGGCTACGGCCGGAACCGGATCGAGGTCACTCACGGACACGGGCAATCCCCAGCAAGTCGTACACGTTACGCATCAGGTCCAGCTCCTGGTACGGCTTGCCCAGGTAGCGCTGCACACCGATTTCGAAGGCGCGCTGGCGGTGCTTGTCGCCGCTGCGCGAGGTGATCATCACGATCGGCACGTCCTTGTAGCGCGGGTCGGCGCGCATTGCGGTAGCCAGCTCGTAACCGTCCATCCGCGGCATTTCGATATCCAGCAGCATCAGGTCCGGCACGCGCTCTTCCAGCTGTTCCAGGGCTTCGACGCCATCGCGGGCGACGCTCACCTCGAAGTTGTGACGCTCCAGGATGCGGCCGGTGACCTTGCGCATGGTCAGCGAATCGTCCACCACCATCACCAACGGCACCTGGCGTTCCTGGCGGGGTGCATTGACCAGCACCGGCGCGGTCGGGTTGGCCAGGAAGCGACGCACCAGCGGGGCCACGTCCAGGATCACCACCACGCGGCCATCGCCGGTGATGGTGGCGCCATAGATGCCCGGTACCGAGGCGATCTGCAGGCCCACCGGCTTGACCACGACTTCGCGGTTGCCCAGCACCTGGTCGATCGCAACGGCGGCGCGCAGGTCGCCCGCGCGGACCAGCAGCAGCGGCACCTGGGCCTGGCCGTCGGCGCGCGCCGGCGCCTGGCCGACCAGACTGCCGAGGTCGTACAGCGGATAGTCTTCGCCGCCGTAGCGGTAGCTGCTGTCAGCCGCTTCGAAGCGCTCGTGCGACAGCCGTCCAATGCCACTGACCGACGCCACCGGTACTGCGAAGGTGGTTTCGCCGATCTGCACGAACACCGCCTGGGTGACCGCCAGCGTCTGCGGCAGGCGCAGGGTGAAACGCACGCCCTGGCCACGTACCGACTGGATATCGACCGAGCCGCCGAGCTGGCGCACTTCGTTGCCGACCACGTCCATGCCGACGCCACGGCCCGCCAGCTGGCTGACCTGGTCGGCAGTGGAGAAGCCCGAAGCAAAGATCAGGTTGTCCAGTTCCTGCTCGCTCGGCTGCGCATCGGCAGGCAGCAAGCCGCGTTCGATGGCGCGACGGCGGATTGCCTCACGATCCAGGCCCGCGCCGTCGTCGGCCACGTCCAGCACGATTTCCGAGCCTTCACGGTGCAGGCGGATGGCGATTTCGCCCTCTTCCGGCTTGCCGGCGGCACGACGTTGTTCCGGCGCTTCCAGGCCATGGGCAACCGAGTTGCGCAGCATGTGCTCCAGCGGCGCGACCATGCGATCAAGCACGTTGCGGTCGAGTTCGCCGTGGGTGCCTTCCAGGGTCAGGTGGACCTGCTTGCCGGTGTCCATGCCGGCCTGGCGGACCACCCGGCGCAGGCGCGGCACCAGGCCGTCGAACGGCACCATGCGCGCGCGCATCAGGCCGTCCTGCAGTTCCGAGCTGACACGCGACTGCTGCTGCAGGAGCGAATCGTACTGGCGCGACAGATCGTCCAGCACGCCCTGCAGGCCACCCAGATCGGCGGCGGACTCGTTCAGCGCGCGGCTGAGCTGCTGCAGGGTGGAGAAACGGTCCAGTTCCAGCGGATCGAACTTGTGGTCGGCCTGGTCCTGCTCGCGTTGGTAGCGGGCAACGATCTGCGCTTCGGTTTCCAGGTCCAGGCGACGCAGCTGGTCGCGCAGACGCGCGTTGGTGCGTTCCAGCTCGCCCATCGCGCCGCGGAAGGCGCCGAGCTGCTGTTCCAGGCGCGAACGGTAGATCGCCACTTCACCGGCGTGGTTGACCAGGCGGTCGAGCAGGTCGGCGCGCACACGCACCTGTTCCTGCTGCGGACGGGCCAGCGGGTCTTCTTCGGTGGAGCCTTCCACCGGCAACGGTGCCGACAACGGGGCGTCGACCACGGCCACGGCCGGAGTGACCTGCGGAGTCTGCTCCGCCTCGGTGGCAGCAGCGGCTGCAGCTGCGCTGGCAGCGGCGGCGATGTCGGTCGTGGTCCGTGCTTCAAAGGCATCGAGCAGATCCTGTGCCGGCTCGACAACGCGATGTTCACCAGTGCGCGTCAGCAGCTGGTGCAGGCGGTCGAAACCGCGCTCCAGCAACTGCACGTCACGACGTTCGATCTCGGTGCGCCCGCCAGCGACGGCCTCCAGCAACGATTCGATGCTGTGGCCGAGATCGCCGATGGCATTGATGCCCGCCATGCGCGCACCGCCCTTCAGCGTATGCAGATCGCGCTGCAGGCCGGCCAGGGCTTCGCGATCCTGCGGCGCTTCGCGCAGTTCGCTGATCAGCCCATCGCAATGATCCAGCAGGTCCTTGCCTTCCTCGACGAAGATGTCGACCAGCTCGCGGTCATAGACGCTGAAGTCGAGCAGGTCGGCGCTGTCTTCGGACTCGGACTCGGACTCGGACTCGGATTCGCTCTGGGCGTCGAGCAGAGCAGTGTCCGCCGGCATCACCGCATCGGCGCTGTCGACGGCGACAGGTTCGGCGTCGATCGCCGCAGCCTCAGCCACGATCGGCACCACGATCATGCCGCTGTCCGCCACGGTAGGCTGGCCCGGAGCATCTTCCAGTTCGAAGAAGCGCGAGGGCGAAATGGCGTCCTGCGCCGTCTCCACGGGCCCGACGTCTTCCACCGTCGCCGGGGACGGCTGGTCGGTGCTCTCTCCTTCACCGACCGCCGCCTCCCCGCCGACGTCCGCATCCTCGGCAAAGGCTTCCGCCTCGCCAGGCGCGAGTTCGCTGGCCTGCAGGCCGAGCACGGGCCACTGCCCGTCTTCATCCCGGTCCTGCTCCTCGTCGATCACGTGAAGGCCGGCCTCGAGCGCGGCTTCCAGCGTGACCGGGTCTGCGAAGCCCGGCACAGCCATTTCATCCTGCAGGCTGGACAGCTCGCTGTCGAGCGGCACTGCAGCAGCGTCTTCATCCGCCGCCATTTCAGGTGTGAACGGCGGCGGCGTATTCAGGTCGTTTGCGACATCCAGGTCGCGATCGTCAACCGGCAGCGCGCTGGCGTCCAGATACGGCGACAGATCGTCCACCGCAGTCAACGCGGCGTCTTCCAACGCAGTGTCTTCCGATGCCGCCACCGCCTGTCCGGCTTCAATCTCCGCGGCAACGAGCGTGGAAGCAGCCACTTCCAACGTCGATTCCGGTGCCGGGGCGTCCGGCATCGAAGGCCATCCTGGGTCGAAGTAACGCGACAGATCATCGCTGCCGGTCAACTCAGCGGACTCCAGGCCCGCGTCGCTCAACGCGTCCTCGCTGACCTGCACTGCATCCAGCACGTCGGTATCGACATCATCGGTATCACGCCCGGCTTCCGGCTCGATCTCGACCTCATGCGTCGACACGACGACATCGGTATCGGTATCAGCCCCGGCATCGGCGACCAGCGAAAGCAGCTGGTCGTCTTCGTCTTCATCCTCGACGTCCAGCCCGGTCATCGGCCAGCGTGCTTCCGGCAGTTCACCGGCCAGCGCCTGCAGGCGCTGCGCCAGTTCAGCCTGCGGCGCAATCCGCGGCTGCTCGGCCTGCAGCGCGTCCATGGTCGCGTTGATCGCCTGCGCGGTCTCGTCCAGGGCCGCCACGGCGTCATCACCGGGCACCACCTCGGCGGCCAGCGCGCGCTTGATGTACGACTCGGCGCCGCCGGTAACGGCGGTGATTTCCGGCACTTCGGTCATCGCGAAGGCGCCGTTCATGGTGTGCACCGCACGCAGCAGCGCATCGCTGACCGGCTGCGGCGCCTGTTGCGCCGAGCGCAACCAGCCCTGCAGCGTGGCCTGGTGCAGTTCCACCTCGGCTTCCAGGATTTCGCGCAGCACGCTGTCGATGTTGGCCGGCGTACCCGCCGCTTCGACAGCGCTCTCTGCCGGGGCGTCGACAACCGGCTCGGCGCTGCCAACGGGCTCGACAGCATCGGCCGCTGTCACCAGCGCCGGTGCAGCAGCGCCCGGCAGCGCAACGTAGAACGTCTCTTCGCCTGCACCTACGCGATCGGCGATGGCCTGCATCGCCTGCAGGTCCACGCTGACACGCTGGCCGTCGCGCAGTGCCGCGTTCAACTGCGGCAGTGCCGTGTATGCGTGATCGACCATCGCCAGCACCGCCGGCGTGGGGGCACGGGTGCCATCGAGCACGCGATTGAGCATGCCCTCGATCTTCCACGCGAACTCACCCAAGGTACGTGCGCCGACCAGGCGGCCACTGCCCTTCAGTGTGTGGAAGATGCGCCGGATCGGCCGCAGCCGATCCATGTTGTCCGGCTGCATGCGCCAGGCCGGCAGCAGCGTGCCGAGATTGCCCAGCTCGTCGTCGAATTCTTCCAGGAACACCTCGCGGATGTCCTGGTCGATGTTTTCGGCATCGTCGTCGAAACCCGCATCGAACCCGCCCTCGGCCACGGCCGGCGGTACGGTTTCGGTCGGCCCGGCAGTTGCCTGCATGGCCTGGGGATTGAAGTCGGCGGCGGCGGCATTCAGCTCTGCGAAGAACTGCGCATCGGCCTCGCTGAAGTCGATCGGCGCGATGGTATCCACATCGACCAGAGACACGGTCGGCGCAGCCGCCGATGCCGGCAGGTCTTCGGGCGCGCGCAGATCAGCGACCGGTTCAACGTAAGCCTCAGCCTCGGTCTCGGCGGTGGCGTCGGTCAATTCGGCAACGGCCAGGCCGTCGTCGAACTGCGGCACCGCAACTGCATCAATGAGTTCCAGCGTCGCAGGCGACTCCTGTTCGTCGTCCAGCGACAGCGTTTCCATCGCCTCCAGCGACAGCACGTCATCGGCGTTGTCCAGCAGGCTGCTGTCGAAACGGAACACCACATCGTCGTTCAGCGGCGGCTGGCCGTCCTGTTCGGCGGCAACCGGATCGAATGCCGGCGAAATGACCGCATCCAGCGGCGCAGCCAACGACGCCTCGTCCAACGACGTCGCCAGGAAGGCGTCATCGTTGCCGTCCACGGTGGCTACCTGCGCGTCGCCGTGTTCCAGCACCGGCGCTTCGGACAGTGTCCAGGCAGCGGCGTTGGACTGTTCGACGGACAGCGGATCGAAGCTGACCGGATCGAAGCTGGCGAAGGTCGGTGCAAGCTCGTCGCTGTGTTCGGCAGCCGTACCTGCCGGCGCGTCGAACCCGCCCAGTTCCCATTGCGGCACTTCCGGCGCGGGTGCGCTGGAGGCGGCAAACAGCAGTGGCGCCGGGGCGTCGCGCGGTTCGGCAGGGACAGCCGGCGTAGCCAGCGATCCGAACATCAGGCCATTGTCGGCGGCCGGGGCCTCCGGCAGCGGATCAAAGGTGAAATCGGGCAGCGAGGCGGGCACGTCGCCCGGCGTCGGCGCGGCGGCCTGCACGATGGCGTCCAGCGGTTCGATCTGCAGCGGAACGGCCGACACGGGCACGGCTTCGCGCTCGACAGGTTGCACCTGCTCGGCTGCGGCCACGCCGCGCTCGGGCAGCGGCCAGTAGCGTAGCGCTTCCAGGCTGCTGCGGGTGATGTCGAGGATGTCCTCGCGACCCGGACGGCGGTCGCGCAGCGCTTCCAGGTAGTACTCCAGGCTGGCCATGGCATCGGCCAGGGTGTCCAGCTGGCGTCCACTGGGCACGCGCTGGCGACCGATCAGTTCAGCTTCGATGTACTGCTGCACGCCGCGCAGGTAGTCGGCGGCGGTGCCCAGGTCGAGCATGCGCAATGCGCCGGAGACATCGCCGAGCAGGCGCGGCACGTCCTGCAGCTCCGCGTGGTTCCAGCTGGTTTCAATGAAGGCGACGAAATGCTCGCGGGCGGCGGCGAAATTGGCGATCGCCTCGTGCGCCAGCACTTCCACCGTACGCCGGTTCTCCACCGCGCTCGGATCATCCTGGCCACTGCCACTGGCACCGAGGTGTGCGACCTGGTCGTCCAGCGACGCATCGACATAAAGCAGCGCACCGGCGATATCCAGCAGCATGTCTTCGTCGATCTGCTGGCGGCCTTCGACAACCCCGCGCAGTGCATCACGCTGCTGCACGACCACGCCGCGCGCGGCGCCCAGGCCGAGCATGCCCAGCGTATCGGCCACCGAGCCCAGCTTGGTCACCTGCTCCTGCAGCTGTTGCGGCGCGCCGTCGGTACGCAGGTGCAGGTCCAGGGCGTCCTTGACCTGCAGCAGTTCTTCCTTGACCGCGTTGCCGACGGTATCCAGCAGTTCGCGGTTGCGGCCGCTGAGGCTGCCACGCGCGTGGTCCAGCTCCGCTTCGGTGGCGGTCACCGAATCGGGCGCGAACGCGAACAGCACGCTGTCGTTGATCAGCGCTTCGCCACGGGCGGCGCGGATCTCGTTGAGCAGCGGCTGCAGCACGATCGGAATGTCACGGTGCCCGTTCTGCAGGCGCTCCAGGTAATCGGGCAGCAGCACGCTGCCGCGCATCAGGGTAGCGCAGGCCTCATCGCGCTCGGCCACCTCGCCCTTGCCGACAGCAATGGCGAGCTGTTCCAGCTCTTCGGCCACCATCGCCGGTGCATACAGTTCAACCATGCGCAGCGTGCCCTGCACCTGGTGCAGATAGCCGGCGCAGATGCGCATGCGGCTGCTGTCGCCCGGGTCTTCGGCGAAGTACTCGACCTCGTTGCGCACCAGGCGCAGGGTCTCGTCCAGCTCGGGCTTGACCCAGCCCAGGGCCGCGTGGCTCATCGCATCGCGCAGGCTGCTCATGGATGCGCTCCGGTCGCCGCCGCGCGACGGTCGCGCGGATCCTGGCGTGGAAAATGGAAATGCTTCATCGACTGGTTCCTTGCTCGCCGCCCTGCCCGTGTCACGCCGGCAGCTTGAAGTCGGCGACCGAACGACGCAGGTCGGCCGCCAGCTGCGCCAGGTGGCCGATCGACTCGGCGGTCTGCCCGGCACCCTGCGAGGTCTGGCCGGTGATCTGGCGGATCACGCCCATCGTGCGGGTGATGTCCGACGCCGCCGACGACTGCTGCTGCGCGGCGATGGAGATGTTCTTGATGAGGGTGTTGAGTGCGTTGGACACGCGCTCGATCTCGGTCAGTGCGGTACCGGCGTCTTCGGCCAGGCGTGCACCGGACACCACTTCGGCGGTGGTCTGTTCCATGGAGGTGACCGCTTCGTTGGTATCGGCCTGAATGGCCTGGACCAGGTTCTCGATGCGTCGGGTCGCACCGGAGGTGCGCTCTGCCAGGCGCTGCACTTCGTCGGCCACGACCGCGAAACCGCGACCGGCTTCACCGGCCGACGCCGCCTGCACAGCCGCGTTCAACGCCAGGATGTTGGTCTGCTCGGAAATGTCGTTGATCAGTTCCACGATCGAGCCGATCTCCTGCGAGGACTCGCCCAGGCGCTTGATGCGCTTGGAGGTTTCCTGGATCTGGTCGCGGATCTGGTCCATGCCCTGGATCGTTTCGCGGACCACGCCGGCACCCTCGGCGGCGATCACCACCGAACGCTGTGCCACGTCGGCCGACTCGGCCGAGTTGCGCGATACCTGCTCGATGCTGGCGGCGATTTCGCCGATCCGGTCCGATGCCGAGGTGATCTGGTTGGCCTGGTGGCCGGCCGCTTCGGCCAGCTGCATCGCCGTTGCCTGCGTTTCCTGGGTCGACAGCGCGACCTTGGCCGAGGTGTCGTTGATGGTGGTCACCAGGTGGCGCAGTTCATCCACCGCGTAGTTGATGGCGTCTGCGATCGCGCCGGTCATGTCCTCGGTCACCGAGGCTTTCACGGTCAGGTCGCCCTCACCGAGCGAGGAGATTTCATCCAGCAGCCGCATGATCGCCTGCTGGTTGCGGCTGTTGAACTCCACCTGGGTCTGGTAGCGCAGTTCCTGTTC
>Ga0265296_1001414_pt1 | contig 27776 bp, 26 predicted proteins | sample MunlanPumphouse1_FD_189073 | JGI IMG/M metagenome (GOLD analysis project Ga0265296, IMG submission 189073) | Groundwater microbial communities from a municipal landfill in Southern Ontario, Canada - Pumphouse #1 | ecosystem: Environmental > Aquatic > Deep subsurface > Groundwater | place... | reverse complement strand
TCGTGAACGGAATAAAGGCAGAACCCACGCCGGACTCTCTTGCATGGGGTATAAGCAATGTGATCAACGACCCGTCAAAGGCTGAGATGCTTGGCATGCGGGGAAGAGCCAAAGTCGACCGGATGTTCCAATGGAACCCCGTTGCTTCACAGATGGAAAAAACCTATGCACGAGCGGTTTATTAGCCGGAATTCCCGATAAGATAAAAAAGATTCCCGGGTCTCTCCCGTGTTTTTGGATTTTTTAAATATCGTCATCTGACGGACGGAGGGAATCCTTTTTAAAAAAAATCAGGCTCGCTGAAATCCTATTTTTATCCTGCGATTTGGTTATATTCTTCGATAATTATGAGAGTGACCCCCTCTCTCCCCCCAGTGGGGGAGGCAACGCAAGGGGAGCGTCCCCTTGACCCCCCGGCGGAATTTTCACTAATCTTCTATGGGCCTATCCCTGTGCGGGGGATGCCCGAGCGGTGGGAGCGGAGGCATCAGATGACGTAGCCCCCCAAGAGCGGTCTATCATAAAAACCGATGATTTCCCATGAAAATAGTGATCTTTACTATAATGATGGGGGTTGAGATATCCATACCCCGGATACGATGAACGCCGCCGCCCCCGAAGGGACGCCCCCGCGGCGGTTCAATTGCCTAAGAAGAAAACGGTAATCTGCCCCGCCGTGCCTAAAGAGAGGCCCTGAGGCGGGGAACATCCCAAAACTATTTTCATCGTTTGGGTGCGAACACCCGTTCATGTGCGTTTCTACAGGGCCAAAAATCACGAACTGCAGCGTTTGATCCCGTCCATCCTTCCATCACGGTACCGGGGGCATAGCCGGGCAGGCACGATCCTTTATCTGTAAACAAAAAAAAGACAATTCAATCATATCTGCGCATCGCAAACGTGGCCATCATGAACACACACAAGATCGTGTATATCCTTCTCGCCGTCCTCCTCTGCTCATTGATCATCGTTATTCCCGTCTCTGCGGTGAAGAGTACCGAGCAGTCCCTCAGCGAATCGTTGACCCGGGGTGGACGGTTTACTGCCACCATCACGGGTCTGCCCAACACATCCTATTACGTCTGGCTGCCACGGACATTTTCCATGACCGGCAAACCCTATGACCAGCCGCCGGTCATCACGGATTACCAGATGAATATACAAAAAGATCCTACCGGCGGGCCCTACACGATCGGCTCGTACCAGTACAACAACGGCAACGGGCGGACCATACGCGACGATATCCCCCCCTCAACCCCCGAGATGTCCAATACCCAGTACTATGCGCTGGTCACGACGGACGCCCGTGGTGTGGCAGTGGTCGAGTTCCAGACATCCATCTATACCGGGCTCCGGTCATACTCGGTGAAAGTCGAAAACCCGCAGTCCGTGGACAAAGATATCCTGCAGGTGGAGATACAGGTCTTCTCCCGGAAACCCCCGGCCACGCTGCAGGTTGTCACACCGGTCGTCACGAGGACCATAGTATGGGAACCGACAACGGTGCCAACACCTCTGCCCACAACAACCGTACCCCTTACCACGACACCCGTGCCGGAACCCCTGCCCACCGAAACCACCCGGCCGCGGTTACCCCTTGAGAGCGTGTTATGTCCTGCCGCACTGGGGATTGCAGCACTGATCCTTGCCAGACGGTAACCCGGAAACTTTAAAAAAAGGGGCTGCCTGCGAAAACGGAATGGGGAAAAATGCCCGGGCCCCCGACCATCCCGCAGATTCCCGGTCAACCGGGATCTGCGGTACGGTTACGGTGCATCATGCATTTCTGCGGGTTTCTTCCGGTAGTGGGGAAAGCGTCCCGTCTGCCCTGATCGTCCATCTCTAAACGGTGCGGAGCCGGTAACCGATCCAGTTCCCGCGATCACATGCGGGTTTTGGATTTTCCATATGCTCAAAGACAAACTCGAAGGCTTCCTGCGGCATTACGCTCCTCCCGTTTTTGATGCAGAACTCTACAAATGCCGCATACATTTTTTCGCAGGGAACATGAGCCATGGTGTCTGCTACGAGAACTTCTTCATGAAAACTCCAGATGCTCTCGAATTCGAGTTCATCTTCCATGAGCGGTTTGACAATCTTTTCGTCAAGTTCAATGGATGCGACCTGGGTTTTTGTGGTGGACTCCAGGTCCTTATAGAAGTCCCTGACTACGGCAAGCCCCTGGCGGAGATCATTGAGGTCCTGCTCAAGATCTTTTATCTTGTGCCCTTTGTCCGTGGCTGGTTCAGATGGTTCCATGAAGAATTACTTTCCCTGTTTTTAGTCTCCCGCAAGATAAAGTGCTCGACTCATGGTTAGAGAACTGCATCTTGTTCACTTCCGCTTTTCTAAGATCTTTCCCGCGTACACGCACTGGCCATAGGAAACACAGCCATCGCCCAGCGGGTAACCGGCGTTGATGACGCAGGTGAGCCCCGCTTTGATAATCTCATTTCGTATCGTTTCGCGGATCGCATGGTTGATGGTAACTCCCCCGCTGATCGCAATGTTCTGCATGCCGTCTTTGTTCGCTGCCCGGATGGCAAGCGTGGCGATGCCCCGCGAGAGATTGTACTGGAACGATGCGGCGATATCCCGCACTGCCCGGCGATCTCCCGGCGCTTTTTGCATCCGGGTATATGCTGTCTCCATGAGCGAGCGGGTGGAGAGGATGTCGCAGCCGGCATGGGAAGCATACACCAGTTCCCACGGCTCGGCATGCCCGCCATACGCTGCAGCTTCGAGTTTCATGGCCGGCTCGCCATCGTAGGTTTTCTCCCGGCAGATGCCGAGCAGTGCAGCAGCAGCATCGAGCACCCTGCCGGTACTGCTCGTCTGCGTGACATTGAATCCCGATGCTACCTGTTTTCGCATCACGCCGAGTTCGATATCCGACCACCCGCGCTTAGCGAGCAGTGCAAGAATCCGCTCATCGGGCAGGATGCCGTAGAGCATCCGTTCCGGGAACCGGGTGGCAATATCCCCGCCGGGCATCGGCACCGGTTCGAGATGGGCCACGCGCCGGAGATCCGGCACCGCCCCGCTGAAGATCTCGCCGCCCCAGACGGTACCGTCATCGCCATACCCGACCCCGTCGATCGCAATCCCGATGCAGGGCTCGGTTGTCGCCGCTGCGATATGCGCCCGGTGGTGTTGCACCGGGATGAGTTCAAGGGAATGTTCCGCTGCCAGCTCGCGGGCGAACCGGGTTGAGAGGAACTGCGGGTGAAGATCGTGGGCAATCACATCGAATGTTGCGCCCAATACCCGCTGGAGGTTCCGGACGGTTTCCTGCAGGTACTCGAGCGTTGCCGGGTTCCGCACATTGCCCACATGCGGCGAGGTGACGGCAAACCCGTTGCGGTAAATAGTCGCATTCGAATTCAGTTCCGGGCCTACGGCGAGAATGCAGTGCTTCCCGAGATCGATTGCGGTCCGCTTCGGGGCAATCCCCCGCGAGAGCCGGATGATATACCCGTCCCGCATCACCGAGTCGTCGCACCGGTTCACGATAGTCCGGTTGTGCGTTAAGAAGAAATCCACGTCCCGGTTCAGCTTCGCCATTGCCTGGTCGATACTGGTTATCATCGGGTAGCCGGGCATATTGGCGCTCGTCATGATCAGGAGCGGGTTTTTGAGATACGAGAAGAGGAGATGGTGAAGCCCGGTATAGGGGAGCATGCAGCCTATCGTATGGACGTTGCTGATCGTTTCGTGAGCCGTGGGATCGCGCTTGGTGAGGACGACGATCGGGTGCACCGGGCTGTTCAACAGTTCTTTATCCTGTTCGGTTACGACCGCCATCTGTTCGAGATAATCCGGGCGAACCATAATTGCAAACGGTTGCTCGATCCTGCCGAGCCGGTGCTTCAGTTCACCGGCTGAACGTTCACTACAGACAAGGTGGAATCCCCCGATGCCCCGTATCGCCAGGATCTTTCCCGCATCGAGCAGCCCTGCTGCCTCTTTGACAGGATCGCAGCAGTCCACCTGCCGGCCTTCCGTATCGAAGAGTTCGATCTTCGGCCCGCACGTGGGGCAGGCGATCGTCTGGGCATGGTGGCGCCGGGAATGAGGGTCGTTGTATTCCTGTGCGCAGGCGGGACATACCGGGAACTCTTCCATGGATGTGCGTTCGCGATCGTAGGGAATTTCGTTGATGATGCTGTACCGTGGGCCACAGTTCACGCAGGACGTGGCCCAGTAAAGTTCATACCGCCCGCCCCGCTGAAAAATATCGGTTATGCACTCATCGCAGCACGCAATATCGGGCGGGATCATGCCGCTGAATGAACCGGTGGCACTCGGGACTATGAAAAATCCGTCAGGAATGGATTTTTTAGTATCAGTAACCGTAACCGAATCGATACGCGAGAGCGGGGGACCGCGGGTGACTGCTGCAACAAACTCTTCAAAATTGTCACCCCGGGCAAAAATCTCGACTTCGCTGCCGAGATTCTGTACTGTGCCGGCTATCTTCAGCCTCGTTGCCTGTGCGTACACAAACGGGCGGAACCCGACTCCCTGAACAATTCCGCATACTGTGATTCTGCCCGTCTTTCGCATGGAACTGCCGTAAAACTTATTGAATCGCACAACGATATAATATTAGGGATTTTACCGTGCCGGGACATATTCGAATAGTTAACGATCCTGTGGACCTCGTTCCGCTCCTTATGACGTTCAATGATCCAGCTTTTAAAAAGGTCTATGAACTGCTCAATAAATCGTGGTTGACAGAAGATGAAATAAAAGCGCAGGTAGGCCCGGAGAACGTGGAGGTCTGTCTCCAGCTCTTAAAGAAAGGAAATCTTGTCGAAGAGCAGTGGCGGATGCCAAAACCCGGTGCAAACCCGGAAAAGGAGTTCCGTGCCACCTACAATAAGTTCCGGGCTAATTTCCAGTGCAATCTTTCCGACCTTGCCGATATCATCTACATCTCGCTTTCCAATGATGGAAATCTCCGGGATGTTGTGGACAATATTGAAGGAGAACTGACCAAAGGCAACAGCTCGATCACTGAACTCTCCCGGAAATTCACCGTCAGTCCTGTTTTTATCAAAGGCATTGCGAAACGGATTCCCCATATGGATGTCAAAGGGCAGGGACTGGTGCTTCTTGACACTGGGCGCTAAGGATCCCCTCTACTCTATTCTCCGCAGCAAACGTGAAGTCTCGCGCCTCCAGATCCTCGTGGAGATCGCCGAGCACCAGCCTGCCGTCCGCCAGCAGGAGATCGCTGAAAAGATGGGCGTGACCCCGCAGGCGATCTCGGAATATATCCGGGAACTGGTTGATGAAGGCATGGTCTCTGCTATCGGCAGGGGCAACTACGAAGTGACGAAGTCCGGTATTGAATGGGTGCTTGCCAATGCCGAGTCACTCGAATCCTATGCCCGGCATATCCGGCGCGACATTATCCAGCAGGTTTCTGTCTGGGCAGCCATTGCCGGAGAGAACCTGGTAAAGGGCGACGAAGTCGGCGTCTATATGAAAGACGGTTTTCTCTATGCGGGAAAATCCCCGTTAACCGCGACCGGCACCGTTGTTGCCGATGCTAAGAAGGGCCAGGATGTTGGCGTTGCCCGGCTCAATGGTATCATCGATCACAAGGAGGGCATGATCCATGTCTGCAAGGTGCCCCGGATCCAGCACGGGGGTTCAAAGAAAGTCAAGCGGGCCGAGATGCTGGCCATCACCGGAACGGTTGGCATGGTTGCAGCTGTCGGGCTTGAAGCCTATATCGCGCTCGAAGCGGCAGGCCGGAAACCCGATATGTTCTTTGGCGCCCGCGAAGGTGTGATCGAGGCGGCTTTCCACGGGATTGACTGTGCGATTGTGATCGTAGACGAGGAGTTCACGGATTTTTTGAAACGGTTAGAGAGCGTGGAACTCGCGTACGTGATCCATGACCTGATTGCGCCATGAAGATCATTGTCCAGCTCCAGCGAAGCGGTAATTACAAGCTGTTCTTTTATGACGGCAAGAGTGTGCGGGGCGCCGGCTATGTTGAGCTGAATGATACGCCCCGTGGTCCCCGCCCGACAAAATACCGGGTGAAGTGGGGCTCGAAGAAAGATTACGTGCACACGCCGAGCAAGGAGCTCATCGCCCAGCTCCGCGAGTCCGATGTGCGGATGGTCAAAAAAGACCATATCTTTGAAGAGTTCTTAGAAGCGTTCCAGGTCAAGGCCGGGACGGTAAATCTCTGCCGCATGTGCTTAATGGACGAGCGGTACACGCCGATCAATGACGAGACGGCGATCACGTTTGGCAAGAACGAGCGGATCTGTCTTGACTGCGGTCGGAAGGAGCTGCGCCGGGAAGTATCCCATATCGGCCGGCTGGGCCGGGACGGGATTGTCCATCTCGAAAAACTGCTCGCGAGTTACCGCAACCTTGACCGGGTGTTAGCCACTCTCTCGCCGGACAAGATCTCGATGGAGTCGGCGATCTTCGACAAGCTCGAAGCTCACCCGGTGATGACGACTGCATCGATCGATGAGCTGCCCCTCCCCCGCCAGTTTGTGGAAGCGAGCGGGGTCAAGCAGCTCATGCCGGCGCAGCACCTCGCCGTTGAGGCCGGGCTGCTTCGCGGAAAAGACCTGCTCGTGGTTGCGGCAACGGCGAGCGGCAAAACCTTCATCGGCGAGATGGCAGGAATCAAGAACTATATGGAAGGCCGGGGCCGGACGCTCTTTTTGGTCCCGCTCGTGGCGTTGGCGAACCAGAAGTACGAGCGGTTCACGGACCGGTACGCAAAGTTTGCAAAGACCGGGCTGCTCACCGGTACGAGCCGGCTCAACCTTCCCGAGACCCGGAAGGTCGGGGACCGGGACCCCCGGGCGCCGATCATTGTCGGGACGTACGAAGGTGTGGACAACATGATCCGCTGCGGCCAGAAGATGGCGAATATCGGGACCGTGGTGATCGACGAGGTCCAGATGCTCGAAGACAAGGACCGGGGCCACCGGCTCGACGGGATGATCGCGAGGCTCAAGTATCTCGCCCCGCAGGCCCAGTTCCTGTACCTGTCGGCAACGATCGGCTCGCCCAAGATTCTTGCCAAGAAACTGAACTGCACGCTCGTTGTGTACGCCGACCGCCCGGTGGGGCTGGAACGCTACCTCCTCTTTACCGAGCGCAAGATGAAGATCCCGATGATCAAGCAGATGACGACCGAGGAGTACAAGCGCACGTCATCGAAAGGCTACCGGGGCCAGACGATCATCTTCACAAACGCCCGGGCCCGGTGCCACACGATCGCCGATGCGCTCGGCATCCGGGCGGCCGCGTACCATGCGGGCTTAAGCTCCGTTGAACGCCGGGATGTGGAGACCCGGTTCTTAACCGGCAAACTCATGGCGGTTGTCACGACCGCAGCGCTCGGGGCCGGTGTGGATTTCCCCGCCTCGCAGGTGATCTTCGATGCGCTGGCCATGGGCCGGGACTGGCTCTCGGTGCAGGAGTTCAACCAGATGGGAGGCCGGGCGGGACGGCCCGACTTCCACGATCTCGGGCGTGTCGTGATCCTTGCAGAACCCGGCGGCAGTTATTCGCGGGAGAACCCGGGGACCGAAGAGGAGATCGCGATCAAGCTGCTCAAGGGCCAGATGGAAGAAGTCGCCCCCGTGCATGAGTTCGAGGCGAGCTCGGAAGAATACGTGGCGAACGCAATCTGCTGCGATGGTGAAGAGGCGGATCTCAACCGGATCAATACCCTGATGGTCGGGAGCATGGAGCCCGTGCTGCCGGACCTCATCACCCACAAGTTAGTCGAGAAGCACGGCACGAGGCTCGTGATGACGCCGCTCGCCCGCGTGATGGCGGAGCATTTCATCGGCATGGAGCGGCTGCTCGAGATCATCCGGCTGACGAAGTGCAACACCGAGCCGCTCGATATCATCGGGGAGCTGGAGAGCGAGGACATCCACAAGGACAAGCGGACGGAGAAGAAGCGGGGGCCGGGCGGCGGGAAACCCGGGGAGCGGCTGCGGGAGCCGGAGAAGCGGGGCCGGGAGTCAGTGAGGGGACAGTATCAGTCTAACTCGTCTGGGGAGAAGCCGAAGCATGTGCAGTCGGCGGCGACGAAGATGCATGTGGGGCATGAACTTGCGCCGCCGAAGCATCAGAAGGTTAGGAGGAAGAGGTAGGGGGACTTGCCATACCAGGAACCTTAGAGCCGGTTGAGGGAGGACTTCATTTTCACGTGGCCGCTGTGTTTTGGGTATAAGCATTCCTTCAAAAAGGATTAACTAATGATATTGAATGTCGTTTCACTTATGACATCCAATACCATTCCAGTGAATGTCACCACGTATTTGTCCGGCCTCCAATTTGTGGTGTCAACATCAAACGACAGAGAATTTAATCCTGAATTACCTTTTACTACTTTTACAACGCCCGTGGCCCCATAAAAATCGCCAAATTTATTTATCTTTTCGATATATCCTTGTTGAAAAATTTTGCAAAGGACTTCATCATCAACTGCCAAATTCGTTGTTGTAGTTATTGTAAATTTATCCCCCGGATATTTATCTCCAATTTTACCTATTACAATAACCGGAGTTTCAACTAAAAATTGAAGCGTGGTATATGTATCGTCAATTCCTTGATCATTCAAGGCAGCAAGAATTTTTTTTGCAAGATCAAACCCGTGAATTGGTTCAGACTTTTGTAAAGAAAATATGCGTGTTCCCTTATTCGGCGAGTTTGACAAAACATTTTCTTTTTGGGTATCAAGATAAACATCAAACTCATTATTCATCATAGGGTGTTGAACGATAACAAAATATTGCCCATATGCTAGTTTTTCTTTTACGATACGTGTGAGATCAACTTTAAATGACGCATCTGGAAAAGCTCTGACAATATCAACGTGAAAAAATGTCTCTCCAAAAATCCACACTTGAATTTTCTGATATTCACCACCTTCTGCCGTTCCAGTTATGTATAATCGATCCCCTTTAGCGACGACTGATTGTGAGGAAGTAGCACTAATAAAAGGTCTTTTAATGATGAATGACACCGTTCCAAATGCCTTATTAAATAAATTATCTAGAGTAAAAGGACCTTCAATGGCATATGCTGTATATGTTCCAATATCAAGTTGAGTACCCACAAGTGATGTGTCCCAATCGTATGACCACGTATTATCACTTCTGATATTCACTTTAACAAATGTTGACGGTTCGTTATTTTTTGTTACGATGGAAAGTTGATCGATTTTTCTCCCGATTTTTTCAGCATTTGTTCCACCCCAGATGAAAAGATAAACAGATTCAGACGCAGTTGATGTTCCCTGAAACTTAATTTTTTCACCGATGTAGTAGGACAGATAACCGCTTACAACAATAGTTACGGCTCCTTTTTCCGCCTTTACAATAACATTATCGGAAATTTGCTTATTTGAATCAAATACTGTAAACGTATACATTCCTGGAGGAATCGAATATCCTGGTTCCCAATGATATTTCCAAATATTCGTGGGCGTTACTTTTGGCGCTGCAATTTCAATACCTTCAGCATATTCTCCCGGTCCAAATGCGACCAGTCGAACAAAAGTACCCCCTTTTATGCAAAATCCAGAAAGTGTGACACCTCTTCCGACAATGAATACATCTTTGTCTGCCTCGATCGTAACTCGTTCACAGGGTTTTTCAATATCGCTCGTGTCTTGAGGTGCAATATTGCTCAAACAGACATAATCATCAACATTGTCATTATCGAATCTATTTTTGCCACTTTTTAAAATATTAAGAAGTTTTTTATTTGTAATGAATTTTTTAATTTTTTCGGGAATTTCTTTTTTCTCTTCGTCAACCATAGGACCCACCATACAATATTTTATGCAGATTGTGCATACTCTTGAAGTGCAATTAATAATCCGGGATCATTTTTTACAGCGTTCACAAATTCTCCTGATACAAAATTTGATAGAATCCACTTAATCAGGAGTTCATCATTCATAACCCAATTCTTTCGGTTGGACTGAAGTAATTTTAGAAACTTGAATGAATTAATAAATCGTTTAATTTCCCGTGGATTCCCCTGCAATGACTGAATAATTAAATTAATACTTTCCTGAAGAGAGGGATCGATACCTATTTCTCTTTCAATATATTCTTTCACATTCTTTTCACGGATCTCGGGTAGACTAAATTCCAATTGGATCATTTTTTTAAGATATTCTCGACCAGAGAACACTCCACTGCTCTCAAAATCTTTGTAGTGAATCTCTATTGCTTTTGATACCATGTTCAAATCCATCCCAATAATGAAAAGGCACCCTTTTTGATCAAAAAAAAGATTGATTGATTCTAAAATATTTGCAATAGCTTTCGGAGAGCATCGGTCCAAATCATCGATAAAAATTACTAAAAAACCATCATCCTCACTATTGCTACGAGATACATTATTAAAAACAAATACATCCATTACGCCATCTAGAAATTGTTGGAAGCGTCGATAGAATGTTAAGTTTTTTTCGTAAATCGGCTCATTTACCCATTTTTTAATGTCGAGTTTATTTTGCTCCAGTGGGACTATGCCATATGTAATCGCTACTGAACTTATCAAAACATTAGAAAAATCTGATATAATATTTAAAGAGTTAATTCGTTTCGATCGTGTGAAAAAGTAGTGAATTTTTCGCCAGTACCTAAATACTATTCCAGATTTTATTATTCCTTTTTCATTTATTACTTCCTGATAAATCTCAAAGGCAAGTTCAGCTAAAAGAGAATCTTGTTCTGAATATTTCCATGCATCAAACCATACGGTTTTAATTTTACGTTTTGAGGATCCGTTTTTCAATTTCTCCCTTATTGTTTTCATCAATGATGTTTTTCCACTACCCCATTTTCCATCAATCGCTATCGTAAATGGAGTTTCAATTTGGGAATCCTGAATTATCTGTAAAAATGTTGTAATATAGGAGTCAAAATTAAAATATGTGGCATTATTTGTAGGGGAATCTCCTAAAATTTTTATATTTTTTACATCGTCTGTTTGAATTTCAACCATCTTGCATTCCCTATCTCATTTGGATTTATTTCGTTCGTTTGAAAGTTTTTATGACACTACTTCATTTGGCGTAAATTGCTTTATTGAACGATAACATTATCTAAATTACATTATGACCCCGGGGGCATGCATACCCCGGAAAATTGGCCTGCCTTCCGGTACCGGAGTAGCTGAGCCCTTTCCGGTACCGCCCAATCTCAAAAGGTCCGGCAAGTGAATTTCTCCGAGCCCCAAAGTGCCGGTGAAATATGATGAAGGTGGAAGGATAACTTTCCTTTAAACCCCAATTTTCGGTGTCATTGCGAATATAATTTTCAAATGATACATTCTATGGTCATAAGTGCAAGTTAAAAAAAGAGGACTAAATATTTTATTGGGACTTTTTCATCTCGTTATACTTCTCTCCAATTTTATTCCAGCAATTCAGACCATATTCTTTCCAATCTTTACCTGAACTACTTGAAGTCGATGGTGCGATGAATATTGCGCTCTTTCCTAGTTTTTCATTTTGCATGCCATAAGATATCGATGATGTCCGAAAAAATTTTTTTGCTGCCCCTTTACCGTTAAAGACTATCAATTTGGGAGAATATTTGAGCATTTTTTCTTTAAATGATTTTATTTTATAACCTCCTTCCGTGAGGTCTGTATCTGAACCTTTTTCTTTCTTATTAAGATCTGTAAGGCCAATACCATACTTCAAAACTTTTTTACAATCATCAAGGTTTTTTGGTGATAATTTGTCCCCAGTAATTTTCGCGAACAGACGCCAGAATTTGTTGCTGGTATGTTTATAGTAACATTTGTCTTTAGCTGACTTATTCCCGACAGCAGTCCCACAAAATACAATCAACAAATTATTATCTAAAATATCTCCAAGAACTTCATCGTCAGGATTCAAATTCTTCACTCCATATTTTGATAAATATCATTTCTACTATTTTCAAGCTTTCATTTCGATTAAAAATTTTCCATAAAAATCCATTGCAGCGATCTTATCGTGCATGCCGGAATATTTTTCATGGCAACCCGGACAGATGGACCCCCCTTAATTGTTTCCTCTCCCAAACGCTCCGGTACATGCCCGTCCCGGTGCCCGTTCATGTTCCGCTCAATTGTCAAACGGCATGCGATGACCGGCTCAAGGCTGGGCGGTTACGCGGAGATCCGGCCAGCCCCCGGGTTCCGGAGGGGGCGGGTGGGGCCCGGGCCTTCCGATACCGCTCACTCTCTCAAAAGCCTCCATCCGCGATTTTCCCAAAACCCTAAAAAACCGGCACCAGTAAAACTGAGCGTGAACAGATAAAAATAATTAAAACAGCCTACATCACATTTCGATTTAATGTTGCAACAATTCTCTCTAAATCCTTCATTGGAATTTGATGTAGATTCATGAGAGAAAAAAGTGCTTCCCCAGTTTTGCTTAATTCCATTTTAGGAAGAATCACAAATCTCTGTCCCAAAAAACTTGAACATCCAATGAGATTTTTTGTCATTAGATCTTCAACCTCGTAATACAACGAAATTTGGTTTTGATCAAGGTTCTTATACAATCCTCTCGCATTTTTTTCACTGAATTGAAAACTATGTTTTTGGTAAAATAAAGATAATAAGCAAAGTTGACGATAGGATAAATTTTGAGACAATCGCAATAAAAAATTTGCTTGATATTTGTCTATATCCGGAATAAATGCAACATTACCACATAAATTTCCAAGATACCTTAATTTCAATTCTTCGTGTTCACGTTGACTTGCCAATAAGGTTCCCTCTAAAATTTCATCAGCCGAAGAACGGTCAGATATTACATCTTTGGTAAAAAAATCATCATTTCTGACTTGCTTTCCATCCTCAATATTATTTTTTATTTTTTCCATCGCAAAAAAAGCAGTCGCTCCAACTCGAATTCTTTCCCGTGGACTTAAATATTTTTGATGAATTTCTTTTCCATATCTTGAAAATAGGTCTGCAACAATTGCACCTCCGGCTCCTCCAACCGCTGCACCAGGCAATCCCGCAAAGATAAATCCTACGACTGACGAAATGACTCCTCCTGTCGCTTGTCCGATTATTGGAATGCCAGGATCAATAAGTAAATAGAGGTCTTTTTTCTTATCGTTCATAAAAATGCATAGGTGAATATAGGGAAAAAGGTATCTTAAATTTTTATTTATTTCTAACCTTATACGCCCCCGGCTGTCTCCCCTTCCGCGAGAGACTCGGCCAGCCCCCGGTTTCGGAGGGGTCGGGTGGGGCCCGGGCCTTCCAGTACCGGAGTATCCCGGCTATACTCCACCAATCTTCCTGATACCTGCATCGTCCGTCAGCAGTTTCATCTGTTGAATTGCGATGCTGTTCAGCTTCACCAGCCGTTCCTGTTGAGAAATATTCTCGCTGATAAACAGGGCATTGAGGTTTTCCCGGTTGGAGAGACACACGAGCTGCGAGATGTCAGCATAATCTCCGGTAGGGGATTTACTTTTAGGGACTTTGATTTAATGAGAAAAATTCACCAGGATTCCTGTTTCGGTGACTGGTGATTTTGCCCGGAAAGCCAGAGTGCCTTGTCAGATTATAGGTTTATAGCCGGGGGTGGCCACTCTGGATTTTCTTATGGGTCCGGGTTGACGAAATGGTTCACCAGTGCACCGGAGTAAGTATTAGGTATGCAAGAAGGATAAATTTATCCAAAGGTATGATAATTACATACTTGGTGTAATCCGGTATAAAATAATGAGATGGCTCTGACTACGATCAAGATCCAAACGGAAACACGGGATAAACTTGCGGATCTTGGGAAAAAATCGGAGAGCTATGATACTATCATAAACCGTCTTATCGATTTTTACCAGGCACCTCCGAAGAAAGAGTAATCTTTTTTCTCTCAATCTGCCGGAGAAACGGGAGCGTGCGGACTCACCGGCATCTATCGTCGTGAATAGCGATCGTTTCACGAAAAGAAGGATTTCTTATTGACCCATAAGCCTGGTTTCATCACCTGTTAACCCTGAACTATGATCGCTCCCGGTTTTCGCCTCCCAAATACTGCTAATTATTGCCTCTGGTTCTCCGACATAAAAACACTTGATTTGACCGAATTATTACCGCATTTTCCCGAATTATTACCTCAAAACCGGAAAAAAAGGGGAAAACGGGGCATTTTACGGGCTTATTTGGGATACGGTCCTGCTTGCCTTCCAGTTCTGGAGTAGCTTAGCCCTTTCCGGTACCTCTCCCCCTCCCAAACGCTCCGGTACCTGCCCGGTCCGGTGCCCGTTCATGTACCGCTCAATTATCAAACGGCATGCGATGGCCGGCTCAAGGCTGGACCGTTACGCGAGAGCCGGCCAGCCCCCGGGTTTTCAGACGGGTGGGGCCCGGCATTCCGGTACCGGAGTTGCTGAGCCCTTTCCGGTACCGCTCACTTTTTCAAAAACCCCGGTAAGTGCACGTCCGGAGCCCTTCCTACGCCGGCTCCGGTCGGCCGGGGTGCTATACGCATGTGTCGGTCGTGCAATCCAGATACGTAAAAAGGTAAACCGGGGTTGAAATGAGGCCGGAACTGGGATATACATCTACCATTTTTCCACTGCACCGTCAATTTTCATTCAATAAACCTTAAACGAAATCTCTTTAAAATAATAATCATATGTAAGCATATGTATTCTAGAAAATGGATAATTGTATTAATTATTCTCATGCTTTATTGCGTTGTGATCGTGCAATCTGTTGTAGCTGCTGAAACATATACCTGTATTTTAAAATGGGGGTCTACAGGGTCAGATCCCGGACAATTCCAACAAAGTGGTCCCTACGGTATTACCGTTGATTCCGTAGGGGGGGTCTATGTTGTCGATTCAGGTAATAGCCGAGTTCAGAAATTCAGTTCTGATGGTATTTTCCAATACCAATGGGGATCACAAGGTTTTGGAAATTATCAATTCCAAAGTCCGACAGGAATCGCAATAGACTCTACGAATCATGTTACTGTAACGATGACAAATAAGGTAAAACAATATTCTGTAACAGATACCGGTGCCACATTCATCCGGGACTGGGGGAGTTACGGAACAGGAGATGGACAATTTCAGAATTATCCCTGGCTTCTTGGAGTTGATCCGGCCGGAAATCTATATATCCCGGATCGCTTGAATCAACGGGTTCAGGTGTTTGATCCTAGCGGGAATTTTATCCGGAAATGGGGTCAAGGGGGTTCAGGAAACGGGGATTTTAATTTTCCTAATGGAGCTGCAGTTGATCATCAGGGTAATGTATGGATAACTGATGATAATGGCATCCAAAAATTTTCCCCCACAGGAAGTTTCATATCCAAATGGCCAGTGGGGTACCATCAAGGGATTGCTGTTGATAACAACGGGAATATCTATACCGCAGCTATTATTCAGGATAAAGTCCAAAAATTTGGACCGGATGGAACGCTCTTAGCAGAATGGGGGACAACAGGAACAGGTTTAAACCAATTCTATCATCCAGTTGGCATCGCTGTCGATAGCCAAGGATATGTATATGTGACAGACCAAAATTTTGTCCGGAAATTCGAAAAGACGATTGATGTGACACCAACAACCTGCTGTTGTTGCAACTGTAATATTCCCAGCAACATTACTGTTCATGTAGTGCCCTTGTCACCATTAGTTCCGATAGTATGCCTAACCCTTATTGTGGTTGTGTATGGCATAAAAAAGAAAAAGAAGAATTAATTCTTTCCTCCCCACTACTCTTTTAGTCCTTCTCAAAAATCCACCCCCCTCAAGAAAAACCGGCCTTCCTATTATTCCGGAAATGGCTTACCCCTACCCCAAAATCTCCGGTACGTGCATATCCCGGTGCCCGTTCCTGTTCCGGGCAATTGTCAAACGGCATGCGATCACCGGTTCAAGGCTGAACCGTTACGCGAGAGCCGGCCAGCCCCCTGGTTTCGGTGGGGTGGGGCCAGACCCTCTCCCATTGGGGGCACATGGGGCACTTAGACCCCATTTTCCGGAAAGTCTTACGAGAAAACTGTACAGAAAAAAGATCCCGGAAATGACCCTCAATGTGCCCCATGTGCCCCAGCAATTTTTCCCGACACTGGCTCAAATCCTTCCGCAATCAGTCTTGTGTCACTTGTGTCACATTAACCCCTTTTTCGGGAATGTCTTACGAGAAAATAGTACAGAAAAAAGATCCCGGAAAATGCCCTCAATGTGACACAAGTGACACGCTTTTGGTGGACATCCATGCCGGTGCCCGTTCATGTTCCGGGCAATTGTCAAACGGCATGCGATGACCGGCTCAAGGCTGGGCCGTTACGCGGAGACCCGGCCAGCCCCCGGGTTCCGGAGGGGACGGGTGGGGCCCGGTCCCGGAAATAATGAACAGACCCTGCCTGAAAAATTTCAACCGAATTTTGATTGAAAAATTCCGGGCAGACTTTGGGTGAAAAAAAATACATCGAACATTGTCCGGAAAATTTCAATCGACCCCTCAGCCCCCGCCGGGAAATCGCGTACCGATTAGTCAAACCTTAGCTGAAAATTAAAAAAAAATGAAACCTTATTTATCACTGACCATAATTGTTCAAATCCCGGTACCTGCCCGGCTGGTTTTCCCGGAGGCTGACGCCGGCATAATCCGGCCGGAACAGTGTATCTTTAAAAAAAGGTACGGGACCTTCGGGGAATGCATTCTGCACTCTCGCACGGATGAAAATTATAGTCTGCCCCGCATATGCGGTATTACCCGGTGCAGCAGAGATACCCCACCCCATCAACCTGGCCGGCGACACACTGCCCGAATGTGAACAATGCGAGGACACCGGCAAACCAATCACTACCGACATTGTTGCAATTCGTGAGATCCATGTGCAGGTTTGTCGGGGGATGGGCAGCATATTCCTGGGCCGGCCGGTCGATCATGACATAATGGGTACCGGCAACGAAAGTGCCGGCGATCGATAAGCAGACCATGAACAGCACGAGCCGGGCAAGCGGCGTCCGGGGCTCTTTCTTTGATGATATCTTCATCCAATCACTCCTGATTATCTCGTTTTCCGGGTAGATTATTTAATACCACGCATCTTGGAAAAACCGGGGGATTTTTTTCCCTTTGCCCGGAATTTTTTCCTGCTCCGCCCACGGCCCCTGCGCCCGGCGGACGCTCGCGGAACCGATCCCGCTGCAAAGACCCCGGGCTCATGCCGGTGGCGATGATCAGGCCGGCATGGCGGGGGGTGTCTGCCCCCTCGGAAAATTTCAGGAGGGGGGATCCCCAATCCTCGTTCAGCCGGGAGCCATCCGGGTGATAAAAAAGGGTCTCTGATTATAAGGGTATATACCAGCAATCCGCGGGGATGGGTGGGGCCCGGCCTTCCGGTACCGGAGTGGCCGGAGCCCTTTCCGGTACCGCTCACTTTTCTAAAAGTCCGGTAAGTGAAATTCTCCGAGCCCCAAAAACGCCGACAACGTCCAGATCCGTACGGGGAAAAGTGCGGGATTTCGTTGAGTTACCTTTTTCTCCGAACCTGACGTGTCAGTATTCAATGAATAACGGCAGGCAGTATCTTATCGTATCCGCGATTTTATTTACGGTTCTTTTGGTCTTCATCGCAGGTTGTACCGGGACAGCACCGGTTGTCCCCGGCCCCGGCAGCGCAGGAACAACCCCGGGCGTGTCGTCCACTTCTCCGCCCGATCATGTCATTTTCGTTGAACCCATTGACGGAAGAGCAGAGGTTATCAAAACCATTGCCGGCGCAAGGAAGAATATTACGCTCACCATCTTCCAGCTCGACGATCCCGCGATTGTTGCCGCACTTGCCGCTGCGCAGGAGCGGGGTGTCTCGATCCGGGTGCTGTACAACAACGCCTCGTTTGCAGCCGCGAACCAGACAAACCCGAATTTCTATGCCGTCGCAAACCTCACTCCCCTCGGGATTGCAATGAAGCCTGCCTCGCCTGCCTTCACCATCACCCACCAGAAGACGCTCACCGCTGACAGATCCCGGGCAATCATCATGACCTTCAACCTGGATCCGGCATTCTTCGGCGGCACGCGGGATTTTGGGATCGTGACTTCGAATGAGTCCGAGATCCGGGAGATCGCAGAGGTGTTCGAAGCAGATTGGAACTACCGGAATGTCTCACCCTCGCAGCCGTCGCTCATCTGGGGCCCGGTCAACTCACGGGCTAAAATCCTTGGCCTGATCAATAACGCGACAAGGACCCTTGAGGTCTATAACGACGAGATCACCGACCCGCAGTGTATCGATGCGCTCGGAGCGGCGGCAAAACGGGGGGTTGTTGTCCGGGTGCTTGCAGCCAACATGCAGGGCACCAACGGGACGAACGTGAATGCACCGGCGCTCGCAACGCTGAACGCGAATGGTGCGCAGGCCAAGACGATCACTTCACTGTACATTCATGCAAAGGTGGCAGTCGCCGATTACGGGACGCCAAAACAGGTTGCGTACGTAGGCTCGGAATACTTAGCCCCTGTCTCCCTGGACCATAGCCGGGAGCTGGCGATTTTAGTGTCCGAGCAACCGATTCTCGACCGGATCGAATCGGTATTCTCGCAGGACTGGCTTGTCCCTGAAATGCCGGAACCGTCTGTGGCCCCCACGGGAAAGGCCGGGCCGGCTTCCTGAAAGAGGTGGCGGCACGTATGCATGTGCCAGCCCCCGGGTTTCAGCGGGGACAGAGTGGGGCCAGTGCCGGGAAATATTCCAGCCGGATCCTGGACGAAAAATTTTCAACGGGACAATCTGAAAAAAAAGTGAACCGGTTAACCGGTTATCACTGAAGGGGTACTATTGATATCGAGATACTGGCCCTTCTGCCGGGTATAGTTCGGCCAGGTGAGATTCATCCCGCCATTTGGGTTTCCCGTCTTGGCAAACCGGGTCCAGAGATCCACAACATTCTCAGCCACTGCCGGGTCCGCGGGAACCGGCACGCCGAATAAAAGGAGGGTTTCACTGCCATGGAACGCCCCGTTGGTCTGTCTGGGCAGGATATAGCTGTACCGGTACATATATGTGTCAGGGCTGATGTTGCCCATCGAGCCTGCGGCAAACTTTACTGAGTCGGAAAAGTCGTAGTCCGTCATGATCTGTGCCAGGCGGAGCTGGACCTCAGCAGTCGAGTTGGCAGGATATTTCATTAAGACAGCATCAGCATCCTTCCCGAACCTGCCCTTAATGAAGCTCAAGTACTCTGAGACGGTCATGTTGGCGTTGGCAGAGAGCGTGGTCCCGTCATTGGCATTGTTCCCGATCATGAGGGGAACCGGGTTCTCCTTTTGGGAAAGGTACAGGTTGTCCATGGAGTCGGGGAGGATCCACCCGTCGACCGTTGGCTCGAACTGGACCGTGTGGGTAGTCCAGAACCCTGGTGACGGTGCTGGCGTTGCATTGATCAGGGTCTCGGGACTTAAACGTCGCATCCCGGCAATCGCATCCGGGCCGGAGTACCCGAGGCTTGTAGCGTACTCAACACCGAACTATTCGGCGTACGCTTTCGGGTGCGTGGCATCTATGATCGCCCCGTGCGCCCAGAAGGGACCGCTCTCGACAATTGCCTGCTGGAAGAGGCCTTTGCTCGTGGGGCTGGCAACGTGGATGAGGACGCTCTCGGCTCCTGCCGACTGCCCGAATATGGTCACCCGGGACGGGTCCCCTCCGAAGGCTCCGATATTTTTCTGCACCCACTTCAGGGCAGCCTGCTGGTCCATAAGTCCGTAATTGCCCGAGGCATTGTGCGGTGATTCGGTGTCAAGCTGGGGGTGGGCGAGGAATCCGAGGGCGCCGAGCCGGTAGTTCGGCGTGACAACGATCACTCCTTTTTTCGCAAGGGTGGTCCCGTTATACGTTGACATGTTGAAAGCCACCTCCTTGAATCCTCCGCCAAAGAAAAAGACCATGACTGGCAGTTTCTCGTCAGCACTTTTTGCCGGGGTCCAGACATTGAGGTACAGGCAGTCATCGCTCATGTTCAAAGGAGCCGAAGATCCCGGCTGGGGGCAGGTCGCGGAATACTCCTTCGTCTCCTTTATGCCGTCCCAGGGCTTGACCGGCGCCGGAGGTCTCCAGCGCAGGTCACCGGTCGGGGGAGCCGCAAACGGGATCCCGTGAAAGACCCGAAGGTTGTCCTGCTGTAATCCCAAAACTGAGCCGGCATCAGTCTTCACAACACCGGAATCAGTTTTCACTACGCCGGCATCCGGTCCCTTCTGGGTGCATCCTGCCAGGAAAGAAAATCCGGAAAGGATCAGGCAGATTACCAGAACACAACTTGTTACTTTACACGATTGCATACGATTTCATCCCCCTCTGCTTTCAGACAAAAAGTGCCAAGGTTCCGCTGAATGGCAGATTGTTAAAAGACCCGCTTTCTCTTTGTCATCTGGATCAGACCAGATTACTTTTGTGAATATTACGCTACAATATTTTTAACGGTATGTATCCGCTATATTCCCGGCCGCCTTTCCATTCTGGTATTGTTCAATCGTTTCGGATATCCACTTCCCCATAAGCTCCGGTACGTACAGATTCCGGTGCCCGTTCCTGTTCCGGGCAATTATCAAACGGCATGCGATGACCGGCTCAAGGCTGGGCCGTTACGCGGAGACCCGGCCGGCCCCCGGGTTTCGGAAAGGCGGGTGGGGCCAACCGGGAAATAATGAACAGCCCCTTGGTGAAACCTTAAAATCAACGTTCTGATTAAAAAAAGAGTTATGGATTTTTTTCAATTTGCTTGAACGGCTACAAATGTTGCGGATGAATGAGATTTCGGGACTGGCATCCCGTCTTCGATAAGTCCCCGGATATGCATCTCGATCGCTTCATGCATCCGCTCTTCCGTTTCCTCCCGGGTCTTTCCAGTTGCGACACAACCCGGAAGATCCGGTGAATATGCCGAGTAATTTTTTCCAGCTTTTTCAATGACGATCAAAAACCTGTGCATAGTATTCAATCCTTGAGTTGTGCTTGTTTGAATATGCTGTTCATCGTGCCGGGTGCAAGATCATCTGCCAGATGCCCGGCGATCGTAATCCTGCCGGGTTTTTCCGGATGCTTATACTGGCGATGACTTCCCTTTGTTGCTACAATATACCATCCATCGGCCTCGATTATTTTAATAATCTCACGGACTTTCAGGATGCAACCTCCAGTAGTCTAGATATTTCTTGGATGTACCTGCTCATTAGGTTTCTCTGTTACGCTCACACACTCGCTCCGGTAAGTGCCCGGTCCGGTGCCCGTTCCTGTACCGCTCAATTGTCAAACGGCATGCGATACCGGCTCAAGGCTGGACCGTTACGCGGAGATCGGGTCAGCCCCCGGGTTCCGGAGGGGACGGGTGGGGCCCGGGCCGTCCGGTTCCGGAGCTTCGAGGGCACTGCCGTTCATTCATGCAGGGATTGTTTAGGCAGGGTTAAACCCGATGCCGTCTGGATCTGAATTGTATACAACATCAATTATCAGGATATGACGAATGCAGGTATCCGGGCGTGTGTGGGCTATTGTCATTGCGGCGGCTCTTCTCCTCTGCGGGGGAATATACCTCGTGCTTTTAAACGCGCCGGGTAACATGCACTTCTATCCCATCACGGATTCCGGCTCATCCTCAGGTATCCTGCCAGGGTTCCCACAACAATCCACGCACCTGGAGCCCCTCTGCCTGCCCAGAGGGGATGAGAGGAAGATCCTGACAACCCTCTGGAGTGCGGTTGTCCGAAAGACCGGCATTGATGACTCATCCGCGGTTCTCCTGAGTTTTTCCATGAGCAGACATGATGGTTGGATGCCCCGGCAGGTGCTGTATGTATTCTCATCGAAAAATGACTGGTGGAACGGGTCGCGGACAGTCCTGTTCATCGGAAATGAATCGGACACCTGCGGGAGATTTACACTCATATCTTCAGATGAGAAATTGAATGTCTCAAAAGAGGCAGGTACTTCTGCCGGCGAGCTCTTTTCAGAACTTGATCAGGTATCGTTCTCTGATTTGGGCCTTGCCGGGGAAGAGACCTATATTTCGACTTCATTGCGCACCTCCACCCCTTCAGATGAGGGGGCCTCGCTCTTCCTGCTGGCCAACGGATCGGTTGTCACTCTCAGGAATGTCACGTTCGATCGCGGATCTACCCTTGAGTACCCCTGGAATATCATGATAATGGAATGTATCCGGGAACCGGGACATGTGCAATGCGGCACAAAGGAGTCACGGTCACGGGTGTGGATATTCTCCGATAACCGCATGAAGGGTATTACTTCCTGGGAAACCCGGTAAGGTCTCCCCCGCCCTTTCCGGTACCTCTCACTTTTCCAAAAGTTCCGGTAAGTGAAAATCTCCGAGCCCTAAAAACACCGGTATCGGCCAAACTTTCCACCCCCGCATGGAAATCCCAATAACAGATCAATTGATCCGGGGCTTTGTCATCGGAAGCACTATCAGGGAGAACGATCACCACATTACTAAGAAACTCACTCCCAAGAGTCCGGGATCTACCCATGCACCGCATCATCGAGCAGAACTTAGAAGAGATAATCAGGATATGTACTCACCGCAGGGTCCGCCGTCTCGCAGTATTCGGCTCAGCGACTGATGACCGGTTTGACCCTGACAGAAGCGATCTTGATCTGCTCGTTGAGTTTGAGAAGATGCAACCCGCGGAGCATGCAGACCAATACTTCGGGCTCGCAGAGGATCTCGAACACCTGCTCAATCGCCCGGTTGATCTTGTCGAGCCAGGGGGAGTCCGCAATCCATATTTCCGCAAATCCCTTGAAGATACGCAGGTCGAAATTTATGCTGCCGCATGAGACAAAGAAATATTTTTTTGATATCGCGGAATCTTCCGATCTGATTGCGCAATTTACCGCTGGCAAGACCCTTGCCGATTACCAGAACGATCCTTTACTTCGATCGGGTGTCGAACGCCAGTTTGAAATAATTGGGGAAGCACTCAATCAGGCCATCCAGCACGACCCCTCCGTTGCAGAATTGATCAGCAACTCATCGAGAATTATTTCCTTCCGTAACCGGCTGATTCATGGATACGCAACTATTTCAGACAAAGTTGTCTGGGGTGTACTGGAAACCAACCTGCCCACGCTCAACCGCGAAGTGAAGGCACTCCTGGAAAAAGATGATGACTAATTTATCATAGCAATCGCCCCTTCTCTCAAAATCTCCGGTATCTGCCAGTCCCGGTGCCCGTTCCTGTTCCGGGCAATTGTCAAACGGCATGCGATATGACCTGCTCAAGGCTGGGCCGTTACGCGGAGACCCGGCCGGCCCCCGGGTTTTTTGAGGGGACGGGTGGGGGCCCGGGCATTCCGGTACTGGTGGAGTGCAGCCGTTCGTTGTGAACTATAGTATCACCACGGGTCCGTCATGCCGTTTCCGGGCGCGTGGAGTGCAGCCTGCTGGATCGGGAGATCGATGGCAAAGTAGTGGAGCATTGCTACGACAGTACCTAATATCGCCAGTGCAATAATGAACCATACCAGTTTTTTCAGTGCGTCAGATTGTTGTATTTCGGACATTTACCTATCTCCGGTGATATCCTTTCAGGCACAATTATTGATAAACGTTGTTTTTAATGGGGATCAATAGACGCGTTTCATGTGTCTGATATGAATTAAGGATGCATATTGAAGATTTGAAAAATAAAAATATTCTACAATACATTGTGTCTTTTTTTAAAAAACGGCGGTTATCGAATTGTTTATTTGCATATCAAATTGATAGTGAATCATGGAGAAGCGGCAGATATCAGGATATATAATGGCAAGTGTTGGATTTGTCATGATCCTGATCAATGCGATGAGCTATCTTCTCGGCTGGGACCTGAAATCTCCCGCGTTTGCAATATTGGGTCTTGTTCTCATTGTCATTGGTGCGAGGATTGCCGGGAAATCATCATGGATCTAGGTACATTCCCCTGTTGGCGATTACCCTAAGCTGAGCCCCCGGGTTTCAGCGGGGACGGAAACAGGCCAACCGGGAAATTATCCGGCTGGACTTTTCCCGGAAACTTTTCAACCGGATTTTCCTGAAAAATTGTTAACAGATTTTATCGAAAAATTTCAGGAAAAATATGAAATAAAAATTTCACACGATCCCTTCAGCACGAAATTTTCCCTTCGCCCCTCATGAAACTCCTGGATATTTTGCATGAACAGGGGGTCTTAAAGGATGCGTGAAAACAGGTGTTCTTTTGGCCGTCTTCTCTCGAAGTCACCTGCACTCAAGGGTTATCAGAGTTCCTCAATCCAAACTGCACGGTACTGGCCGGTTTCTCTCTCTAAAAAACGCTCCATTTCCGTATCCGGAGTTATATTCCAGTTTCCTCAAAAGAACTGGCCGGAAAATCCTCTGAACTGGCCGGTCGGGCGCCGGAAACGATGCAATCCGGCGTCATTCTGGGCCTGGATGGAGTGTACCCAGGAGCTGTCCTTTAAGAGATTATGCAGTGATGGCTAGGACGCCCGGCACCCCCAAAACAAGGGTTCTTTTCCCTTTGACCGTGCTACCTATCCAGACCCTTCGGGTTTTGCCTCCCATTAGCATCTGTTAGCGTTTCATGGCTCGATGGAAAACGCTCCGTTTGGCATAAATCGTGCGGAAAACGCGTATTCGAAAAATTTGTGTAAAAGTGTACGGTTTTTGACAAGTCGTTCGCGAAAATGATCATGATAATGGACAATCGGGGGCCGTAGAGCGCCCGGATTGGGGGGTGGGTGATAGGGTATCCGGGAGGGTTTCTCTCCGACGGTATAGGGGTGCTATCCTTGGATATTGCGTAAGTTGAGGATTTTTGCTAAGCCCGGCTACGTTTTCTAAACCCGTCGAATTCGATGGGTTTAAAATCCGGATTGTTGAAACGCTTCCGGATTCCAGAAATTCAATCGTATTGCGATTCCGTACCCGGTTCCGGGTTACATCATCGGTGTTGTCCGGTTATAAAATACTCAAAACTTTCACTCTCTTGATCGTGATCTCCGGAAAACCCATTCGCTCAACAATCCGTTTGGTTTTGGGATTTCTCACATACCCGCGTTTTGCCAGCGGGAGTGGCAATTCAGGAGCAACAAGCTGAACCGAATGTGTGCCATTTAGTGCTGCCCGGATCCAGCGGCTGCGGGTCCACGAAGGTTTGAAGATCATGCGTTGTTCGGCAGGTGTCACGTTCCCGCCATTCATGCAGGCATTGATTGCAATGTGCCAGCTCTGGAAATCCATGAATATTCCATCGATGGTATCAAACGAGAATAAAGCAAGGTTAGGAAAATTTCCCTTGCGGTTGTAGGTCTTTTGGTATATTCCATTGACCATCTCACCACCCGTCAGGTACCTCCAGTTATCTGCATAACCAGTCATGGGTAATGCGGCATTGATCTGCCCGACCGCATAAAAAATGGGAAAGAACCCGGTCTTCTCCTCCACCCATTCGTACGCAGGTAAAAATTCCGGATCGGAAAATTTCCGTTCCGGCCTGAGTGTTTCAAACCGTACCGCATCCAGGGAGATGCAGTGATGAAAGAGAAGGTCTGAAAAATGACCGCTATCAGAAGATATTACAGAATCACCCTATACGGATTGAGAGTTTTGTTTTGATTATTTTCTGGTTGGATCGTGATCGGTCAATTTCTGTCAGGCTCACCCGCTATGCAAGTGGTACAGAAACCAAAACGCAAAACTGAATTTAAGAATCAAATAATTGATGAAAAAAGATCAGACCCGGAATTTTCTTATTTATTCTTCGCTTTCTCGTGTGCGATAATCGCGGCAATTTCTTTTTGCAACACCGGGATCTTATGCACGATGATATCCCAGAGAATCTCTAAGTCAATGCCGAAATATCCATGAATCAGGGTGTCGCGGAATCCGGCAACCGCTTTCCAGTCAGTTGCCGGGAACTGTGCCTTTAAGTCATCGCTCAGGTTCTTGACCGCTTCCCCGATAACCTCAAAATTGCGTACAACCGCATCGATTCGCATCCGATCGTTTTTGAACTTCTCAAATGTCAGGTCACCGACATACGACCGGATATTTCCTGCTGCCTCTGAAATATCGTTCAGGTAGAGCAGCTGGGACCTAGGCATAGACTACATCCTGAAGAATCGGATCCCGGATGAGGGGCTTGAGCGCAGCATCCGTCACCAGATCAACTTTCCGTTTGAAGATGCCTTCGAGATAGAATTTGGTTCCCATAAAATTGTCAAACGTTTTCCTGCCGTTCTGGAATGTGACAAGAACGTCAACATCGCTATCCGGCCGCTCCTCTCCGCGTGCGAATGAGCCGAAGATGCCGATCTTCGTCACGCCGAACTGTTTTTTCAGTTCCGGTTCGTGCTGACGGAGGAGTGCGAGTGCGTCCATATATTCCTGTATGTGTGTGGTTTGTGTGTTCTTGTTATTAATGCATTGACGGTCCCGGGAGTTTTGTTAATTCCGCTGTTCACCCAATCTCCTAAACGCTCCGGTACATGCCCGGTCCGGTGCCCGTTCCTGTTCCGGGCAATTGTCAAATGGCATGCGATGACCGGTTCAGGGCTGGGCCGTGACGCGAGAGCCGGCCAGCCCCCGGGTTTCTGAGGGAACGGGTGGGGCACGGGACGGAAATTTCCCGGCCTGATTTTTTCGATAGGGGAAGTGTAACCCTTGGAACTAAAAAAAAAATTATTCATAATCCCGGAACAGTGCCGGGTTCTGTCTCCGGATCCACCAGCGCCGGATCAGAAAACCTCCAGCGACAAGCACCACAACGACCCCCCCAACAATCGCGACGGTCAGATGCGGGAGAGCGGGTGCCGGTTGAGAGACCGCCGGTATGGCTGTGGTCAGCGGTGTTTCGGGTCTGACGGTAACCGCAGTGGGTGTGGGGGTTTTGGTAGCTGTTGCTGGTGACAGTTCACCATAGGTCTGCCCTGCCGGCGTAAGTGTTGCCAGCGGTGTACCGGATGTGACACCGGCCTCTCCAGTGATCGCAAACCGCGAGAACCCGGGGCTCACTGCCGTGTAATACGCTACTCCGTTTTCGACTTTGACCAGCGTTGTGGGGAGTGCAACCCATGTTTGTCCCACCAGATGGTACATGACGACATTCTGCGGGGTGAGTTGGCGTTCAGTCAGCCACGTGACCGGCACCGTGAATGAGATGACCGCTTCGCTGATGGTGGTGTATCGTGCCGGTGTGATATCCACATATTCATAGACTATCTGGGTCGGTGGCGCAGTATTCAGTCCCGGCCCGGAGACTACGGTACCGGTTACAATGGCTCCGGAGATCCCGGTGCCGGTAATTGCAACATGCGTGACGGCAGAATCACCGCCAACATTTACTTCGGCGGTTACGGGTACCTGCTGCGGGGTTACATTGCTGACGGGGCCATCGCTATCTCCGCCCCCACCCCCACCTCCGGAAGGACCGGGTGTAGTACTTGTTCCACCGAGCCCGAATTCTGAAAATCCTAGCAAAGAAGTTGCTATGAAATAATCAATACTTCCCGCATCGGTGACAACGAACGTAGTAGGCAGCATCTGCACTACCCCGGTATCAGAGTACCTGAAGATCTTTATCGCACCAGTACCTCCATTTGCAAGCACCCATGGGTGACTGGCGCTCATGTTTATGATCACGCCGCTTGCAGTGAGATTTCTATTGAACGGTGCAGCACCGCCAATTTGCAATGTGTATGCGATATTTCCCAATGTCAGACCGTTGTTTGTTGCAGCAAG
>Ga0265296_1001413_pt1 | contig 27805 bp, 23 predicted proteins | sample MunlanPumphouse1_FD_189073 | JGI IMG/M metagenome (GOLD analysis project Ga0265296, IMG submission 189073) | Groundwater microbial communities from a municipal landfill in Southern Ontario, Canada - Pumphouse #1 | ecosystem: Environmental > Aquatic > Deep subsurface > Groundwater | place... | reverse complement strand
GACCTGGTGCGCCGCGTCGATCAGAAGGCCTCCTTCGGCCTGACCACGCCGCTGCTGACGACCGCTTCGGGCGGCAAGATGGGCAAGACCGCTCAAGGCGCGATCTGGCTGAACGCCGAGCAGCTCAGCCCCTATGACTACTGGCAGTTCTGGCGCAATGCCGAGGACGCCGACGTCGGTCGCTTCATGCGCCTGTTCACCGACCTGCCGCTGGACCAGATCGCGCTCTATGAAGCCATGGAAGGCGCCGGCATCAACGAGGCCAAGAAGGCCCTGGCCGACGCCGCGACCTCCATGCTGCACGGCTCGGAGGCCGCCCACGCCGCCCGCGCCGCCGCCGAGGCCGCCTTCGAAAAGGGCCAGCTTTCGGCTGACCTGCCCACCGTCGAACTGCCGCGCGATGAGGTGATCGGCGCCATGATCGCCGCCGTCGTCACCAAGGCCGGGCTCAGCACCTCCAACGGCGAGGCCCGTCGCCTGGCCCAGGGCGGCGGTCTGCGCCTCAACGACGAAGCCATCGCCGACGGCGCACGTCTGATCGAAGACGCCGACGTCAACGCCGAAGGCGTGTTCAAACTGGCCGCCGGCAAGAAGAAGATCGTCCTGGTGCGGCCCGTTTAACCCGTTCATCCCGGCGGACGCCGGGACCCAGTGCTTTGGCTTCAAACGCAGCCGTTGGTTTCGCTGCAAATTACTCAACCGGCGTCGTCGGGGCTCTCACCGGGTCCCGGCGTTGGCCGGGATGAGCGGAGATCAAAAATGACCGACATCACCGAAGGCCAGACCGCCCCCGCGTTCGATCTCGCCACCGACGGCGACGGCCGCGTCACGCTGGCCGGCCTGAAGGGCAAGGCTGTCATCCTCTACTTCTACCCCAAGGCTGACACGCCCGGCTGCACGACCGAGGGTCTGGACTTCTCGGCCCTGGCCGATGCGTTCGCCGCCGCCAATGCTGTCGTCATCGGTGTCTCGCGCGATGCGGTGAAGAAGCTGGACCGCTTCAAGGCCAAGCACGACCTCAAGGTCATTCTCGGCTCGGACGAGGACGGCGTGGTCTGCGAGGCCTACGGAACCTGGGTGATGAAGAAGCTCTATGGCCGTGAATATATGGGCGTCGAACGCGCCACCTTCCTGATCGACGGCGCGGGCCTGGTCCGCCGCGTCTGGCGCAACGTCAAGGTCAAGGGACACGCCGAACAGGTGCTCGAAGCGGCTCAATCTCTCTGACGGGCGCTTTGATCCACGCAATGCTCTGAGGCCAAGCTTGCCTCGGTCGCCAACCTGACCCTAACTGCCGCCCAAGGGGCTAACAGTAGGATTAGGCCGGCCTTGCTGGCGAGATGCGGAGAGCACCATGTTCAACAAGAGCAAACCCTTCGACAACGGCCCGTCCGGCGGGTTGGGCATCCCGCCCGCGCCGGAGCCTGCGCCGACCGCCGCGCCTTCGGCCTCGGCCACCGCGCCGCGCGCGCCTGAACCGTCGCGCCCCGCCGCCTCGCGTTCGTCCAGCCTGTCGACCCTGTCGTCCGGCGTGAAATATGAAGGCAACATCTCGGGCGCAGGCGAACTTCAGGTCGACGGCTCGCTGAAGGGCGACATCCGCGTGGTGCGCGTCACCATCGGCGAAGGCGGCTCGGTCGAGGGTACGGTCCACGCCGACGTTCTGGATGTGCGCGGTCGTGTCTCGGGCGCCATCGTCGCCAAGCAGGTCAAGCTGTTCGCCACCGCCCGCATCGAAGGCGACATCACTCAGGAGCAACTGTCCATCGAACAAGGCGCCTGGTTCCAGGGCCGCTGCACCCAGGCCAAGCGCGACACGCCCGGCGCCTCCATGCTGGACGCCCCGGAAAAGCCCGCCGCTCTCGCCGCCCCCAAAACCGACAAAGTCGAGGCCAAGCCCGCCGCCTGATCCGGCGCCTCGGACATATGAAAAGGGGCGGCCCGCAGGCCGCCCCTTTTTTAGTTCCCGTCGCGGGTCTCGCCGACCCGGGCCGCCAGGGCGGCGCCCATGAAGGCGTCCAGATCGCCGTCCAGAACCCCTTGCGTATCCGAAGTCTCGACCTCGGTCCGCAGGTCCTTCACCATCTGATAGGGCTGCAGGACGTAGGATCGGATCTGGTGTCCCCAGCCGATGTCCGTCTTGGCGTCCGCCAGGGCCTGAGCCGCCGCCTCGCGCTTCTGCAGCTCCAGTTCGTACAGACGGGCTCGCAGCATCTTCCACGCCATGTCGCGGTTCTGGTGCTGCGAACGACCGGCCTGACAGGCCACAACCGTATTGGTCGGAATGTGCGTCAGTCGCACCGCCGAGTCGGTCTTGTTGATGTGCTGACCGCCCGCGCCGGACGCGCGATAGGTGTCGGTGCGCACGTCCGACGGGTTGATGTCGATCTCAATCGTATCGTCCACGACCGGCGAGACGCCGATAGAGGCGAAGCTGGTGTGCCGCTTGGCCGCCGCGTCATAGGGGCTGATGCGGACCAGGCGGTGCACGCCCGATTCCGACTTCAGCCAGCCATAGGCGTTGGGTCCCTCGATCAGGATGGTGGCCGACTTGACCCCCGCCTGTTCGCCCTCTTCCATGGCCTCGATCGTGACCTCATAGCCGTGGGCCTTGGCCCAGCGCGAGTACATGCGCAGCAACATCCCGGCCCAGTCGTTGGACTCGGTGCCGCCGGCGCCGGAGTTCACTTCCAGATAGGCGTCGTTCCCGTCGGCCTCGCCGGACAGCAGGGCTTCCAGTTCGGCGCGCGCGGCGCGATCCTTGACGCCGCGCAGTTGCTCGCGGGCCTCCTCGAGGGTGGCTTCGTCGCCTTCCTCGTCGGCCATGTCGGCCAGCATGACGCCGTCTTCAAGACCTGTCTCCAGCGCACGCACGCTGTTGATCTGGGCTTCCAGGCGCGAACGATCGCGGCTGACGGCCTGGGCCTGTTCCGGGTTGTCCCAAAGGGTCGGATCTTCGACCCGAGCGTTCAGCTCATCCAGTTTTCGAAGCGCGACATCCCAGTCAAAGACGCCTCCTGAGCAGAGCGACGCTCTGCTCGATGTCAGCCTTCATGGCCTCGACATCCGGTCTCATCGCAATCTCCTGCGAAACAAGCACCTTCCCTCAAGCCGGTCCGCACCGCGTGCGGGCCGATAGGGAAAGCAAGATGAAAAACCGGCGCGCCTGCGGACAGGCGCGCCGGTTGGTGGGTCTACCTAGAGCCTCAGTAGAGCCCGCTCAAGTCCTCAGCCGGCTGCTTCTTCGGCGGCGGCGGCGCGACGGCGGCGGGCGGGGCCGCAGCCGGCGCCTGCGCAGCCTCCTGCTCGCGGCGGATCACGTCGTTGTAGTTCTGTGGACCGACCGGCTGAACCGGACGCGGCGCCTCTTCACGGATCTGACGCTCGGTGCCCGGACGGAAGGCTTCCTCGATGCCGTTGACCGTGCGGAAGACGGCGTTCTTGGGCCTGACGAAGGGTCGCGCCGGGCGTTCCTTCAGCGCGACCGTCATGAAGTCGGTGAAGATCGGCACCGCGGTCGCCGCACCGGCCTCGCCGCCGCCGAGCGAGCGGTTGTCGTCAAAGCCGACGAAGACGCCGACCACGATGTCGCTGGAGAAGCCGACGAACCAGGCCGAGCGGTATTCGTTGGTCGTGCCGGTCTTGCCGCCGACCCAGGGGCCCAGGCTGCGCGCCCCGGCCCCGGTGCCGCGCTGGATGACGCCTTCCAGCATGGAGCTCATCTGATAGGCGGTGATCGGGTCGATGACCTGGGTCCCGCGATCTTGCAGACGCGGCGACTCCTGGCCGCTAAAGCCCCGGCCGCAGTCGCGGCACTGGCGACGGTCGGCGCGGTGGATGGTCTGGCCGTTCCGGTCTTGAACCATCTCGATCAGATAGGGATCGACCCGGCGACCGCCGTTGACGAAGGCGGCGTAGGCGGCGGTGATGCGATAGGGCGTCGTCTCCCCTGCCCCCAGCGACATGGCCAGGTTGGGCGACATGTCGTCGACCACGCCCATCTTCTTGGACAGATCGACGATGTTCCTCATGCCCACCGCCTGGGCCAGACGCACGGTCATGACGTTGCGCGACAGCTCCAGCCCGCGACGCACGGTCTGGGGACCATAGTACTGACGGCTATAGTTCTCAGGCGTCCAGCGACCGCCGTTGGCCCCGCCGGGGAAGCTGATCGGGGCGTCCAGAACGATGCTGGCGGGGTTGAAGTCTCCCTCCAGCGCCGCCGCATAGACGAAGGGCTTATAGGCCGAGCCCGGCTGACGCTTGGCCTGGGTCGCGCGGTTGAAGCTGGACAGGGCGTAGGAATAGCCGCCGACCATGGCCAGGACCCGGCCCGACTGCGGCTCGATGGCCACCAGGGCGCCGTTCACCGCTGGCACCTGCTTCAGCGCATACTGGCCGCCTTGCGGTTCGACAAAGATCAGGTCGCCGCGCTTCAGCGGACGGTTGGCGTTGGCCCAGGCGGCGTCGGATACGATCAGCGAACCCGTGCGGTCATCCTTGGCCGAACGGACGCGCACATTATTGCCGCTGACGCTTTCGACGGCGGCGGCCTGCCAGGTGCGGCGTTCCGGCGGGGTATTCTTCTTCAGGGCGGCGGCCTGCCAGCCCGGTGCGAAATCAGTCGTGCCCCAGGCGCCGCGCCAGCCGTGGCGGCGGTCATAGCGTTCCAGACCATTCATCAGGGCGTCGCGCGCGGCGGACTGCAGCTTGGGGTCCAGCGTCGTGCGCAGGTAATAGCCGCCGCGGTTGACCTCTTCCTGACCGAACAGGCCGATGGCGCGACGGCGCGCCTCCTCGACGAAGAAATCGGCGTCGGCGTATTCGGCCCGACGCGGGGCCGCGCGGGTGTTCAGCGGGCGGGCCAGAGCCGTCGCCAGTTCCTGCTGCGTCAGCCACTTGTTGTCGGCCATCTCGCCCAGAACCCAGTCGCGGCGGCCCTTGGCGGCCTCGGGGTGGCGTTTCGGATTATAGTTGTTCGGCCCCTTGGGCAGGGCCGCCAGGAAGGCCGCTTCGTCGGGCGTCAGCTGGTTCAGCGACTTGCCGAAATAGTTGTAGGCCGCCGAGGCGACGCCATAGGAGCGATAGCCGAGGTAGATCTCGTTCAAATACAGCTCAAGGATCTGCTCCTTGGTCAGGGTCGCTTCCAGACGGCTCGAAAGAATCGCCTCTTTCAACTTGCGGTTCAGGCTGGATTCGTTGGTCAGCAGGACGTTCTTGGCCACCTGTTGGGTGATGGTCGAACCGCCCTCCAGCCGCCGCCCCGACACGACGTTGAAGACGTTCTTGAACATGGCACGGCCGATGCCGGACACGTCGATGCCGCCGTGCTGGAAGAAGTGGCTGTCTTCAGCGGCCAGGAAGGCGTGGATCACCTGCTCCGGCACCTGGTCATAGGTGACGTAGATGCGCCGCTCGTCCGAGAATTCGCCGATCAGGGTCCCGTCGCCCGCAAAGACGCGCGTGGCCGTCGCCGGGCGATAGTCCGCCAGCTCGGACGCATCCGGCATGTCATGCAGCACCCAGGCCGCATAGACGGCCACGACCAGCCCGGCCAGAGCGATGCCGCCAAGCAAGGCGACGCCCGCCATAACGAACCAGCGTTCGGCTATCTTCACCGTGAACTCCGCAAGACGCGCCCCATGAAATCGTCGTTTATCGCGCGTCGGTCCCGCCGCAAAGCGGAACCGCAAACTCAGCCCTTGTCGCGCATCAGGCGGGCCTTGTCGCGCTGCCAGTCGCGCTCAGCCGAGGCCTCGCGCTTGTCGTGCAGCTTCTTGCCCTTGGCCAGAGCGATCTCCAGCTTGGCCTTGCCCTTTTCGTTCAGGTACAGCCGCACCGGAATGATGGTCCGCCCGTCGCGCTGGACGGCGCCGATCAGCTTGTCGATCTGCTTGCGGTGCAGCAGCAGTTTCCGGTGACGGCGCGGCTCGTGGTTGAAGCGGTTGGCCTGCTTGTAGGGCGGAATGTCCGAGTTGATCAGGACGATCTCGCGCCCCTCCACCGCCGCATAGCTTTCGGCGATATTGGCCCGACCGTCGCGCAGCGCCTTGATCTCGGTCCCCAGCAGCTGGATTCCGGCCTCGATATAGTCCTCAAGGAAATAGTCGAAGCGCGCGCGCCGGTTCTCGGCGATCACCTTCTTGGGCGCATCAGCGGACATCAGCTAACCCCGGCTTCCGCCATGGCCTGGTCGATCTGCGGCTTGACGGCGTCGCGGGTCAGGGACAGCGGCAGGCGGACTTCCTCGCTGCACAGGCCCAGCTTCGCCAGGGCGTACTTGGCCGGCGACGGCGAGTTGTCGAGGAACAGGGCCTTGTGCAGGCTGATCAGACGGTCCTGCCAGGTCCGCGCCGTGGCGTAGTCGCCCGCCGCAACCGCGTCATACATGGCGACCATGGCTTCCGGCGCGACATTGGACGTCACCGAAATCACGCCCACGCCGCCGCTGGCGGCATAGCCCAGCCAGGTGGCGTCGTCGCCGCTGATCAGGTCGAATGGCCCGTTGATATGGCTGCGCATCCAGCTGACCCGCGAGATGTCGCTGGTCGCGTCCTTGATGCCGACGATGTTCGGATTGTTCGCCAGGTGCGCGACCGCCTCGTTCGACAGATCGACCCCGCAACGGCTCGGCACGTTGTAGAGGATCATGGGAATCTGAACGGCGTCGGAGATCGCCTCGAAGTGGGCGATCATGCCTTCCTGAGACGGCTTGTTGTAATAGGGCGTCACCACCAGGGTCGCATCGGCCCCGACCGCCTTGGCGAAGGCCGACAGCTCGATGGCCTCATGGGTGGCGTTCGATCCCGCGCCGGCGATCACGCGCACGCGGCCCGCGGCGATGTTCACGCACTGCTCGATCACCCGCTTGTGCTCGTCCATGCGCAAGGTGGCGCTCTCCCCGGTCGTGCCGACAGGGACGACGCCATGGACGCCGGCAGCGATCTGGCGTTCCAGGAGTTTTTCAAAAGCCCCTTCGTCCACGTTTCCGTCACGAAGAGGTGTGATCAAGGCGGTGATCACGCCCTTGAACAAGGGGGCGGTCATTGAAACAAGTTACCTGCGCGGAGTTTCGGGCGGCACGCCGCCCTTTTGAAGAGGCAGGGAGCGTAGGTTGCTCGCCGCTCGGCCGCAACCAGTGATGAATGAGGATCGGACATCTGATGATCGCGACGACCGTGGCCGCCGCCCTGGCGATTCTGACTCCGCCAACCCAGGACGTGCTGAACAGCACGCCTGCGCCCTATGCCTCCAGCCAGAACGGGGTCATCAGCGGCCAGGACATGGCCCTGTTCCAGCAAGGTCTGGCCTCGGCCCGCGCCCGCGACGTGATCGGCACGCAGTCGATCATGAGCCGCATTTCCGACCCGACGGCCAGGAAGCTGGTCGAATGGGCCCTGGTCGACACCTCGGACAAACAGCTGTCCTTCACCGATCTGGCCCGCGCCCAGACCGACCTCGCCAACTGGCCGCGCGGTGATTCGCGCCGGGCGGCGGGCGAGCGCGCCCTGGGCATGGCCAACGCCTCGCCTGATACCGTCGTCGCCTTCTTCAACGGCGCGGCCCCGACGACTGCCGAGGGCGCCATCGCCCTGGCCGGCGCCCTGGAGCAAAAAGGTCAGCGCCGCGAAGCCCAGGCCCTGATCCGCGACTGGTGGCGCAATCGTTCGTTCGAAGAAGCGCAGCAATCCATGATCGCCAACCGCTGGGGCGGATGGCTGAACACGGACGATCACGTCGCCCGGCTGAATATGCTGCTGCTCGGCCCGCACGGCCCGGCGACCCGCGCCATGGTCTATATGGTCCCCGCCGACCGTCAGGCCGTCGCCAACGCCGTCATGGCCCTGCGCACCGCCTATTCTCCCGACGCCCTCGTGGCCGGCCTCAGCCCCGCCGTCGCCAACGACCCGGCCGTAGTGCTGGAGCGCGCACGCCTGCTGCGCTCAGCCGGTCGCCAGTCCGAGGCCTTCCCCCTGCTGTCAGCCCTGCCCCCTGCGCCGTCGCACAAGGAAGGCCAGGACACCCTGTGGAGCGAGCGCCGCAACTACTTCCTCGACGCCCTGCAACAGGGAAATCCCCGCGCCGCCTACGCCGCCATGAACGGCCACGGTTTCCCCTCGGGCGAGCGCAAGGTGGACGCCGAGTTCTTCGCCGGCTGGGTCGCCCTGACCAAGCTGAATGACCCGGCCACCGCGGCCCAACACTTCGAGGTCCTGCGCAACAGCTCCTCCACCCCGATCACCCAGGGGCGCGCCCTCTACTGGCTGGGCCGCGCCGCCGAGGCGCGCGGCGACCGCGCGGGCGCCCAGCGCTGGTATCAGGCGGGCGCCGAACACTGGCAGACCTTCTACGGCCAGCTCGCCGCCGAAAAGGCCGGGATCACCACCCTGACCCTGCCCGGCGAACCCGCCCCGACGCCGGAGGACGTCAACCGCTTCGAGAGCAATGAGGTCGTCCGCGCCACCCGCATCCTGGGCGCGGCGGGTGAAAAGACCCTGATGCGGGTCTTCGCCTATCACCTCGACGACACCCTGCCCTCGCCCTACGACCTGTCGCAGCTGTTCGACCTGATGCAGGGCTATGGCGACCAGTTCGGCTCCATGATGGTCGGTCGCGCCGCCAGCCAGCGCGGCTTCGTCATGCCTGAACGCATGTATCCGGTGCGCATCCCGCCTCAGACCTCGGGCGCGGCGCCGCTGGAGTTCACCCTGGCCATCACGCGCCAGGAATCCAGCTTTGATCCCATGGCGCGCTCCGGCGCCGACGCGCGCGGCATGATGCAGTTCCTACCCGCCACAGCCCAGGGCGTAGCCCGCCGCATGGGCCTCCCCTTCTCGCCGGATCAGCTGTGGGACCCCGACGTCAACATGCGTCTGGGCAGCTATCATCTGGCGGAGTTGACCAACAACTTCGGCGGTTCGCCTCTGCTGGCGACGGTCGGCTACAACGCCGGTCCCGCCCGTCCGCCGCAATGGGTGGCCCGCTGCGGCGACCCGCGCAGCCAACAGGTCGACCCCATCGACTTCATCGAATGCGCGCCCTTCACCGAGACGCGCAACTATATGATGCGGGTCATGGAAAACATGCAGGTCTATCGCGCCCGCCTGAACGGCGGCTCGGCCCCGCTGACGCCGTCCGCCGACCTTGCGCGCGGCACCCCGCCCAACAGCGGCCCGCGTTCCTATCAGCCGTAACGCGCGCATCGCCCCTTTCGGATCACGAGAGGGGCGACCGCCATCTTTTTATCTTCAGCAGGCCCGATCCATCCACGGCGGGCGTTCCAGCCTCATTTCCAACCTTCAGCGCGCCGCACTCAGAAGCCAGGCTAGGATCGCCTTCCTGGTCTTTGACATTGCAGCGAAACCCTCCGACGCCGCTCTAGCGATACCCTCAACCTGATCCCGCTTCCCTAAAGCCGTCATCCTCGGGCTTGACCCGAGGATCGAGCGCAAGGGCGCGCTCACTCTCGCCAAGGTCGCGCACGCGGACCGTCCGATCCTCGGGTCAAGCCCGAGGATGAAGGCGTGGCAGGGCGGCCCATTGCACCAATTGCACTGTTTTTTTCGCCGCACCGTGCAATCGGCCCGCCGCTCAGTCGCCGCGTGAAAGCCGCCTCGCCGCCAGCAGCGGCCCGTCGGGTCCCTCGACCCAACCCCCGCCCAGACCAAAGACTGCCCGCAGCACCCCCGGCGACAGAGCCTCGACCGGCGCCGCATCCGCGACCACCCGTCCGGCGTCCAGCACCACCACCCGGTCGGCCACCCGCGCCGCCAGCGTCAGGTCGTGCAGGCTGACCAGCACGCCCCCGCCCGCATCAGCCCGCGCCCGCAGCCGCTCCAGCACCAGCAACTGCGCGTCCGGGTCCAGCCCGGCGATCGGCTCATCGGCCAGCAGCAAGGGCGCCTGAACCACCAGCGCCCGCGCCAGCAGCACCCGCGCCCGCTCGCCGCCCGACATCTCGGCCACGCCGCGCTCGGCCAGATGCCCTGCCCCGACCTCGTCCAGCGCCGCCCGCGCCCGCTCCAGCGCCTGGGCTCCTGACAGGAAGGGCGCGCCCAGGGCCGCCACCTCGATGGCCGGAAGGTTCCAGGCGATATGCCGCTCCTGCGGCAGATAGGCCGCCCGCGCCCCGCGCTCTCGCTCGGACAGACGCCGCACATCCTCGTCGCCCAGCTTCGCCACGCCGCTGTGCAAGGGCGTCAGTCCCAGCCCCGCGCGTATGGCGCTGGACTTGCCCGCCCCGTTCGGCCCGCACAGGGCGACCAGTTCACCCGACCCGACCGACAGGCTGACCCCGTCCAGCACCGCCGCCGCGCCGATGCGCGCCACGACGCCGTCCAGTTCCAGCAAGGCGCTCACAGCCGCCACTCCCGCGCCGCGCGCCAGGCGATCAGGGCGAACAGCGGCGCCCCGACCAGGGCCGTGAACACGCCCAGCTTCAGCTCCTGATCCGTCGGCATCAGCCGCGCCGCCAGATCAGCCAGCACCAGCATTAGCCCGCCCGCCAGCGCCGAGGGCCAAAGCAGCCGCCCCGGATCGCCGCGCACCGCCGCCCGCACTAGATGCGGCGCGGCCAGACCGACAAAGCCGATCACCCCCGCCACGGCCACCGCCGCCCCCTCGGCGACCGCCGAGGCGATCAAGGCCAGAACCCGCATCCGTCCCATCGACAGACCCGACGCCCGCGCGGCTTCCTCGCCCAGGGTCAGCATCCGCAAGCCCGGCGACGCCCCCGCCGCAAAGACAGCGGCCACGACCAGCGCCGGCGCCACCCAGGCCACGTCGATCCAGCTGCGGTTCTGCACCGAGCCCATCAGCCAGTTCATCACCTCAGCCGAGGCGATGGGCGACGGCGACAGGTTGAAGATCAGGGCCGTCAGCGCGCCCGCAAAGCTCGACAGCGCCACCCCGAACAGGATCAGCGCCTCGGGCGCTCGCACCCTGGCCGCAATGGCCACCAGCAACAGTCCCGCCAGCGCCGCCCCCACCAGGGCCGCGCTCTCGACCAGACCAGGGATGGCCGCCGCCCCCAGAACAATGGCCCCCGCCGCGCCCAGCGCCGCCGTGGCCGACACGCCCAACACGCCCGGATCGGCCAGCGGGTTCCTCAGCAGGCCTTGCAACACAGCCCCCGCCAGCCCCAGGGCCGCCCCAACCATCAGGGCGCAGACCGCGCGCGGCGCCCGCACCTGCCACAACACCTCGCCCGGCCCCGACGCCGGTTCGGCCAGGGCCTGCCCATACTGGGCCGCCGACAGAGCCGTCTCGCCGAACAGGACCGCCCCGACCAGAGCCAGCAGGATGGCCGCCGCCAGTCCGAGTTTCAGGCTCAAATGTCTGTTCATCGCGCGGCCTCCGCCAGCAGGGCCGCCGCGTCCGCCGCGAACCAGGCCGGGCAGCTCAGGGTCGCGGCCGGCAGATCCGCCACCGTCCGCCCCTGCGCGGCGCGCGTCACCACGGGATGCCGGCCCGGTCCTCGCCAGTCGGCCCGCCATTGCTGGAAGAACCCCCGCACGAACAGGGCCGGCGGGCTCAGCGCGATCTTCTCGATCCCCAGCGGCTGATAGCCTGGCCCGCTCACGCCGTTGCGGAACCCCGCCGCCTTCAGAATGGAATCGATCAGCGACCCCGCCCCGGTCGTATAGCCGCCCGGCGTGACATAGACGGCCTCGCGTCCGCCCCCCGCGCCCGCCGCCTGGGCCAGCCGCCGGTCCATTTGGGCGATCAGGGTCTCGCCCCGCGCCTCCTGCCCCAGACCCTGTGACACGGACCTCAGGTTCTCGCGGACCCCGGCCATGTCGATGGCGTCGTCAATGTTCAGCACCCGCGTCCCGCGCTTTTCCAAGGCGGCCAGCAGGCGCGGCTCCCCGCCCCAGTAGCGGACCACGACGTCCGGCTGGAAGCCGATAGCCGCCTCCAGCGTCGGCCGAACCCGAGGCCGCCCCCGCGCCGCCTCACGCATCCAGGAATCCGGGTCGTCCGCCCGCGACGACAGGGCCAGTTCGGCCTCGGGCGCCAGGGCCAGGACATATTGATCCGCGCACTGATCCAGCGACAGCACCCGCAGCGGCCGCGCCTCGGCCGCAGCCGGCGTCAGAACCAGAAGAGCCGCCAAGGCCCCGAGAACCGCCCTCACGGCCTGAGCAGGCCCGCGAACAGGGCGTCCAGCATCGTCCGGGTCAGATCGTCCCGATCCGCCCATTCGAAATAGGGCTTGGTGATCCGCAGGGAGACAATGCCGTGGCCCGACGCCCAGATGACTTGGGCAATGGTCGCGGGATCGCCCTGCATCCGACCGGCCGCCACCGCCTCTTCGACCACGGCGACAAAGGCCCGGAACAGCTCGGCGCCCGTCTCCTGCGCCACCGACTGCGCGCCCTCGCGCGCCTCGACCGGCCGGGTCAGATAGGTCAGCCGATAGGCGTTGGGGTTCTCGAAGCCGAACTTGATGTAGGCCTCGATCATTCGCCGCAGCCGCGCCTCGGGCGGCTCATCCTCGGCCAGGATCTGCTGGTGAGACGCGATCAGCGCCTCAAAGGTCCCACGGCAGATTTCATGCAGCATCTCGCTCTTGTCGGCGAAATGCATATAGAGCGCCGTCGACGACAGACCGACCTCGTCGGCGATCTTGCGGATCGTCGCGCCTTCATAGCCATGCTCGACGAAGATGCGCTCCGCCGCCGCCAGAATCTCGGCGCGCCGAACATGGCCCTCGCCCTTGGGCTTGCGGGCCGAACGTGGCGTGGGGGTCGAGTCGCCGGGCAATCCAGAACTCCATGACGGGACGCCCACTGCATAGCCGCAACCGCTGCGAATCACCAATCACTTGCCATTCGAATAACGAAGGTATTAGTAACGTCATTCTTAATATCGGTTAACTTTTTACGCCTCAGGGGGAAGGCTGAATGCACGGACGTTTCCCCGGGGGGCTGGGCGCCGTCAAATCGGCTGACGCTGCTAAGATTACGGCGACACCCGTGCAGTTGCTGGCGGCGGCGTCGCTCTGCGTCGCCTGGGCGGCTTCCATCATGGCCTGGCCGCGCGTCGGGTCCCTTCTGCTGCTGTTCGTGCAGGTCGGTTTTCTGGCCATTGTCGGATGGCGGCTTCTGACCGTGATCGTCAGTCTGCGTCACCGCGCGGCGCCCATTGCGGCGGTGTCCACGGCGGCCCCTCTGCCGCGCTACTCGATCGTGGTGGCGCTCTATGACGAAGCCGCCATCCTGCCGCATCTGGTCGAGCGATTGGCCAACCTCGATTATCCGCCGGAACTTCTGGACGGCTATCTGGCGCTGGAAGCTCACGATCAGGCGACGATCAACGCCGCACGAGCCCTGGCCCTGCCAGACTGGCTTCATGTGCTGGTTGTCCCGCCCGGCGTGCCGACGACCAAGCCACGAGCCCTGAACCACGCCCTGAGCGTCGCGCGTGGTGAACTGCTGACCGTCTATGACGCCGAAGACGATCCCGACCCGCTTCAACTGCGGGAAGCCGCCGCCCGTTTCGCGGTCGAGGACGGCGAACTGGTCTGCTTGCAGGCGCCGCTGCGCATCCGTCGCCTGCACAAGGGGCGCGGCACCTCGCCCTTCCTCGATCGCCAGTTCGCCGCTGAATATGCGGCCCTGTTCGAGATCACCCTGCCGGCCATGGCGCGCATGGGGCTGCCCTTCCCCTTGGGCGGCACCAGCAATCATTTCCGGGTTTCGGCCCTGCGCGCGCTTGGCGGGTGGGACGCCTGGAATGTGACCGAGGACGCCGACCTGGGCTTTCGCATCTGGCGTCGCGGCTGGCGGCTGGGCGTGCTTGGCCGTCCCACCTATGAGACCCCGCCGGGCGACCTGGTCCACTGGCTGCCGCAACGCACGCGCTGGCTGAAGGGCTATATGCAGACCCTATTGGTTCATACCCGCTCCGCTGCGGGCATGGGCTGGCGGGGATGGACCGCGATGACCCTGACGCTCGGCGCGGGGCTGGCGTCGGCGGGCCTGCACGCCCTGTCCATCGCCTGGGTCGGCGCCTTCCTTCTGATGACGCTGATGACGGGCCAACTGCTCGCGACGCCCTGGCTCGGCCTGGGCGTTCTGTTGTGCGGCGCGTCGGCGGCCATCCTGACGACGGCCATCGGGGCGCGCCGCGCCGGAGCGCCGTTCAGCCCATGGGATATGCTGGTCGCCCCCTTCTACTGGTCGCTACTCAGCCTGGCCTTCGTCCATGCCTTCGTTCGCCTGATCGCGGAGCCTCATCGCTGGGACAAGACGGCCCATCGACCCGACATCGCCCGCGAAGAATCGGCACAGTTCCTTGAGCCCCTGGTCGCCGACGCTGGACGAGCAGCCGCCTGAGCGCCTATCAGCCGCAGATGGCTCCCGTTCTCTCTTCCACGCCCGAAACCCTCGTCACGCGAGGCTGGTCCGACTATGCGCTGCTGGACAGCGGCCATGGCCGCAAGCTGGAGCGCTATGGCCGCTTCACCGTGGTCCGGCCCGAGCCGCAGTGCTTCTGGGCGCCGCGCGATCCGGCGGCGTTCGAGCGCGCCACCGCCGTCTTCGATCCGCAGCAGGAAGAAGAGGATGCCGGCCGCTGGCGCTTCGACGCCCACGGCCCCATCGACGCCTTCCCGCTGAAATGGCGCGACGTGCGCTTCACCGGCCGCTTCACCCCCTTCCGCCACCTGGCCTTCTTCCCTGAGCAGGCGGCCAACTGGGAGTGGATGGACGCCCGCGTTCGCACGCTGAACCAGCCTAAGATCCTGAACCTGTTCGGCTACACCGGCGTCGCCAGCCTGGCCGCCGCTGCAGCCGGCGCACACGTGACCCACGTGGACGCCTCCAAGAAGTCGGTGGCCTACGCCCGCGAGAACGCCGAGCAGTCCGGCCTGTCCGACCACCCGATCCGCTGGATCGTCGAGGACGCCCGCAAGTTCGTCGCCCGCGAGGTACGTCGCGGCTCGAAGTACGACGGCATCATTCTGGACCCGCCGAAATACGGTCGCGGCGCTAACGGCGAGGTCTGGCGCCTGTTCGAGGACATGCCCGAGTTGCTGAAAGACTGCGCCGCGCTTCTGTCCGACAACGCCTCCTTCCTGCTGCTCAACGCCTATGCCGCCCGCATTTCCGGCCTGTCTCTGGCGCACGCCATGGCCGAGGCGACGCATGATCGCGGCGGGCGCATCGACTGGGGCGAACTGGCCTTGTCGGAAGACGGCCCGAACGCCCGCGCCATCGGCCTCAGCTTCTTCGCCCGGTGGAGCGCCTGATGTACGAGCGCGTCATCACCTCCCTGACCAACGACACGATCAAGTCGGTCCGCGCCCTGCATATGCGCAAGGAACGTGACCTGACGGGACGCTTCCTGGCCGAGGGTCTGAAGTTCATCGGCGAGGCTCTGGACCAAGGCCGCGCCCCGGTCATGCTTCTGGTCGGTGAAGAGGCCCGCCCGCATCCCCTGCTGGACCGCGCCAAGGCCGAGACAATCAGGGCCGGCGGCCAGATCATCGTCGTGACCCACGCCATCCTCGAAAAGATCAGCCGTCGCGACAATCCCCAGACGGTGCTGGGCGTGTTCGAGCAGGTCTATACCCCGCTGGACGCCATCAAGCCGGACGCCAAGCCCTGCTGGGTGGCGCTGGAGCAGGTGCGTGATCCGGGCAATCTGGGCACCATCATCCGCACGGCGGACTCCGCCGGTTGCGGCGGCGTCATCCTGATCGGCGACTGCGTCGACCCTTTCTCGGTCGAGGCGGTGCGCGCCACCATGGGTTCGGTCTTCGCTGTCACCATCAGCAAGGCGTCGCGCGATGAATTCCTGGCCTGGCGCGCCCAGTGGCCGGGCAGCGTTATCGGCACACGTCTGGACGCCCAACATGGCTATCGCGACAGCCCGGTCCGCCATCCGGCCCTGATTATGATGGGCAATGAACAGGCTGGCCTGACCGACGAACTGGCCGCCGCCTGCGACCTGAACGTCAAGATTCCCATGCGCGGCCGGGCCGACAGCCTGAACCTGGCCATCGCCACAGGCATCATGGTCTATGCCGTGACCGACGCGGCCTACGGCACGGATATCTAGGCCCTAAATCTCCCCGTCCGTCTTGATCCGGTTCATGCCCAGCAGGGCCAGAATGGTCAGGACGGCGGCGACGGCCAGATAGGCGCCCACGGCCTGCAAGCCGTAGCGCCCGGCCAGCCAGGTCGCCGCGAACGGCGCCAGGGACGCGCCGAGAATCCCGGCCAGATTGAAGGTCATCGACGCCCCGGTATAACGCACCGCCGTCGGAAAGGGCCGCGCCAGGGCTGCGCCTAGCGGCCCATAGGTGCAGCCCATCAGGCTGAAGCCGATGATGAAGAAGGCCACCACCCCCGCCAGCCCGCCGCCGCCGAACAGCTGGGCCAGAACCAGGCCGAACAGAGCGATGGCGACCGACGTGACCAGCAGCGTCCGTCCCTGCCCCCAGCGATCCGCCGCCAGGGCCGACAGCGGAATGAACAGGCCGAAGAAGCAGACTCCCAGCAGTTGGATCGGCAGGAACTGCTCGCGGGTATAGCCCATGGCCGTCGTTCCCCAGCCCAGGGCGAAGACCGTCATCAGATAGAACAGGACAAAGGTCGCCATTCCCGCCAGCGTCCCAGTCAGCAAGGCGAACTTGTGCCGCGCCAGCAGGGTCAGGATCGGCGTCTCGACTCGCTCGGCCTTGTCGATGGCGGTCTTGAATTCCGGCGTCTCGGTGATGCGCAGCCGCACCCACAGGCCGACGATGACCAGCAGAGAACTGGCGATGAAGGGAATGCGCCAACCCCAGGTCAGGAACTGCTCATTGCTCAGCATCGCCGTCAGGATGATGAAGCTCAGCGTCGACAGGATGAAGCCGATCGGCGCGCCCAGCTGCGGGAACATGCCGAACCAGGCCTTCTTGCCCGGCGGCGCATTCTCGGTCGCCAGCAGCACCGCCCCGCCCCACTCGCCGCCCAGACCCAGGCCCTGACCGAATCGGCAAAGGGCCAGCAGCAGGGGCGCGATCACGCCCACGGACTGGTAGGTCGGCAGCAGGCCAATGGCCACCGTCGAAAGCCCCATGGTCATCAGGGCCGCGACTAAGGTCGCCTTGCGTCCTACCTTATCGCCGAAATGCCCGAAGACGACCGCGCCGACCGGCCGCGCGAAGAAGGCGATGGAGAAGGTGGCGAAGGACGACAGCATGGCCGTCGTCGCGTCCTCGCCGGGGAAGAACAGGGCCGGAAACACCAACACCGCCGCCGTGGCGTAGATGTAGAAGTCAAAGAACTCAATCGTCGTGCCGATCAGGCTGGCGAACAGAATTCTCCTTTTGGAGGCGACAGGCGGTGAGAGTGCAGCGTCGGCCACGCGAAATCCTTGCATTGATGCTAGGTCATTGCGGTGCGCCGCCAACCGCCGTCAAGCGGAGCCTCAGGTTCCGCGCGGCTTGACCCGGTTCGTGGGCGCGGCGTGGGCGGGGTCTTCCGGCCAGGGATGACGCGGATAGCGCCCGCGCATCTCGCTGCGCACCGCCGCCCAGGACCCTGTCCAGAACCCCGGAAGGTCCTTCGTCACCTGCACTGGCCGCCGCGCCGGCGACAGCAGGGACAGCGTCAGCGGAACCCGCCCGCCGCCGACCGTCGGATGGGTCTTCACCCCGAACAGCTCCTGCACCCGGATTTCGACGCGCGGCCCGCCCTCGGCGGCGTAGTCGATGGCGGCGCTGCCTAGCGGCGTGGTCAGACGCGGCGGGGCCAGGTCGTCCAGCTTGCGCTGCAAATCCCACGGGATCAGGCCGCGCAGGGCATCGGCCAGCTTGCCATCGCCGATATCGCCCAGTGAGCGGGCCCAGTCCAATAGCGGCCATAGCCAGGCCTCTCGCGCCGTGAGCAAGCCCTCGTCTGACACGTCGGGCCAGGTCGCATCCAGCCCATGCAGAAAGACCAACCGCGCCCGCAGCGCCGCCGCCTGCTCACCCCAGTTCAGGGCCTTCAGCCCGCCCGCCTCGACTTCTGATTTCAGCGCCGCCGTCATGGTCGCCCGATCTGGCGCGCCGACGACCCTCTCGTCCAGGACCAAGGCGCCTATGCGGCGAATGCGACGGATCACCGGCTTGCCCGAGGGTTCACGCACCAGTCGGTCCTCGACCTCGATCCGGTGCGCCAGATCGGCCTCCAGCGTCGTAACGTCCAGCGCCGCCGCCAGCCGGATGCGGTCGCGCGCCTCGCCCCCGCCCAGTTCCGCCACCGCCAGCCAGGGCTCGCGCGCCACATGTTCGGTCGGATCGAGGAAAGCGCCACGCCCGGACGCCAGCAGCACCTCGCCCGGCTTGCCGCGCGCTCGCGCGATTCGCTCGGGGAAGGCCTCGGCTAGCAGCAGGCCCGCATCCGCCTCGCCGCCAGTTCCGCCGCCCGCCGCCCGCGCCCACCGCTCGGCCAGCTTCATGGCGTCCCGCGCCCGTGGCGAGCGATCCCGCTCCAGCCCCTTCAGCCGGTCATGCAGATCAACGGCGTTCCCGCCCAGCCCCGGCTCGCTCAGCACCGCCGCGATCTTCGCCCCGCCCAAGGCGTCGTCCTGATCCGAAGCCACGGCGACCATGTGCGCCAGTCGCGGCGGCAGGGGAATCCGCGTCAGCCGTCGCCCGTGCGGCGTCAGGTCGCCCTTCCCATCCAGCGCCCCCAGCCGGGTCAGCACCTTCCGCGCCTCGGCCATAGCCCCGGCGGGCGGCGGGTCCAGCAGGGCCAGGCCCTCGACCGACTTCGCCCCCCAACGCGCCAGATCGAGCGCGAACCCGGTCAGGTCGGCTTCCTGAATTTCAGGCCGCTGATGCGCGACCAGCCCCCGCGTCTGCTCCTCGTCCCAAAGGCGGTAGCAGACGCCTGGCTCGACGCGACCGGCGCGGCCCCGCCTCTGTTCGGCCGACGACCGGCTGACCTTGACCGTCGCCAGCCGCGTCAGTCCGCTAGACGGCTCGAACCGCGGCACGCGCGACAGGCCGCCGTCGATCACCACCCGCACGCCTTCGATGGTCAGGCTGGTCTCGGCTACCGAGGTCGCCAGCACCACCTTGCGCCGTCCGGGCGGCGCCGGCTCGATGGCCCGGTCCTGCTCGCCCTTGTCCAGCGCGCCATAAAGGGCGACCACATCGACCGATGGGTCGCGCAACCGCTCGTTCAGACGCTGAACCGTGCGGTGGATCTCGCCCTGTCCCGGCAGGAACACCAGCACCGACCCCGTCTGCTCCCCCAGGGCCAGCATGACCGCCCGCGCCACGGCGTCCTCGAATCGCTCGGCGGCGTTGCGGCCCAGATAGAGGGTCTCGACCGGGAACATCCGCCCCTCGGCCTCGATCACCGGCGCGCCGTCGAGAAGTTTCGACACCCCCGCGATATCCAACGTGGCCGACATGACCAGCAGCCGCAGGTCGTCGCGCAGCACCGACTGGCTTTCGCGCGCCAGCGCCAGACCCAGATCGGCGTCCAGACTGCGCTCGTGAAACTCATCGAACAGGACGGCGCCGACGCCGTCCAGCCCCGGATCGTCGAGAATCATCCGGGTGAAGACGCCCTCGGTGATGACTTCGATCCGCGTCTCGGGCCCGATCCGGCTCTGAAGACGGGTGCGATAGCCGACCGTTCCGCCCGCCTTCTGGCCCAGGGTCGCCGCCATCCGGTCCGCCGCCGCCCGCGCCGCCAGCCTGCGCGGCTCCAGCACCAGCACCTTCTGATCGCCCAGCCACGGCTGATCCAGCAGGGCCAGAGGCACGACCGTGGTCTTGCCCGCTCCCGGCGGGGCGGCCAGCACGACCGCATGGGTCGCGGCCAAGGCCGCTTTCAGCGGCTCCAGTACGGCGTGAATCGGCAGCATCATATGGGCTCTAACCGCAACGCCCCGGTTCACGAAAGCGTCGTCTCTGCTTCATCCAACCGAAACCGCGTTGCGCGCGGCCCTTCGGATGGTTAGCGTCCGCCCCCAAGAAGGCAGCCCGGGGAGGGCCTGCCGTGTACATCGATGGGGGCGCGACTACATGTCCGCAAACGGCGTAAAGCCAACCGGCAACCGACTTTTCCTTAGAAAGTCCATTGCCCAGATCCAGAAGGAAGCCGCCAAGAGCGAGCTGAAACGGACGCTGGGTCCAATCAATCTGATGAGCCTGGGCATCGGCGCCATCATCGGCGCCGGCATCTTCGTGCTGACGGGTCAGGTGGCCTCGGCCAACGCCGGTCCGGCCATCATGCTGTCCTTCGTGGTCGCGGGCATCGCCTGCGGTCTCGCCGGCCTCTGCTACGCGGAACTGGCCTCGACCATGCCGGTGTCCGGCTCGGCCTATACCTATGCCTACGGCACCCTCGGCGAGGTCTTCGCCTGGATCATGGGCTGGCTTCTGGTGCTGGAATACGGCGTCGCGGCCTCGACCGTGGCGGTCGGCTGGTCCGGCTATGTCGTGTCGATCCTCAGCGACTTCGGCATAAGTCAGCAGATATTCCCGTCCATACAGTACGCAGGCGGCGAAGGTCCCCAATGGGCCACGCCTCTCGTGCAGTTGGTCCAGAACGCCGGCGCGACCTCCTTCCCGATGACGGGCACCTTCAACCTGGTGGCGGCCGTCGGCATCGCCGCCGTCTGTGGTCTGCTGGTGCTGGGCGTGTCGGAATCGGCGAACATCAACAACGCCATCGTCGTCATCAAGATCATCGTTCTGCTGACCTTCATCGCGGTCGGCATCCAGTACATCAACCCCGACAACTGGGTCCCCTTTATCCCTGAACCCACGGGCCAGGCAGGTCAGTTCGGCGTGGGCGGCATCTTCCGCGGTGCGGCCATCATCTTCTTCGCCTACGTCGGCTTCGAGGCGGTTTCGACCGCTGCAGCCGAGGCCAAGAACCCGTCCAAGGACGTGCCGATCGGCATCCTGGGCGCCCTGTTCGTCTGCACCCTGATCTACATGGCCGTCGCCGCCGTCATGACCGGCGTCGTCCCCTACCTGGAACTGGCCTCGCCGGCCCCCATCGCCGTCGCCATCGACCGCATGGGTCTGGAGTGGGCCAACGTGCCCTTGGCGGCCTCGCCCAGCGGCCAGCTGAATCTGATCGCCTTCCTGATCAAGATCGGCGCCGTCACCGGCCTGTCCTCGGTCATGCTGGTGCTCTGCTACGGCCAGACGCGCGTCTTCTACACCATGGCTCGCGACGGGCTCCTGCCCAAGGCCTTCGCTCAGGTTCACCCCAAGTTCCGCACGCCCTGGATCGGCACCATCGTTCTGGGCATCCTGATCGCCATCGCGGCCGCCTTCCTGCCGATCTCGATTCTGGGCGACCTGGTGTCTCTGGGAACGGCCACGGCCTTCGCCATCGTCTGTCTGTCGGTCATCGTGCTGCGCGTGAAGCATCCCGAAATGCACCGCCCGTTCAAGGTGCCTGGCGGTATCGTGACGGCGGTTCTGGGCATCTGCGCCTGCCTGTTCCTGGCCAGCCAGAACCTGATCCCGATGTTCCAGCATGCAGCCGAGGACAATCCTCTGCCTCTGATGCTGCTTGGCGGCTACGCCGTCATCGGCGCCATCATCTATGGCGTCTATGGCTTCTGGAACTCGAAGCTGGCCAAGGGCATCGACATTACCGAGGACACCACGCTGGAAACGGCTGTGGAAGCTCTCGGCCACGGCGTCGACAACAAGAAGGACTGATCCCCGGATCAGCACTGGCCTTAAGCGGCGTAAGCGATAGGCCAACAAAACATGGCCTCAAGCGGCGCAAGCGCGATAGGCCACAAAAGCGAGAAAGGCCCCGGATCGCTCCGGGGCCTTTTTTCGATGCGGTGCAGCTTATGCCGGTTGCCCAATTCCGCGCCCTCGCCTACAGGCTTTCGCCTACCTATGCGGATGTGGCGGAACTGGTAGACGCACCAGATTTAGGTTCTGGCGCCGAGAGGCGTGGAGGTTCGAGTCCTCTCATCCGCACCACAGGTCTTCACCCAGGATAGAGATCGGCCAGCACCGCCGGGATCAGTCCTGGCAGGTCTTCGGCGATCAGCCCTGGCCCGAACCGTCGCGCGGCATCGGCGTGCATCCACACCGCCGCGCAGGCCGCGTCAAAACTCTCCATATGCTGGGCCAGCAGCCCGCCGATCATGCCCGCCAGCACGTCGCCGCTGCCCGCCGTCGCCAGCCAGGGCGAACCGTTGCCGTTGACGACGCAGCGCCCGTCAGGCGCAGCGATGACCGTTGCGCCGCCCTTCAACACAAGGACCGTCCCGGCACGCTTGGCGGCCTCTATGGCTGCGGGCTCACGTCCTTCAGCGAGCAAGCCGGGAAACAGCCGCTCGAACTCGCCTTCGTGCGGCGTCAGCACGTCGTCGCGGTCCAGACAGCCGAAGAGATCGCCGGGCCGATCCCGGAACAGGGTCAGGGCGTCCGCGTCGATCACCAGAGCAGCCCCCGTCCGCCCCAGCGCGGCGACATTGGCCGCTGTCGCGTCTGTAAGGCCCGCTGCGGGGCCGATCACCACGGCGTCCATGGGGCTGGCCAGCACGCCCAACTGGTCGGCTGTGGCGAAACTGGCCAGCATGACCGCTTCCAGCGTCGAGGCCAGCACAGGCGCGGCGTCCAGCGGGCAAAACACCTTCACCAGACCCGCTCCGATTCGCAGCCCTGCCCGCGCCGCCAGTCGCGCCGCCCCGGTCGACAGGGCGCCGCCGGACACCACGCCCAGCCGCCCGCGCGCGTGCTTGTGCGCCTCCGCGCCGGGCCAGGGCAGCCGGCTTCGCCATGTCATGGGGTCGTTGATCGGGTTCATGATCGAATTCCGTTCACGGATGGCCTCTGAGCACGAAAATTGCTTGCCTTATTGTGCAATGCAATGTCCCTTTACGACCCGAGCGTCGGACCAACCAGGGAGCCGGCTCGGGACTCGCCATGAAGAAGATTGAAGCCGTCATCAAGCCATTCAAGCTGGATGAAGTAAAAGATGCTCTCCAGGATATCGGGGTGCAGGGCATGACCGTGCTGGAAGCCAAGGGATATGGCCGCCAGAAGGGTCATTCCGAGCTTTATCGCGGCGCCGAGTACGTCATCGACTTCCTGCCCAAGATCAAGATCGAGGTCGTCGTCGCCGACGATCTGGCTCCGGCCGTGATCGACGCCATCCAGACCGCAGCCCGCACCGGCAAGATCGGCGACGGCAAGATCTTCGTCTCCGCTCTGGAAGACGTGATCCGCATCCGTACCGGCGAAACCGGCGCCCAGGCGATCTGACCACCACCCTCACGGCCGTCCCTTCCGGGCGGCCGCTTTTCGTTCCTTCTCCTCCCCGAACCCACAGGACTTCGAGCATGAGCGCCGCCCAAAAGATCCTTCAAGAGATCAAGGACAAGGACGTCCAGTACGTCGACGTCCGCTTCACCGACACCCGTGGTCGCCTGCAGCACGTCACCTTCGACATCGACCTGGTCGACGAAGAGTTCCTGGAAGAAGGCACCATGTTCGACGGCTCGTCGATCGCGGGCTGGAAGGCCATCAACGAAAGCGACATGCTGCTGAAGCCGGATCTGGAGCGGGCCTATATCGACCCCTTCTACCAGCAGACCACCCTGTTCCTCTTCTGCGACGTCGTCAGCCCCGACACGGGCGAGCCCTACAACCGCGACAGCCGCTCGATGGCCAAGAAGGCCCTGGCCTATGTTCAGTCGTCGGGTGTGGGCGACGTGGTCTATTTCGGCCCGGAAGCCGAGTTCTTCATCTTCGACGACGTGCGCTGGAACACCGCGCCGCACAACACCGGCTACAGCTTCGACTCGACCGAACTGCCGGCCAACACCGGCGCCGAATACGCCGAGGGCAACCTGGGCCACCGTCCGGGTCACAAGGGCGGCTACTTCCCGGTCAACCCGGTCGACTCCGCCCAGGACCTGCGCGGCGAAATGCTGGCCGTGATGAAGGACCTCGGCATGCAGCCCGAGAAGCATCACCACGAAGTCGCCCCGGCGCAGCACGAACTGGGCCTGAAGTTCAGCGACCTGCTGACCATGGCCGACCGCCTGCAGCTCTACAAATACGTGATCCACAACGTGGCCGCGGCCTACGGCAAGTCGGCGACCTTCATGGCCAAGCCCATGTTCGCCGACAACGGCTCGGGCATGCACGTCCACATGTCGATCTGGAAAGACGGCAAGCCCCAGTTCGCCGGCGACAAGTACGCCGGCCTGTCGCAGGAATGTCTGTGGTACATCGGCGGCGTCATCAAGCACGCCAAGGCCATCAACGCCTTCGCCAACTCGACCACCAACTCCTACAAGCGCCTGGTGCCCGGCTACGAAGCCCCGGTGAAGCTGGCCTATTCGGCCAGCAACCGTTCGGCCTCGATCCGCATCCCCCACGTCTCGTCGCCCAAGGCCAAGCGCCTGGAAGCCCGCTTCCCCGACCCGATGGGCAACCCCTACCTGACCTTCGTCGCCCTGCTGATGGCCGGTCTGGACGGGATCGAGAACCGCATTGATCCGGGCGCGCCCGCCGACAAGAACCTCTACGACCTGCCGCCGGAAGAGCGCGGCTCGATCCCCGAAGTCGCCGGCTCGCTGAAGGAAGCCCTCGACGCTCTCGACGCGGACCGCGCCTTCCTCAAGAAGGGCGGCGTCATGGATGACGACTTCATCGACAGCTACATCGCGCTGAAGTCGGAAGAAGTCGCCCGTCTGCAACTGCACCCGCACCCGGTCGAGTTCGACATGTACTACAGCTGCTGATCCCCGGATCGGCCTGACGATCAAAGCGCCGGGCGGCAACGTCCGGCGCCTTTTTCATGGGCTGAGCCCGCCAATGGAGGGAAGCTTCCAAAAGCCGCGTATAGGGAAGGCAGGGCAGGCGAAGGCGAGCGATGACGCACGATATCGACAGGCTGATCGGAACCGCACGGATCGAGAATTCCCGGCTGGGAAATCTGGAGGCCGACGTCTGGCGCCGCATCGAGCAGCAACAGTCCGAGCGGCGGCTGAATCAGGTGCGTCTCGCGGCCCTGGCCATGGCCCTGGTCGTCGGCGCCGCCAATGGGGGCCTGTTCGCCCTCACCCGCCCCGCCCCGCCGTCCGAGATTCAGGTGTTCAGCTTGGCCAGCGCCTCCTCGCCCCTGTTCCGGCTGGAGGCGGGCCAATGATCGCCGGCTGGAAATCCATCGCCCTGACCGCCCTTCTGGCCGCCCTGGTCAGCGGCGCCGGCGTCTGGCTCGGGGCCGGATGGGTGTCGCAGCAACGCACCGCGCCCAGCCTGCACGACATCATCCACAACGACCTCGACCTGACCCCCGAACAGGCCGCCCGCCTCAAGGTCATCGAAGACCGCTTCGCCGCGACCCGCCCCGCCCTTGAAGAAGACGTCCGCGCCGCCAACCGCGAACTGGCCGCCGCCATCGCCGCCAATCAGGGCGACAGCCCCCAGGTCCAGGCCGCCGTCGATCATTTCCATGACGCCATGGGCGCGCTGCAAAAGGCGACCATCGCCCACGTCTTCGAGATGCGGGCCGTCCTGACGCCTGAACAGACCCGCGTCTTTGATCGCGGCATCTCCGACGCCCTGCTGCAAGAAACCCGATAGGTCCGAGGGTGGAAGACGAGGCCTCCCTGCCGTCGCGCGCCGCGCGCGGCGACCGCGCAGCCTTCACCGCGCTGATGGAGGCCACCAAGGGCGACCTGCATCGCTTCGTCCGCCGCTATGTGGGCGAAGACGACGACGCCTATGATCTGGTTCAGGAAACCTATGTCGCGGCCTGGCTGGCCATTCGCCGCTATGACCCCGCGCGGCCCTTCCCGGTCTGGCTCAGGGCCATCGCCATCAACAAGTGTCGCGACTGGAGCCGAAAGCGCGCCGTCCGACGCGCCGTGCGCGGCGTCATGGGCCTGGATGCGCCCAAGGCATTGGCTGTCGGCGAGGACGCCCCCGCCGCCGAAACTCAACTGGACGACCGTCGGCGCATGGCGTTGCTGGATCGCGCCCTGGCGGCCATGCCCGACGCGCTGAAGACGCCCTTGCTGCTGGCCACGCTGGAAGGCCGCTCGCACGCCGAGGTAGCCCGCCTGATCGGCGCGACGCCCAAGGCGGTCGAGACCCGTATCGCCCGGGCGCGCCGGGCGCTGGCGGCGGCGCTGGACCGCACGCCCTAGCCTCTCGTCCTAGACGAGGCGGCTCTGCACCACGGCGGCGCCGATGAAGCTGGCGAACAGCGGATGCGGTGCGAACGGACGGCTCTTCAGTTCCGGGTGGTACTGGACGCCGATGAACCAAGGGTGGTCCGCACGCTCCACCGTTTCCGGCAGGACCCCGTCAGGCGACAAGCCGGCGAAGATCAGGCCCGACTTCTGCTCGATCGCGTCGCGATAGTTGATGTTCACCTCATAGCGGTGACGGTGACGCTCGCTGATCTCGGTCGCGCCGTAGATCTCGGCGATCTTGGAGCCCGCGATCAGCGTCGAATCATAGGCGCCCAGACGCATGGTCCCGCCCAGATCGCCCCCCTGCTCTCGCTTGACCCGCTCATTCCCTTGGGTCCACTCGGTCATCAGGCCGACGACGGGTTCCTCGGCCGGGCCGAACTCGGTCGACGTCGCCTTGGGGAAGCCCGCCAGGTTCCGCGCCGCCTCGATCACCGCCATCTGCATGCCGAAGCAGATGCCGAAGTAGGGAATCTTGCGCTCGCGTGCGAAGCGCGCCGCCTCGATCTTGCCCTCTGCCCCGCGCTCGCCGAAGCCGCCGGGAACCAGCACCGCATGTGCGCCTTGCAGGCGCTCCTGACAGGCCTCGGGATCACCCGCAAAGGTGTCGGCCTCGACCCAGTCGATGTTGACCTTGACGTTATTGGCCACGCCGCCGTGATGCAGGGCCTCGATCAGGGACTTATAGGCGTCCTTGAGCACAGTGTACTTGCCGACCACGGCGATGGTGACTTCGCCGTCCGGGTGCAACCGACGACGCACGATTTCTTCCCAACTGGTCAGGTCCGGCTGGGGCGCATCCGTAATGCCGAAGTGGGCCAGGACTTCGCTGTCCAGACCTTCGTTATGATAGTCCAGCGGCACGGCGTAGATGTCGGCGGAGTCCATCGCCTGGATCACGCCGCTTTCGCGCACGTTGCAGAACTGGCCGATCTTGCGCTTTTCCTCAGCCGGGATCGGCTGTTCGCAGCGGCACAGCAGGATGTCGGGCTGGATGCCGATGGAGCGCAGCTCCTTCACCGAGTGCTGCGTCGGCTTGGTCTTCATCTCGCCGGCCGTCTTGATGAAGGGCAGCAGGGTCAGGTGGACGAAGCAGGACTGGCCGCGCGGCAGGTCCTGCCCCAGCTGGCGGATCGCCTCGAAGAAGGGCAGGCCCTCGATGTCGCCGACGGTGCCGCCGATCTCGACCAGGACGAAATCCACGTCGTCGCCGTCGTCGGTCTTGGCCGGGCTGAGGCAGAACTGCTTGATCTGGTCGGTGACGTGCGGAATGACCTGGACGGTCGCGCCCAGATAGTCGCCGCGACGCTCCTTCTCCAGGATGGTCGAATAGATACGCCCGGTCGTGACGTTATCGGACTTGGCCGCCGACACGCCGGTAAAGCGCTCATAGTGGCCCAGATCGAGGTCGGTCTCGGCGCCGTCGTCGGTCACGAAGACCTCGCCGTGCTGATAGGGGCTCATCGTCCCCGGATCGACGTTCAGATAAGGGTCCAGCTTGCGCAGGCGGACCTTGTAACCTCGTGCCTGCAAAAGAGCGCCGAGAGCGGCGGAGGCGAGGCCTTTTCCTAGCGAGGAAACCACGCCGCCGGTGATGAACACATAGCGAGCCATGGGC
>Ga0265296_1001412_pt1 | contig 27806 bp, 22 predicted proteins | sample MunlanPumphouse1_FD_189073 | JGI IMG/M metagenome (GOLD analysis project Ga0265296, IMG submission 189073) | Groundwater microbial communities from a municipal landfill in Southern Ontario, Canada - Pumphouse #1 | ecosystem: Environmental > Aquatic > Deep subsurface > Groundwater | place... | reverse complement strand
TGGCGACGAAGATATAATTGTTCTTGTCTGTTGCCCACTAGACGAACAAGTGCCCCAATCAGAATAGGTCCATGAGATACACGATGGAACGTCTGTAACAAAATCAGTGATACATCGGACAGAAAAGCCAATGGTGCGTTGATAACTATGGGGACCAACATTGGATGAATCAATTTTAAGATCATAAACCGAAGTGCCAGCTACACTGTTTGACCAATAGTAACCCACGTTACTCTGGCCTTCGTATCTGCCACTTGTGGGACCGCGGTAGCCGCCTGCTACTAGTTTTAATGAAGAATCGAATGCTGTAGTAATATTTGTGATTCCAGCTGAACTGATTAAAGTAGTCCACTCTTCTATTGTAGGCAACCGAAAACCTATTGGACAAGGATTATTGATGCCATTTACTCCTTGCCAAAGATTGTCGTTTTGGGGTTCGCGCCAGTCATAGGTAGTACCATTGGGAGGAGGTGATGCCGTAATAAAATAAGCATTCCCAGGAACATCAGTACTATAAGTGGCCGATATCTCGTTACTGGTAGGAATCTGATGGCCATCAGCGCCTCTTCCCCATTGGAAAATCCAACCATATGAAGCACTATCATTGTACGCGGTGGCTACTTGCGTTGCTCCCAAATTACGATCCAACCAACATTTGCCGTCAGCACCTAGAACGGTTCCGTAGGTCAATTCTCCTTGAGTGTAAGGTCCTCCACAAGTCGTAGCCGCTTTAGTTTCATTATTAAATAATAAACTAACCACAACCAATGTAGAAAAAATTATTGCCGAAAAAATAGTAAATTGTTTTTTCATATATTTAATTTTGACTATTAAAAAAATTTTCTGCCTCTTCTTTTTTTAATAATGGCGTTTCTTCAATTTTAGCTGCTCCACCACCAATAACATTTTTTTCTAAAAATTCTTTGACTACGGAATAACCAACTATCACGCCAGATTCATTCTGAGATTCACATAATTTCACTGTACCATAACTAACATTTTTAATTTTTATTATTTTTGACTTCATAAATTTTTATCAGATTTTATAACCTCGCCATTTTTAATTTCTACATCATGGCATATAATGCCTTCCCCGTCTGTGCTTTTTTTAATTTTTTCTCTATTCTCTGTATATTGTGTAAAATTTTCTATTTTCCCCTCAAAGATTTTTTTATTCTCTGCATTACCATAAGGATCGCCAAAATAAACCGCAGTTATCTTCCCGATTTTTTGATAATTATTTTCCGAATTTATTAAAAATCTAAACTCATTTTCAGGTTTCCACTTTTTAAGTTTATTTGTTAATATTTTTCTCATGTCGTCGTTATCAATAGGCAACTTATTTTCATAATGAACTTCCTCAATTTCATTGTCGTTTATTTCAACTTTAATTGCCACTCCCTTAAATCCGTCGGTATAATACCCCCACATTGCCGGATTTTTAAAACCGTCTTCACCTGAAAATGAACAAATTTTGTATTTCTCCTTTTCTTCAAAAATTCTTTTTAAATTATCGGGATTCGTAATCATAAAAACGCCTTCCATTGGATCATTTAATTTCCAAAAACTCGAACACCAAAAATATCCTGTTTCTAGTATATTTCTAAGTCGGCAATAATCTGTTTCACTCGTTAATTTTCTAAACTTATAAATTTCCATATTTCCAAAACAATTAAAAACTAATTAATCAACTCATTCATGTCTTTCCCGTAAAGCTTCGCGAATCTTTTAACTTCAACAATATCAAGGCGATAGCCGCCAGATTCAACCCGGGAAATATAGGATTGTGGCCGTTTTAGCTTCTTGGCCACTTCAATCTGCCTTAAACCAGCCTTAATCCTGGCCAGCTTTAATTTCTTGATAAATTTAGCGTATTCTTTTGTCCAAATTGTTTTACTCATATACTACCATGATATATCCATAAAATCAATATCTAAAATTTAGATATTGTGGTAATATATAAGTGTACTGTTTAATAAAAAACAAGGCCATTATTTATGCCTCGTTTTTTAATGTTTTTACAAATTATTTTTTATCTTAGTTATCTGCAACCGTGTGCTGGCTTTAAATTACTAAAGGATTTATCGTATTCCATTATTAAATCCCGTTGGTCTTTATTAGCCGCTTTGGCCGCGGCTTTGATAATCTTTTTTTGGTCGCGCGCTGGCAGGCTAAAAAAAGTAATGTCTTTAATTTTTTCTTTGGTTTTCATATTTTTAAATATTATGTTTAATCTTTTAATAATTACATAAGTTCCGAGGCCTGGATTCGAACCAAGATAACATCCTCCAGAGGGATGTGTCCTACCATTAGACGACCTCGGAATATTATTTTATCTTTTCCAATAAATCTTTTATCTGTTGTTTTAAAAATCTTTTGCCTTCCGTTGTTTTAAGATATTTTTCCCTTCTTCGTGCATCACTTTTTAACAAGTAAGCTTCGTAATGGATTAAGCTAACTGGTAATCTTTGGCTGGTAAATTCAACATGCCCTGTCTTATGTTCTGCGATTCTTCTTTTTAAATTTTCTGTATATCCAGTATATAACTGTTTATTATTTAACAATAGTATATAAATGTAATACATAGTAGCTACTCCACCCTGCCATCCGGCAGGGTGCCCTATCGAATGATAGGGCAGAGGGATGCGTCCTACCATTAGACTTGTCCCGTCGTATGACCGGGACGATCCCGCAAAGTCCATGTCATTGCGAGGAGCGGAGCGACGAAGCAATCTCACGAACGACAAGTTTATAATTAAATGGAAAGGTTTATCTAAATTTTGCTATACGTGAGATTGCTTCGCCCCGACCAAAGAGTCGGGGCTCGCAATGACAAATATAAAATTTAACTCACTATCTTCCCGCCGAAAGTTTTTAATAAATTATCAATCATATTCCCCTGCTCGCCCTGCTCCGGGGCCGATTCAGCTTCTTTTTTTATAACCAGCGGCTCATCCGAGACTAATTTATTGGCCGCCACTTCTAAATTCTCGTCTATAACCGCTTCGATAGTAATGGGCGCGCCATATACTTGATGCAAAACTTTTTCTATGCTATTTTTTATTACTATTTCGCTGACCCGATCTTTATGAAATTTATATTTAAAAGCCAAACGAAGCTGGTTGCCGTTTAAGCTTCTCGGCTGGCAGACGCGCAAAATAAATGATAAAGAATGATTATACTGCTTAACTTTAGCTAAAACTTCATTCCATTTTTCTTGAATTTGGCTGGCGGTAAAATTTATCGGTTCGCCCGTTTCAGCCAATTTTTTTTCTTCTGTTTTAACCGAGGCCGACGCGACTCTGGGCTGATTAAATCTTGATCCGCCCGTAAAACTCTGGCTAACCCCGGGCGAACTTCTAACCGTGGCCGTAGCCGTGCAAATTTCCGCGATGGCCATTTCTAAAGATAACTGCTGGATAAAATCAGCTTTTATTTCATTTAAAACTTTAATAAATTTTTCCAAAAGCTTAAGCGCCTGCTCAACGTTTAAATCCTGCGCCAGCTTATTTATTTTCAGCTCCAGCGTTTCGCCGAGTTCAAGCGATAATTTATTGACCAATCCTGGGCTGATTTTCGCGAGCATTAATTTGCGCAAAATTTCAATCGTGTCTTTAGCGAATATTTTAAGGTCAACGCCGTCATCCATTAATTTATTTACGAGCCTGATGCCGCCGGCCGCGTCTTTTTTTATTAAAAATTCCAATAAATTTATAACTTCGTTTATATCCGAGCGCGGGATGACTAAATCAGCTTCCTCTTGCGTTATTTCCGTGCCGCCGATGGCGATAATTTGCCCGAGCAGGCTTTCGGCATCGCGCATATGGCCGTCGGCATGGCGAGCGATGGCTTCTAAAATATTTTTTTCAATCTTTATTTTTTCGGCTTGGATTATATAGGTTAATTTTTTAACCGCGTCTTTAATGCCGATTCTTTTAAAATCAAAGCGCTGGCAGCGCGAGATAATCGTGGCCGGCACCTTATGCGCTTCGGTCGTGCATAAAATAAATATAACGTTTGCCGGCGGTTCTTCAATAACTTTTAACAGCGCGTTAAAAGCCTGAGCCGATAGCATGTGCACTTCGTCAATGATAAAAACTTTATATTTTGACCTTGACGGCGCGACGCGCGCGCTGGCGATTATGTTATCCCTGACATTATCCACGCCGGTGTTTGAAGCCGCGTCAATTTCAATAATATCCAAAGCCCGGCCGTCGGTTATTTCTTTACAGCTCAAGCAGGTATTGCAAGGATCGGCCGTATTATTTTTACGCTTCTCGCAGTTGATTGATTTGGCGAAGACTCTGGCCAGAGTGGTTTTACCCACGGCTCGCGGACCGCAAAAAAGATAAGCATGGGCAATTTTGCCGATCTTTATTTCCTGTTCTAAAGTTATTTTTATGTGATTTTGACCGACCACTTCGGTAAAATTCTGCGGGCGGTATTTTCGGTATAAGGTTGACATGGATAAAATTGTTAATGCCTTAATTTAAAATCAAAAAAAATTTGTCATTGCGAGTAATTTTCTCTGTCTGTCATTCCGGCCTTGAGCCGGAATCCAGGTTTAGTCGCTACGAACAAATTTCTGGATTGCGGGTCGGAGCCCGCAATGACAAAGTAAAATCATTCTTTGCAATGACAATATAGTTTTATTCGCTTTTTCTCACCACATTTTCCACCGCCGCCCATTTTGACTCGCCGTTTTTCGGTACCAGTATGACGACTTCGTCCCCGCTTTCGCCTTTATAATAAGTTACGCTGGCGGTTAAGAGGCGCCATTTTTTTCCGTCGGCTAAAGCAAAATATTCGCCGCCTTGAGAGCGTTCTAAAACGCCGACCACGCGGGCCCGTTCGATCGGCCCGATTTGCTTATAAATAAAAGTGCCGGCAGCGGTTATGGTAAGTTTTAAAATATCGCCTTCAACTAATTTTGACTTTGAAGCATAATTGGCCGGCACGCTGTATTGCTTGCCGTCCGGGCCGATCATGTTTTCTCCGTCAAACACGCCTTCAATAATTCTGGCTTCACCTAAATTTTCTTCACTCGGCTCGAAATTTTCATCGCTTAGCTGGGCAATACTGATAGAAGCCTCATCTTCAGGGCTTAAAAAACCGGATAAAAGTTGGATTAAACGCTCATTGTTTTCTTTAATATTATGCAAGAGCTTTTTGGCTAAAACCATTTTTGATTTGGCAATAGTGATATTTTCTTCTCTAACCGGCTTTTTAGGCGGGTCAACGTTTAAATATTCTTTGGTTCCGCTTTCAGCCTCTAAGGCCAAATCATCGCTTAAATTTTTATTTTGGTTTGGCATATGTTTTTATTTTAAGAATTATTTATTTTTAAATTGTCATCCTGGAGCGTAGCGATAGGATCTCGCATTCTATGCGCTTTCCAAGAGATTCTATCGGTCACTGAAGCTCCCTCCAGAATGACGATAATTTGTCCAACAATCTTAACTAAAAACATCAATTTTGTAAAGCCTATTTTATAATTCTTCCGCCCGCCTCATAATTTCCGCTTCAATTATATTCCTGTCTTGCCCATATTTAAGCCGGCTCAAAGATCTAATTTTAGCTGCTAAATCTTCTCTCTTGACCCCGGGCAAAGGCCAAACAGTTGACATGGAAAAGGCGCGCGTTGCCGTATTATCTATCAATAATTTAACATAAGCCGTGTATTTTTCAATATTGATCAAATCATACTGATTAAACACGGGAGTGAATTCTTTAGCCATGGTTTCAGCGTCCTCCGAGCCAATTTTAAACAGCACCCAAGTGCCCACATTGCCAAAAACCGCGCTTTTGATGGAAGTATCTTGATTTTTTACCAACTGGCCCAAATATTGGTGAGCAATGATTAAATTTAAATTATATTTTCTGGCTTCGGATAATATTGAATTAACCGAATCAGTGGTGAAATTTTGGAATTCATCTATGTATAAATAAAAATCAGCCCTTTTTTCCTGCGGCATGTCCGTTCTGGATAAAGCCGACATTAAAATTTTGCCCACCAAAATCATGCCTAAGAGATGAGCATTCATTTCGCCGATTAAGCCTTTAGACAGATCAACCAGTAAAATTTTTCTCGAGTCCATGACGTCGCGCAAATTAAACGAGCTTTTCTGCTGGCCGATAATCGGCCGCATAGTGTCGTTGGAAATAAACGAGGTTAATTTTGAAGTTATATAAGGCACGACGTTAGCTAGAGCCGCTTCGCCGCCGGCCTTTTCCGCTTCTTTGCGCCAAAAATCAACCACGGTCTGGTCTTTACATTTTTCTAATTTCATTTTTCTAAATTCAGGATCGGCCAAAACTTTCGGTATTTCCATGAGCGTGGAGCCGCTTTTCGGATCCCCCATGATCAAAAGCATGGCATTCCTCATATATTGCTCAAAGATCGGCCCGCCGGTCGCTTTCAGGTCGTATAATTTATCAAAAATCTTTATCATTTCATTAATGACAAAAGTTTTTTGCTCCGGATAGCGCGGATCGAATTCCAATAAGTTCAAAGCTAACGGCCGCTCAATATCGGCCGGCGCGAATAAAATAACATCCTGCGCGCGTTCGGGCGGGATGCGGCTTATTATGTCATTGATTAAATCGCCATGCGGGTCAATTACGCAAACGCCTTCGCCGTTGGCAATATCTTGAATCGCCATAGAAGCGAGTAAAATTGATTTGCCCACGCCGGATTTGCCGATTACATAGCTATGCCGGCGCCTGTCCTCGCGCTTTATTTTTATCTCCGTGGTTATGCCGCGATAAATATTTTTTCCCAAAATAATTCCTTCGCTCGGAATATTAGATGGCGCGGACGAGTATTTAGCCGAAAGCCACAAAATATTCGGCGTTTCCGCGCCGGAAAGCGGCGGATGATAAAGGCTGGCCAGCTCTTCAGTATTTAAAATAAAACCCAGGCTCGGCTTGAAGCGCCTATAAATAAAATCTTTAATTAAAATTTTTTGAATGTACTTATTGTAAAAAGGAATTTTATTCGAAAAAACATTGCCGTACTGATAATAATTATACTGGCTAAAAACGCTAATCATATTATTGAGAAAAACTTTAGCCCGAGGCTTATCCTTGGCGCTGGCCACTAGCCTGATATTAACATCAAGCCCGGCTTTAGAATTTTTTTCTTCAATTAATTTTAAAACTTCCTGCTCCATAGCCGTTAAACGATTTTCTTTTTCCGGTTTGCCGATTTCAGTTTTTGGCTTGGCTGCGGCAACCAAATCTCCGAGAAACATTAAAATTTTAGAAAATAAATTTGTTTTTAAAGCCTCTGATAATTTTTTACCCTGATTAACCGATGAAACCACCCGATTGACTTTGTTGTGCCAGCCGGGGCGAGAGCTTCTGACAACATATTGTATAGCCAGGCTTTCTTCTTCGCCTAATTTCGACATGGCATTAACCAAGGAATTTAGCGGATCAGCCTCCATTTTATTATAAGTTTTTAAAGGAAAAATAAAACTGCGCCTGGTTTTAATAAAACCGGCCGCGATTTGGCCGCGAGCGCTAAAAATATTATAATCAGAAACCTCTTCTAAGACCGCTTCCGGATAGTAAGCCTGAATTTGCTGTTCGATGTAGCGGCCCATGGCGCGAGGCGCGACAACATAAAAAGAAATAAATTTATGATTGGCTACAATTTCAAAAGAAAAATGATCATTTCTGCCTAAAAGCCAGGAAAAATTTTTATGCCAATCCTCGGCCTTTAGGCCGCCGATGGCTTTAAAAATAGTTTCGCCGCGGGAAATTTCTTCGCGTAAATATTGCAGATGATTTTGTCCCGCTTCCTTGTCTTTTTCGCCAGGTTTTTCTTTGGGCACGCGCAACAAATAAATTACTTGGTCATGGTATTTTGAATTTAAAGCCAAAAATAAAATAATTTTTCGAACCATAAAAAGAAAAACGATAAACACAACGGCCGCCATTAAATAAATCAGCCAGCCGTCAATGTTGACGTTCAAGCTTACGTCATTAATAACTCGGGTATTTTGGCCGGATAATCCGTAATCCATAAATTATTACCTGCCATTGCGAGCGACTGACCCCGTTTTGTCATTCCCGCGTAGGCGGGAATCCAGATTTAAGCGCTATATACAAGTTTCTGCCCGCAATGACAAATTAAAAATTGCTTCTCGCAATGACAAATTAAAAATTAAAATTTAAAAATTATTTATTTTAACTTAACTATCTCATCCGCTTTAATCTTCGCTTCTTGCTCTAAAAAATATTTATTCACTCCCGGTATTAGCATAAGCCATTTTTTAATCAGCTTGATAATTTCGCCGATATTTATTTTGGCCTTAGTTAAAAGCTGGCTGATTTTATTGGCAGTTTGCTCGCCTTTTATTTTAAATTCCTGCCGTTTTTGCGGCGCTAAGCTCAAATATATTTCCGCCAAATCTTCAGCCAAAATACTTTCAACCTGCTTTTGCCGTTTGGCCGTCGGCGCCATAATGCCCGCTGCCGGGCTGACAGCGGCCGTGGCGGCGGCCGGTACTTGATTTTCAGTATGCGTAATTTCATCAACGACGGTTTTTCTGGCTTGTTCAATTTTTTTTATTTTTTCCATATCAACCCCGCGGCCGATTCTTTCCTCTATCGCCTCAAAATTGGAAAAAGTCTTTTCTTTTAACGGCATGGTTTTACCATCCGCTATTTCCGGTTTAATATCCCCCATATGATTAAAAAAATAGTTTATTCCAAATAAGATTTATTATACCATAAAAAACGCAAATAATAAAAACCCTCGAAATTTATAGTTTCTTTTCTGCATCTATTTTTATAAAACAAAAATTATGCTATAATATAAACAATTAAATTTCTAACCACATCCCCATGTCAAACTTCAAAAAAATTTCTAAAAATATCCAACAAGTCAGTATTAGCAATCCCCAAAAAACCAATTATATCGACTGGATTGATATCAATAGCGCCGGCAAAGCGGAAATTGAATTTTTAAGAAAAAAATACAACTTTAAATTATCGCACCTCGTAGCCTCTTCGGCCAGATCAAATTCTCAAAGGCCGATTATCGACCGTGAATTGGATTATGTCTTTATGATTTTACATTTTCCGGTCATGACAAATTCTCCCGGCGATAAAAAAGAAAATAACGGCCGGATCATGGCCGCGGAAATTGAATTTTTTATCGGCCACGGCTTTTTGGTTACTCTGCCCAGCCAGCCGGTTGAACCGCTGAATGAATTTTTCAATTTATGCAAAAAAGATAGTGGCTCGCTCTTGTCATATAAATTTGAATCTTCGGCCATCTTGCTTTATGAAATTTTAAGCAAACTGCTTAAATACAGTTACGTGCTTTTAGATAATAACAGCATTGCCATAAGCCAGGCCGAGCAAATCGTTTTAAGCGAAGACCAAAAAAAATCAGCCTCCTTGATTTTAAATCTGCGCCATAATTTAATAAACATGCGCAAAATCATGCAAAATCATAAAAATATTCTAAAACGGCTGATAGAAATGGAGAGTAGTATTATCCCGCGTGAACAGCTAAAAAAATATTATGGCGAGCTGATTGACCAGACAAAAAATATTTGGGAAACTTTAGAAAACCAGCGGGAAATGGTGGAAGTGCTGTCCGCCTCTTATGAATCGCTCGCCAATTATCGCCTAAGCAATATCATGAAAATTTTAACTATTTTTTACGTTACTTTTTCTTCTCTGACTTTGATTGCCGCGATTTTCAGCATCAAAGCCGACCATGGCATGCCATTTGTTAATTATCAAAACAACTTTTGGATAATTTTAGGCATTATGGGCCTGGTCGGCTTAGCTATGCTATATCTATTTAAAAAGAAAAAATGGCTGTAAAACTCGTAATTTATAACTCACATCCCGTAACGCAAAAACTCGCCTTTTAGCGAGTTTTTATATTTTTTATATTTAGCGAAAAAATTAATTGTCTTTATATTTGATAATTCTTTTGATATCGTTAATGCTTTCCACTTTTACCAACTCCTGCCTTAATTTACCGGCCTTAGGCAATCCGTTAACATACCAGCATAAATGCTTTCTCATCTCTATAATCCCCTCTCTGCCTTTTAATTTTTCCGCCAGTTTGGCGTGACGCAGCATAATTTTAAATATTTCATTATCCCCCTTTAATAAAGGGGGCCGGGAGGATTTAATCTCTTCAAATATCCACGGCCTACCTAAAGCTCCTTGGCCGATACCTATGCCGTCGGCATCAGTTGCATCTAACAGCTCTTCGGCTGTTTTTTTGTCTTTTACTCCTCCGTTGGCTAAAATAACGCCGGAAAAATATTTACGCGCTTGTTCAATTATTTTCCAGTCCACCTCGCCCGCGTGCCCTTGCGCCAGACTTCGGCCATGAATCATAACCGCGGCTATGGGTAAATCTTTTACAGCTTTTAAAAAATCCAAAACAGTTACCTCACCGACCTGCGAACGGCATTTTATGGATACGGGTAAATTAGTATTAGCTAAAACCGCTTCAACGATTTTACGCGATAGCTTTAAATTATTCATCAACTCAGCTCCAGCACCTTGTTTCGCCACTTTTTTTACCGGACAGCCGAAGTTTACATCTATGCCGTCCGGCTTGATTTTACTGGCCACAAATTTCGTGGCTTGCGCGAAATGCTCCGGCTTACTGCCGAACAGCTGGATGACAAACGGCCGCTCTTTTTTATCAAATTTCATTAATTCTAAAGTCTTCTTAGAATTATAAACAATGGCCGTAGCGCTTATCATTTCACTATAAACTACGCTAGCGCCGAACGATTTGCAGATTTGCCGAAAAGCTGAATCTGTCACTCCGGCCATGGGCGCCAGGGCATAAATCGGTTTATTCAATTTTTGCCAAAAATTTTTCATTTTGTATTTAAAAAGGATTCCGTATTTGTCATTCCGAGCAAAGCGAGGAATCCCTTAAACTCTTAGTTATAATAATTCGCTGTACAAATCATTCCAATGTGGATTTAACGACTTAATTAAATTCTGTTTTTTCTCTCTTCTCCATTTTTTGATTTCTTTTTCGCGGCCTATCGCGTCATTAACATCTTCAAAATGTTCGTAATAAATTAATTTATTACAAGAATATCTTTTAGTAAACCCCTTAATTTTACCTTCTTTATGATCTACGACTCTTTTTAACAAATTATTTGTAACTCCGATATAAATCGTTCCGCTTGAGCTGGCCACAATATAAACATAAAAATTGTATTCTCTACGCATAATAATATTATGTCATTCCGACGAGCTATCTTTTGTCATTTCGACCCCGCGCTTGATGCGGGGGAAAAATCCCTTATACTCGGCGCCATCATCTTAAAGCGATTTCTCGCTTCCGCCTACCGGCGGAGCTCGAAATGACAATACAACAATCATTTTTTACTTGCCCTTTGCCCGTCTTTGGTGTCTTCAATGGTATAGCCTAATTTTTCAATTTCTCCGCGTAAACGGTCGGATTCTTGAAAATTTTCTTTTTCTCTAGCTTCTTGTCTGGCCACAATTAACTTCCTAATATCATCTGGCAGCGCAACAAATTCTTTCATTTTTAATATTGGATCCAAATCTAGACCAAACACCCGATCAAAATCTATTATAGTTGAAAGTTTATCTGCTTGAGACAAATCTGACTTAAGTAATTCTTGCGCAATAGCCAACGCTTGTGGCGTATTTAAATCATCGTTAATTGCATTTAAAAATTTCTTTTTATACCCTGAATTTATATTTCCCATCTTATAAATCCATCCTGCGGTTTGATTATAAATTCCTAAATTTTGCACCTGATTATGTAAATGAACCCAACCATTTCTTACCGACTTTATTGCTTCTTCGCTATATTCCATGGCTTTTCTATAATGTGTGCCTAGCGCGGCAAATCGATAAGCCAATGGATTAATCCCCTTTTTTATCAAAGCATTTTCCAAGGTTAAAAAATTGTCTCCGCTTTTAGCCATCTTTTTTCCGCCGGCGATATTTAAAAATTCATTATGCAACCAATAATTAACCCAGGGGCTTTTACCCGTAGCCGCTTCGGACTGCGCAATCTCGTTAGTATGATGAACGCCGATATGATCAACGCCGCCGCAATGGATGTCAAAATGGTCGCCCAGATATTTTAGGCTCATGGCCGAACATTCAATATGCCAGCCGGGAAAACCAACCCCCCAAGGCGAATTCCATTCCATCTGCCTTTTCGTAATTTTTCTCCCCTTGACAAAGGGGGTTAGGGGGATTGAAAATTTCCATAACGCAAAATCTGTGGCGTTCTTTTTTTCATCATTCTTTTCAACCCTGGCGCCTTCCTTCAAAAATTCTAGATTCTGCCGGCTTAATTTTGTATAATTTTTAAATTTCGCCGTATCATAATAAATTCCGTCAGAAATTTTATAAGTATAGCCCTTTTTCTCTAAAACTTTTATTAAATCAATCTGCTCTTTTATATGGCTGGTAGCTTTGCACCAAACGTCAGGCTCTAAAATATTTAATAATTTTATATCATTTTTAAACGCTTCTGCATAAAATTCCGCGATTTCCCAAGCTGTCTTGCCTTCGCGCTTAGCGCCGATTTCCAATTTATCCTCGCCCATATCGCGATCGCCGGTTAAATGGCCGACGTCGGTTATGTTCATGACATGCTTAACTTTATAGCCGTTATAAAATAAAACGCGCTTTAAAATATCTTCAAACAAATAAGAGCGCAAATTGCCGATATGCGCGAAATTATAAACCGTGGGCCCGCAAGTATAAAGTCCGACTTGGCCTTTTTTTATCGGCTTAAATTCCTCTTTTTTACGACTAAGCGTATTGTATAAAAATAGTTTGTTCATAGTCTAATTTGTCATGCCGGCCTACGAGCCGGCATCCAGGGGTGTCTGCAATAACTATAAATAAGCGCTACTGCTCCTGGATCCCGGGTCAAGCCCGGGATGACAGAAAAAATTGATTTTTATCTATTATTATTCTACCCCACCGCCTTTTTTTAGGCAAGAAAAAGGGGCTTCTCTAAAAAAAGAAGCTCCTTAATTGATTGGGTTAAATTTATGAAATTTTCGTGCGAGGCTTCGTCGTGAGCTCGGTTCGGCTGTCTTCGACCCTGAGGCTCAGACCCGAAGGGAGCTCACCGAAGTCAGCCGAACGGACTGTTTGAGACCGAGTAATCTCGGGCGAGTTCCGCTCCGCCAGTCGGCGGAAGAAAATTTTATAAATTTAACCCAATCTTCATGTTATGTATTTGCCTTTCTGGATCCCCTCCGCCAGCTGGCGGATTCGCGGGGATGACAAAAAAATATTTATTATAAATACTCCTCCGGATCAACGCTCGCGCCGTTTAGTAAAACCTCGAAATGCAGATGCGCTCCGTTAGTATATGCGCCGGCGCCGGGCGTACCGGGCGTACCGCCTGACAAACCGATAATATCGCCTTGCTTGACCTGATCGCCTGCTTTAACGTCAAGACGCGATAAATGAACGTATCTGGTTATTGAAGACGCGTTATGCCTGATAGTAACGTTGCTAGCCTGGTCGCCCGAACCGCTGTATACGCTGATTACCGTGCCTAAAGCCGCAGCCTTAACAAGAGTGCCCTGAGCCGCCGCTATATCTATGCCGGTATGCTCGCCCACTGAATCGCGATAAGGATAATTCGCATCATGCCAGCCATAAGTTATGGAGCCTTTAACCGGCTTAATAAACATTTTGGCGGTGCTGCCATCAGATTGTCCGCTATCACCGCTGATAGCTACGGTAAAATTATAACTATCGGTCGGATCGCCGCTAATTAAAGCGCTCACCTTAGAAGTTTTACCTTTAGCCGTAAAATCGCTAAAATAAATATCAATATTTCCATCCGTTATAATATCGCTGGTTTTTACATGAACATCAAAAATAGCTTCTTCTCCAACCTCAACAATGTAACCGCCTAAATTAACTTCATTAGCGCCAGCCACCGGTCGGCTAACAGTATAGCCGGCATTTCTTTGCTGGTCGCGATTAACGACTTTTAAGTTGCTATAGCCTAAACTATAAGTTAATTCCTGATCAGCCGCGTTAATGGTAATTGATTGCAGTCTTAAATCTTCAACGCCTGTATTTTTAACTTTGAAGCCGGCGATAACATTATCAGCCTCGCCTTTAGTTGCAAAACCATTGGTAACTTTGCTGATTTCCGCGGACACTAGCCCGAAAATAACTTTATGGCTATTAACATTTAAATTATTAACTACAGCCGGTATTGAAGAATCATTATTAACCGCCGCCACATTGCTAATGGCTAATTGAATTTCCGAAGCTTTAAGATCGATTTCCGTATCCGCGTAAATTTTTACTTCGCTTCTTGCGCCTGATTTTAAAACATAGCTAAAGCCGCTGACGGCCAAATCGCCGCTATAAGGATTTTTAATCGTTTTAATTTGGGTCGAGCCGATATAGAAACGCAAATTGCTAAAACCGTTGTCAAAAGAAATAACGCCTGAACTATCGCTGCCGCGGGAAAAAGTCAAATCGGTTATTTTAGTATCGCCTCCGGCCGCGCCTTCCATAATAAAGCTGGCGATCTTAATATTTTTCTCGCCCTTGACAAATGTTTGATCGCCTAAATCATTATTAGGATAAAGATAAAGATTGGATTTACTGACGGTTAATTTCGCCCCGGCGCTATTCACCGTATCGGTAAATAAAGCGCCGCTAGAGACGCGATAATCAAGATTATTTAAAATAATTTTGTAATAACCGCCGTTGGACGCGCTTTCGGGTATATTAGTCACTAAAGCCACAGCTAAATTTTGTTTAGCAGTTAGATTCGAACCGCTTAAACCGGCATTAACCGCGCCGTTATTAAATTTATCGCCGTTAAAAGAAGCGTAAACTTCGCCGCTATTATAATTAACTAAATATATGGTTTCGGTTAAGCCGGGCGCGGCGCTATTTTTTTCTAAACTGAAATTTAAGCTATTTAAGCTTATTTTTTGATTGTTATTTCTAATCTCGAAATTACCGATAACCACGCCGGTCTGCTTGGTGAAAACTTTATTATTAGATTTTAGTTCTTTAGCCACAACGCCAACCGTCTCTCTTTTAATAGTAATATTTTCATTAAGATTGGTTATACTTACCTGTAAATTGAAACTTCCTTGGGAGCTCGAAACTTTAGCTTTATCAAGATAAAGATTTATTAAACTATTTTCACCGCTAACAACATCGGCTAAAACAACAAAAGTTTCATTGCTACCTTTTCTGATTTTATAATCGTTTAATTTAAAGATTAATTCTCTCTCACTGGTCATTACTGGCGCGGTCGAAACGATTTGGCCGGCTTTATTTTTTAACTTGAAATTATTTAAGCTAGTTGCGGCGGCGTTTCCCTGATTGGCGAATTTTAATTCTTTAACAAAAATATCCGCTTGGCCGGAAATTTCCGCCAGATTAAATTTGCCGATATTTTTTTCCGTTGAACCGATTATCGCTTGATTATTGTTAATGCTTAAAGACTGTTCACTGGCGGCGACTTTCTCTAAAACATCGCTTCCGGAAATAAGCTTGAATGTTTCCGCGGCCAAAGGAAAAGCGCCAGTGGCCTTAACGCCGTCAATACTCGCCGCCTGATTAATAGCAATTTGAAGAGTATGGTTGAGAATATTAGCTGAACTATCGTTAAAATTTATATAAACTTTAATTTTTCCAGCCTCGCCCGGGCTAATAACTATCGGCTGGTTGTTAAAATTAAAAATGACTTGGCGATTATTCGGCGAAGCAACAACTGAATATTCTATATCGCTTTCATTGGCCAAATAAATTTCCTTAATTAGATCGGGGTTAAAAACGCCTTTTAAATCTAAAACTAATTTTTTAATTTCAACCGGCTGGCTTAGAGCTCCTAAACTAAAAACAGCCGCCAAATTATCTTGGGTGTTAATAACCAAATAGTTAGCCTTGGGGCTAGAAGAATCCAAGGCAATCGACAACGGATTATTACTATAATTTCCGATTGCACCGGCGACTTTAAAATCAGTAGTTTTATATTCAGCCAAGTCGGCTTGAGAGATCGTTATAATATCCGACCATTTAAAACCTGAATCAATAAACTGCTGTTCGGATTCAATTAAAGCTTTTTGGCCGTCCGAAATATAATAGACAGCCTTGCCATTATTTGATTTGACTAACCTTACTTCCGGCCACTTATTTAATTCTGCGCCGCTAATAACTTTAATATCGCTCCACTTATTGCCATAAGCCAAAAAGGCTTTAGCGCTTACATAAGCTTTTTTTAATCCGCGCGCATGATCTAAATAATATACCGCGGGATTATCAACGGTTCTAACCTGTTTAATCGCAGGATTAATACCATAAGCCGCCTCGGTATTTCGCGCATTAATAGCCAAATAACCAATAACGATTAAAACTAAAATAGACAATAAAAATTTAGCCGCTACAACAAGGTATAACAACCTATATTTTTTTGATTTATTCGCCTTACCTATTAACTTTTTAGCTAATTTTAAAGTATTAAACATATAATATAATTAATAATTTAAATAACTTATTACTATATCATATATTTAACATTATGTCAAGCAAAAACAAAAAACCCCTAACAGGAGGGGTTGAATAGATTGGATTATATTTATAAAATTTTCGTGCTCGCCCCGTTAAATAGGCTTCGCCTCCCGCAGGGATTTAACGGGGCGAGGACTGTTTGAACCCCGCAACAGCGGGGCGAGTTCCGAGAGGAGTAAATTTTGTAAATATAACCCAATCGTTAAATGTCAATAAATTTTCTTTGCAAATTAACTCAATCCAACTTCATCAATCACCACAAGCTTTCTGCCGTCCAAAATACCGTATAAAAAAATATCGGTAATATCACGGCGGTATTTAAATTCCCGGTAATCAAAAACCGTAAAATTAATTTCTTTACCCAATTCAACTTCCAGTTCCCTGATTAATTTTACTAACTTAGGTTTATTAATTTTACCTACAATCAGGATATCAATTAATGTACTAGGATTATTAACAAAAATACCGGTTAAAACCAGCAATTTGACCTTGCCGATAGCGTTAAGCTTGCGCACAAAATCTTTTTCATATAAAATCTGCGCCTTGACGATTAACGCCTTAATCTCGTCAAATAAAACAAAATTGGGATTGGCGCGAAAATATTTCTTTTCTTGGCCGCCGATCGCTTCTGGTTCGCCTTTCCCCTCTTCTTCGTTTTTCATGTCTGACGTTAAAATGCCAAACTTTTCCAAATTATCCAATTCCCGGCGGACCGAATTAAGCTGCAATTTTAAATCACGCGATAACTGCCTAATATAAAATTTCTCCGTAGGATTAAGCAGAAATAACTTCAATATTTTAACTCTGGCGTTTGAGCCGAATAATTTTTCCAGCATATATTAAATCGGCATATTAGCCTAATTACAAAAAATTCCCTTTTCTCTGAATTTATTGTATAATAAATTTGTCATTTAGTCAAAACTAATATTTTTTATTTTTTAGTATAATCATGAATTACAAAATAGCCCAATTTATTCTAACTCCCGGCCAGCGCAATGGATTAGTCCATGAAATTTATATCGCTCAGCCGGATGCCAATAAAGAGGCTTTAGCCGGGAAACTATTTGCTTTAATCGAAATTGAATCAAAAAAAACCGCTAGCCTTAAAATTATTAATTTTTTAATTAACACCCTTAACCATAGTTATTATCAAAACGAAAAAATGATCTTGCGCGAGCGGGTGGCGAGCATAAAAATAGAGCATATTTTTGAATCGACTCTGGCCAAGACTAATAAAAAATTAGCGGAATTTTTACAAAGCGAGAAAATTAAGTTAAACCCTAGCCTGGCCAATATCACCATCGGCGTAATCTATAATGACAGTTTGCATTTTTCTAATTTAGGAAAAAATAAAGCCCTGCTTTTGTATAAAGGCAAAACCGAAGATGGCGCCAAATATAAATTAGCCGATATCACCGAACAGACCGATAAGGGCGAGGCCAAAAAACCTTCAAGCCTAATCAAATTATTTTCTAACGTCATAAGCGGCGCTTTGCCGCGCGGCGGTTATTTTATCTTCTCGAGTGAAACCCTATCGGAGTACCTTTCGTCCAAGCAAATTATTAACATTATAACTACCCTGCCTCCGGCCGGCGCGGCTGAACAAATTAAAAATACGCTAAGTAAAATCAACGCTTACGTGCCTTTTTTGGGAATTATCATAAAAAATACCACGGGCGCGGAAATGCCAGAAGTAAAAATTAAAGAATCGGCTGCCTCAACCAAAACTTCAATTGAAAATTTAACCGCCACGGAAGAGCAGACTGAAAAATTGCTGACCCCCTCCGGGCTGATCAATGCTAAAAAATGGTCATCTTTTTTAAATAACTTGGCCGGACGCCTTAATTTAAGACAAACCAATAAAATCAACGGAAAAACATTTTTGCTTAAAGATAAAATTTTTTCCGGGAAAAAGGTAAGCTGGCTTTCTTTCAAAAAAATCTTTAATTCTTTAAAAAATTATTTAACCTGGATAATCGGCTTATCCGTTTATATTTTTAAAATGCTATCCAGCAAAGAAAAGTTGGCCGAATCCTTTAATCAGTTAATTTCCAGCTCAAAAAATTTCCATCTAAAAATTAAAGCGGCTTCATTTAAACTATTCTTCTGGTACAAAAATCTTAATAAAATAAATAAAATTTTATTATCAGCCTTTTTAATTTGCCTAATAATTTTTTCTGGTAGCCTATCTTGGCAGAATATAAAAAATAAAGAAGTAAAAAAACAAGCCGCTATCAGCGGTTTAATGGCGGCTATCGAACAAAAACAAAACCAAATCGACGCCAGTTTGTTATATAACAATGAGGCGGGAGCCAAAAAACTGCTTGAAGAAGTTAAAGGACTAATAGCAGAACTGCCCCAAAAAAGCCAAACGCAAAAAGACCAATATAATGTATTAACAGCAAAGCACCGGGTGCAAATCGAAAAAATAAGCCGTGTTATCCGCGCCGAAGCGATTGAAGTAGCTAATTTTACTAACCTTAACGCAAACGCCAAGCCGACTAACATAGCCATGGCTCAAGAAAAAATATTTGCCGCTGACGCAGCGCAAAAAACCATTTACAGCATTGATTTAAAAAGCAAACTTACTACGGCTATAAATTTAGCCGGCCAGAACATAGGCAAGCTTGATTTTCCCAATATTGATAAAAACAATAACATCTCTTATTTTAACACTGGCAATATTATTATTTTTGACGCCAAAACCGAAAAATTATCAACTTTAGAAATTGACTATCCGGCCAAGCCGCAAAAAATAATTGATTTTAAGCAATATAACAATAGATATTATCTGGCCGACGCGATTAACGGACAAATTTACCGTTTTTCGAAAAGCGGCTTTAAGCTAACCGGCGCGGTCAGCTGGCTGAACACTCAAGAAGATTTAACTGGCGTAAGGAGCCTTGATATTGACGGCAATATTTATCTTCTAAAAAATAACGGGGAGATTTCTAAATACAGCAAAGGCAAGAAGCAAGAATTTTCCACCTCTCCCCTTGAGCCGAATTTCAGCCAAGCGGCTAAACTCACTATTTCCGAGGCGCAAGATTATCTTTATATTTTTGAACCATCCGGCAAAAGATTGGTTGTATTTAATAAAAAGGGCAATTTTATTAATCAATACACGAGCGATAAATTCGACAACTTAAAAGATTTTCAAATTGATGAAACCAATAAAAAAATATATTTCTTAAATGGCGCTGCGGTTTATTCAATTGAGGCCGTTCATTTAAATAAATAAACGCTATTAAATTTATAATAAAAAACGTTCCGATTATCGGAACGTTTTTATTATTACTCGAGTAGTATTTATTTCAGAGTAACTTTAGCGCCAGCCTCTTCCAATCTCTTTTTTATAGCTTCGGCCTCTTCCTTTTTAACGCCTTCTTTTAACATTTTAGGAGCGCCGTCGACTAAATCTTTGGCGTCCTTCAAACCCATTTCGGTTAATTCGCGGACTGCTTTAATAACCGCAATCTTATTTGAGCCAGCCTCGGTTATTTCAACGTTGAAGCTAGTCTTCTCTTCCACCTCGGCCGCGGCCGCGGCCGGACCGGACGTCACAATGGCCCCGCCAAGCGGGGCGGCGGAAACGCCGAATTTCTTTTCTAAAATTTTAACCAATTCGGCTAAGTCCAAAACCGACATTTTTTCAATGATCTCAATCAATGATTTAAACTTTGCCGGAACTTCAATTTGTTCCTCCTTGCCCGCCGTAGCTAGAGCGTCAGCGGGTTGTTTTGTTTCTTCTGTCATATTTTTTTAATTTCTAATTTCTCTGGCTTCGCCAAATCTGGCGAAGCCAGACAATTTCAATTCTTTAATTGAGAATTGAAAATTTTAATTATTATTTATAAATTATTATTTCTTCTCTCCAACCGCCTTTAAGACCTGAACTAAATTCCTGATATTCCCGGCCAAAACGTTGACGAAGCCGGAAACCGGCGCGTTAATTGAACCGACAATTTTAGCGTATAATTCCTGCTTAGACGGTAAAGTCGCTAAGTTAGCGACTTCGCTGGCGCTAATATATTTATCTTCTAAAACGCCGCCAATAAATTCAATTTTTCCTTCTTTGTCTTTTTCTTTTTGAAATTGGCCGACTATCTTGGCTGGCGAAACTTCATCGCTATAACCGAAAATCGCGGCTATTTGCCCTTCAAATTTCTTTACGTTCAAACCGGCGATGGCTTTGTCTTTTAAGGCTAAGGAAAATAAAGTCTTTTTGGCCACATAATATTCATTATTTTCTTGGCGCAATTTAGACCTTAACTCTTCATTATCCTTAACCGTTAAAGCATTATACTTGGCAAAAATAATTGATTTGGCTCTGGAAATTTTGTCGTTTAATTCACGCAAAATTGTTCTTTTTTGCTCTTTTGTTTTAGGCATAAAATTTCAAGTTATGATAAATCAATTTAGTTTTTATTAAATATTAGTATCGCGCTGTTATATTCTTTATTACTCCACAAATCAACAAATCAGATACAAATTTACAAATACTATTTAAAGCCTTCTTACAATTTGTATTATTCGTAGTAAATTCGTAGATTCGTGGGAATTAAAAAATCTGCGCATAAATCGCAGACTAAAAAATTAGCTAAAGTTAGCTTTGTCTCGGCAGGAATTTAATCCGCCTTGGGCGGAGTCTGCTGTCTGCGACTATTTAATTAATATAATAATAACATAAACAATTAAATTGTCAAGAAAATTTTATCCCCCCGCCAAATTTGGTGCAGGGGTTATTTCAAATATTTGTATTTATTTGCGTTATGCTCCTCCAAAGATTTGCTATAAATCGTCTTACCGGTAGCCGGATCGCTTAAAAAATAATTATAATTTGTAGCTTCGGGATAAACCGCCGCTCTAATAGCATTAAATCCGGGGTTGGCAATTGGCCCCGGCGGCAGACCGCGGTATTTATAAGTATTATACAGCGAATCGACTTTAGTGTCCTCTGAAGTATATTGCGCCTTATTAACGCCTAAAATATAAGCTAAAGTAGCGCAGGACTCTAAAGCCTGGCCATTTTTAATCCGGTCCCAAAAAATCCCGGAAACAATTTTCATGTCATCGGCCGATCTAACTTCTTTTTCAATCACCGAAGCCATAGTCACAATTTCATAAATCATCTTTTTTTGCCGCTTGATTTCTTCTCTAATCTCCGGCGTTAACTTCTTTTCAAAATTATCTAACATTTTAGAAATAACTCCCTCGCCAGTAGTATTATTAAATATGCGATAAGTATCAGGAAATAAATAACCTTCTAAGCCGGCCCGCCTGGGCGCATCGTTTAAAAAAGTTGGCTTAGCGAAACCAAATTTCCATCCGTTAAGCGGTGACGCAGTTAAAGCGACAAAATCTTTAGCTAAAATTATATTATTTTTTTCAAGATACGCAGCAATATCTTTGTTACTCCAACCTTCAATTATTCTAATAGATTTTTCCCGACTGACGGCCTCACCTACGATTAATATTTTTATTATTTCTCTAGCGCTTAACTTCGGGCTGATTAAATATTCGCCGGCTTTAATATTATTACCAGACCCAATTTCATATTTAAAATAAAAAACTGACCGGATTAAATTTTCTTTTTTTAAATTATCCGCAATTTGCTTGATAACTTCTCCTTTATTGACTATAAAAACTTGCTCTTGGCCGTTAGCATCTACGGGCGAATTTAAATTCTGCCAATACAAAAAACCAACCGCCATAATTATCAACGAAAAAATTATTATTTTTTTAAACATAAATTATTTTTCAACCGACTTTTTTTCCGCCGCTTCAGCGATCAAAATTGAGCTTGATCTGATCTTTTTGCCCAAGCCGTCAACTCTTTCTATATTTAACTCGCGGCAAATATTTGTTTCTGAAGAAGGTATATTGCCATGTTTTCTGTCGCCGCCTTGGGCGAAAATATCAGGCTTAACTTTGGCCAGCGATTTACAAACCGACGAATCACGATCAATCGATAAAAAAACTTTATCAACCCATTTGATGGCTGAGACTATTTTCATTCTATCAACTTGATTTAAAAATGGCACGCTACCCTTGAGCTTGACTTGATAATCATTATTAACTATCACCACCAAGCAATCGCCTAATTTTTTGGCTTTCTCCATCATCTCAAGATGGCCGACATGCAGAGGATTAAAATACCCGCTAACAGCTACGGTAATTTTCTTTTTCATATTTATTATAGATTAATTTTTATATTACTATTTTATCAAATGAAATTAATTCTGACAATGCTTGCTTTTAGTTAAAAAATATGCTATAATTACATTATAGTCAAAAAGTTGACAAAAAACAAAAATAAAGATAAAAATAAAAATGGTTCAAAAGATAAGCGGGCGGCTGGCTTTTATATATGGCAGCGGCTCAAAACAATTAATTAGGCTTAAATTCAAGTTATCTCTATTGGGTATGCTCGCAGGGATTTTTTTATTGCCTAATTTGGCTTATTTATCCGCTATTACTCCTGAAGAAATAATCACGCTAACCAATCAAGAAAGAGAAACGGCCGGCCTTAATGCCTTGACCGCCAACCAGCTACTAACTCAAGCCGCTATAGCCAAGGGCAAAGCCATTTTAGAGTCCCAAACCTTTAAACATAACATTGATAATAAAAAATTTTCCTCGTGGATCCGCGACACCGGCTATAACTATTCTTACGTGGGTGAAAATTTAGCCATTGATTTCGTAACCAGCCAAGGCGTAATAGAAGCTTGGGAAGATTCTCCTTTGCATAAAAAAAATCTTTTAAGCCCCTATTACCAGGAGATCGGCCTTGCCGCGACTCAAGGAAAATTCCAAGGCCAGGACACAACCGTGGTTGTGCAGATATTCGGCTCGCCGGCCGTTGGCTCGGTTCAACCTTTATCGCCAAATCCCGGGTTCAGCTCTATCAACTCAAATATAAATTTTTTAGAAACAGGCTTGGCCGGTTACCAGTTCGGACACGCGGAAAATTTATTAACCCATTCAATACTTAATCAGGAATTGCTGCCGGCCCATAATAGCAAATTAATTTTACCGGCTGAAAATAATCCAGGCATCGTATTGAACCCTGTTAGAAAACTTACTGAATCGGCTACAGGCAACAATAATCGCCAATTTAAATTATTTGTTTTTTCTAACGGGGTGAACAAATTTATTGTACAGCCTGAAACTTACGCGGCCGCCAATAATTTCTTTATAATTTTTACTTCCTTGACTTTAATTTATCTTCTGATATTTTTATATTACTATTATTTTTATAAAATTAATAAACTTGCATTTATATAAATAAAAAATATGCTGCAAATTTTAATCGCTCCGCTAGTTGCCGCTTTAATCTCCCAACTATTTAAGCCGCTCGTAAAAACTAATAGCTTAAATTGGGACTGGCACGCTTTTATTTCTTATTCCGGCATGCCATCAAGCCACACGGCTATGGCCGTTTCCCTAGCTTCAAGCGTCGGTTTAATCCAAGGCTTTAACTCTCCCCTCTTTTTTGTTTGTGCAACTTTTAGTTTATTCATAATCAGAGATGCCGTAGGCTTAAGACATTTTGTCGGCCAGCACGGCCAAGCTTTAAATTATTTAATCAAAGACTTAAGCGGCAATAAAATTATCGACGCAGAAAAATATCCTCGCTTGTTTGAAAAAATCGGCCATACGCCGGCGCAAATTTTAGTCGGCGCGCTTCTCGGCCTCGCTATTAGCTTGGCCGGCTATTATATTTTTTAATCCGCGCTAGCTATTCTAATAATAAAACCGCCCCGCAAAATGCAGGGCGGTTTTATTTATTTACGGCTGACCATGCTGACCATCAATAAATACCTGCCAACATTAATTATTAATATATCTAATTATGACGATACCGGAACAGCCGCTACCACCTGGATATGTTTCATAATAACTAGGACCGCCGCCGCCGCCACTACCAGTATAAGGCGCGCAAGCACCGGCAGGGGTTCTACCATTATAGTAGGCGCCTCCTCTACCACCAATACCGCAACCGCCAGAAGCGCCGCCACCGCCGCCGCCGCCACCAGCGTAATTTACAGACAAACCTGAAATAGATGATGCCGCGCATGCGCCACCATCGCCGAAATAAAAAATAGGGCTTCCAACACCTCCCGCGCCGCCGCCGCCACCACCACCGCCGCCGCCGCCAAAAAAACCCCAAAAATTTGCGCCGCCGGCATAACCTTGTCCTGGTGTACCCGCGCCGCCGGCCAAACCACCGCCGCCGCCTGAACCACCATTTAAACCATTGTAGCCAGCGGTATAAGCGCCGGCCACGCCACCACCGCCGCCATACGAAACAATAGAGTCAAAAACAGAATTTCCGCCATTAGCTCCATAGCAATAGAATTGACATCCACCGCCTCCGCCTCCGTTTCCTACCGTTACGGTTTTACTGCCGGATGTAATAGCGATACTTCCGGTAAGCATGCCTCCGGCTCCGCCGCCGCCGCCGGAGGAGGCGCCGCCGCCGCCGCCGCCGGCAACCACCAAATATTCAACAGTCAAAGGAATAAATGCCGTAAATGTTCCGCTAGAATAAAAAGTATGGATTCTATATCCGCCGGCATAAGTAATAGTTCCGCCGATAGGTTTTTGAATCTGGCAGTTGTTCCGACAACTGTCGGTTTCGTCGTTTAAATTGCCATCATCGCACTGTTCGCCCAAGGCAGTATCTGTGTGGCCATCACCACAAACATGCTGACAGTTAGCGGTATAAGTATTGCAACCATCTCTATCGGTAGTGTTGCCGTCATCGCACTGCTCGCCGCCATTAACTGCTCCGTCTCCGCACCAGCCGCCGGACCAGCGGCAACTGGCGCAACTTCGCTGGTTGGTAGCGCTGGTGCCGGCGCCGCCAGCTTCGCACTCTTCCGTTCCATTGACAATTCCATCTCCGCACCAGCGATTAGCCAAAACATGGATAGTGAAATTTTTACTGACCATAACCTGGCAGCCGTTATTGGTCGTGGCTTTAACCGTAACATTTTTGTCTCCAAGGTCATTAGTATTGTCCGCGGGCGTGCCCTGGATAACGCCGGTGTTGGGATTAATAGCCAGCCAGCTTGGATTACCGCTTAAACTGTAAGTTACAGGCGTGGGCGTGGTAACGCTGGCTTTGGCGTTGAATTGCACCGGGCCGTAGTATAAAGGCAAAACAGCTCCGGCCGGATAAACATAAATCGTGTTGTTGGTGATGGAATTATCAACGGTCAGATTGACCGCGAAACTTTCATCCGCCACCGGCAAGGTAAAAGTTCTGGCGGTTTCGGCTGAATAGGGAGCGATGGTTTGATTGTAGAATTCATCTCTGGCCGTTGCGTTAAAAGTATAATTGCCGGCCGGCACGTTTGGCATACCCGTAATCTTGCCTTTGTCATCAGCCGACAGGCCGGCCGGCAGATTGGTTATGATGAATTTATTGACATTATGCAAATCCGGGTCATTGGCCAGCATTTGGTAAACATAGCTTTTACAGCCTATGGCAGTAGGCAAAGTTTGATCAGGCAGAACCGGCGCATGATTGGTTAGAATAATTTTAAAATTCAGCGGATTGGAAACAGCGCCATATTTGTCTTTAGCCGTAATGGTTAGATTGTAGTCTTTGGTCTGATCAATCAGAACGCCGCTAAACACAGCATCATGATTATTGGCGGCCGTAGTCTGGGACAGGCCATGAGGCTGAGCGCCGGCAACGGTAAAGGCCAGAGGATAATGCGCCACGCCGTCAGAGTCAGAAGCCGGAATGGTAAAACTGAAATTTCGGCCGATTACTATTGTTTGATTAGATATCGGACTGATCACCGGCGGCTGGTTAGTAACCTGAATGGTGAAATTCATCGGCGCTGACCGGCCGCGATAATAGTCAACGGCCGTAACGCTTACATTGTAATCTTTAATCTCGTCAACTGCCATGCCGGAAATATTATAATCATGGCCATTGCTTGAAACAGCGCCGGTTAAACTCTTGGGCAAGCCGGAAATTTCATAGGCCAGAGGATATTGGCTGTCGGCTTCGCCGGCTAAAATGGTAAAGTCCAGATTCTCGCCTATGACTATTGTCTTGTTGGCAACCGTCTGAATAATGGACAGATTAGTGTTAGCCACATTGATGGTGAAATTCTGGGTGGCGGCCAGGCCGCCGCCTCTGATAGTGATAGCTATTATACAGTCTCCGGCTTCACCAGCTTTGGCGGCGGTGATTTTCTTTTGCGCGGGCACGGCGGTTGCCAGTAAGCGCAAATCGCCGCTCCACAGATCACAGCCGGAAACTTTGGCCAAGGACCAAATTAAACCGGCCCGATCGGCCTGGATAAAGCCTTGATAGCTTTTGCCCGAATAGGCCTTGGGCAGATTGGAGCCAATAAATAACGGCGCTTCTTTGGAAATAACCCCGGTGGCGGCATTGTCTGAACCGACGGCCGCGCAAGCGCCTTGGCTAATGTTTAAATAGCCTGATTCCATGTTGGCGCACAGGCCATAACTTAAACCGTCGCCGGCCGCGCTGTAAGCGTAAGCCAGGCTACCCGGCGGCAGGCTGGCCGGTATAATGCCGTCAAATTTTTTGTTCTTATCATCCCAGCAGGTGCCAGGATTGTAATCAGTTCCGCAAACGCCTAGTTTGTTTATGGGGTCAAGCGGCAGAATAACGCCCAGCTCTTTGCCCAGAGTCTGTTTCCAGCTCGGCCAAACGGACAAAGTCTGGTTAGACAGATACGAGCCGGCAGACAGAGCCGGAAATTTATTGTTTTTGTTCTTGTAGCTATTCAGAGCTATCTTGATCTCGACCAGCTCGGCCAGGCGCTTGGTGTCGCGGATAATTCTGGCTTTGAGGCTTAAACAATATTCAGCCGTTGGGCAGTCGTCGGACTTCAGGCAGCTTTTGTCCGCGGTTTTAGAGCAATGGCCGGCCTGATTGATATTAGTGTTGAATTTCCAATGGGATAATATCTGGCCGAAAATATCAGCCGTTTCCCCGGCCGCTGCCTGGTTGTAGGAAATGATGTAAATATTGGTGTAAAAATTATCTTCCGCTATGTTAGCCGCGTTGACGTAAACCGTGCGGCCGTCGCGCACGGCTTCATAGCCGTCAACGGCCAGAATCTGGGGCGAGCCTTGGAGCTTAATGTTCTTTTTGTACCAGGCCAGCGGAGAGAGATTGTCCGGATTGGGCAGGGCGCGCAAAGCGATGGCGTCGGGGCTTGCCCCGAGCGCTGCCGAGGGGGAAAGAGAAGCGG
>Ga0265296_1001410_pt1 | contig 27822 bp, 28 predicted proteins | sample MunlanPumphouse1_FD_189073 | JGI IMG/M metagenome (GOLD analysis project Ga0265296, IMG submission 189073) | Groundwater microbial communities from a municipal landfill in Southern Ontario, Canada - Pumphouse #1 | ecosystem: Environmental > Aquatic > Deep subsurface > Groundwater | place... | reverse complement strand
ACAAAGACATAAGATAAATTTGTAGATAGTAGTTGGTAGTTAGTATAAGACAAATTATAAAATGCTATGACAGCAGAGGGAACAACAAAAACAACTTCGACGACAGTACCTGCACCGAAAACCTCGAAATCTCGAAAAAAGAAAGCAGTTCGCCAGGTTTCACAAGGGTGTGCGTATATTCAAGCGACGTTTAATAACACGATCGTTACTTTTACTGATTTAAATGGAAATACACTCGCTTGGTCAAGCGCGGGACATTGCGGATTCAAGGGTCCAAAAAAATCAACACCTTATGCGGCAGGAATTGTAATCAAGGATGCTGTTGAACGATCAAAAGAAACAGGACTAAAGGAACTAAATGTGTTTGTCACAGGTGTTGGTTCTGGTCGTGATTCGGCAGTTCGCGCATTAAACGCAAACGGAATGACGGTTTTGTCGATTAAGGACACTACACCGCTTCCACACAACGGTTGTCGTCCTCCTAAACCTCGTCGAATATAAAGTATGGCAAAGGATTTTACACCACTTGGAAAACGTTCACGTCGTCTTGGAGTAATTCTTGGAAAAGAGAAGGCGGCTCGTCGACGAAATTATCCTCCGGGAATTCACGGACCAAAACAAGCACGCTCACGTGCTCGTCTTTCTTCGTATGGAGAACAGTTGCAAGAAAAACAAAAAGCAAAAGCACTTTATGGAATTTTGGAGCGTCAGATGAGAAAGACTTTTGAAAAAGCTAGCCGTAAAAAAGGGAACACTGCGGAAACTTTTGTTCAATATCTTGAATTACGTCTAGACAATGCGGTTTATCGTTTAGGTTTCGCAAAAACACGACGCCAAGCGCGCCAAATGGTCAGTCATGGATTTATTTTGGTAAATGGAAAGCGTGTAAATATTCCTTCATTTGCCGTATCTGTCGGAGATCAAATCACAATCAAAGAAAACAAAAAAGAAAAAGGAATTGTTAAACAGATTCCAGAGTCAATGATGGCAAGCAAACTTCCATCATGGCTAACTCGTGATGAAAAACTATTTTCGGGAAAGGTCACTGCAATTCCTCAAGGTGAGGACCTTGATCAAATTTTTGACCCAACCTTAATCGTTGAATTTTATTCTCGTTAAAATATTTGTATGGAAAATATTCTTCTCCCATCTTCCATCACTTTTGAGAAAGGACAGCGGCCAAATGAGGGCGTGCTGATTATTGAGCCGTGCTTCCATGGTTATGGAACAACGCTTGGTAATGCCTTGCGTCGCGTTCTGTTGTCTTCTCTTCCTGGTGCTGCTGTCACAGCAATCAAAATGAAAGGAGTGAATCACGAATTTCAATCAGTTGAAAATGTTAAGGAAGACGCTTTGGAAATAATTTTGAACCTCAAAGCACTTCGAATTCGAATGTTTACTGATGAGCCTGTCACACTCAAACTCTCTGTTTCTGGCGAGCAAGTTATAACTGCCGCAGACTTTGAACCAAATGCTGATGTTGAAATCGTGAATCCTGAAATGAAAATAATGACAGCAACAGATGCGAAGAGCAAAATTGATTTGGAAATTATTGTAAAAAAAGGCCGCGGTTATTCTTCAACAGAAGAACGATCAGGCGAAACATCAGATCTTGGGACAATCGCTATTGATTCACTATTTTCACCAATTCGAAATGTTGGATATCGCGTTGAGGATACTCGCGTTGGAGAAATTACAAACTACGACAAGTTAATAATGACAATTGAAACTGACGGAACGATTGCTCCTGAAGAAGCAGTAAAGCAATCAGCGCAATTCTTGATTGATCACTTTTCTTTGTTGATAAAATAATATGCCCCGTTAGAAAGCATCGATAGATAAACGACGTGGCTATAAAATATAAGTATAAATAATTTAACCGTTGGTTCAAAAGAAAAAATTTATTAAAATTTTTTCTTGAGGCCTTCTAACGGGGTATGCGTCATCGTAAGGTAAAGAAACAAATTGGACGATCAGCAACTGCAACAAACGCAATGATGAGAAGTCTTGCAGCGAGTCTTGTATTACATGAAAAGATTAAGACAACTGATGCAAAAGCAAAGATGGTTCGTCCACTTGTTGAAAAGGCAATTACATCTGGAAAAAAGCCAACACTCGCGACACGACGCAAACTCATGACATTTTTTTACACAGAGCATCCTGTTAAGAAGATTCTGGAAGTTCTAAGCCCTCGTTACGCAACTCGTCCAGGAGGGTATACTCGAATCACAAAACTCGGTCATCGTCCTTCTGATGGGGCTGATATGGTTCAAATAGAATTTGTAAAATAATATGAGAGAAGAACAACGCGACATCCAAACAATAGACGCTGAAGGGCAAATACTTGGACGATTAGCATCACACATCGCCACTATTCTGATTGGAAAAGATAAACCAGCTTTTGAACCAAATCGAGATTTGGGCGATCATGTTCAAGTTGTGAACGCGTCCAAGATTGTTTTTTCTGGAAATAAAATGGATCAAAAAGTTTATTGGCACCACACAACATTCGGTCAAGGTCTTCGCATGATTGGACTCAAAGCTTTGTGGAGTAAAGATCCATCCGATGTTCTACGACGCGCGGTTTCAAGAATGCTTCCTAAAAATAAACATAGAACCGAGCGCATGAAGCGTCTTGTTGTAAAGAATTAGTATGCCCGGTAGTACAATTCTATTTTGACTGAATTGTTCTTGCTGGCACTTAGGTGGCTTATTAACTTAACAATTAGACAGAAATAACTCATTTTAGAAAGTACAATTGTACTACCGGGTATGACTGAAACTCCAAAACAATATATTGAAGCAGTCGGACGACGCAAAGCCGCGATCGCTCGTGTTCGACTTGTAAACGGTGGAACGGGAGCATTTTTGATCAATGAACGATCACTTGAAGTTTATCTTCCAATCGCGTTATTGCGTCAGTCAGTGCTTTCGCCATTTAAGCAAACTGGAACAGAAAACATGTTTGATGTTTCTGTGAAAGTTGTGGGTGGTGGAATTCACGGACAAGCAGACAGTATTCGTTTGGGGATTGCTCGAGCGTTGGTTGATTTCAATCCTGAATTTCGAGCAGTGTTAAAGAAGTCGAGTTTCCTAAGCCGAGACGCGCGCATTCGTGAACGAAAGAAGTTCGGAAAAAAATCAGCTCGCCGTTCTCCACAGTGGTCAAAGCGTTAAAAAAAGAACAGAGGGAAACCTCTGTTTTAGTTTTGACATTCAAGAATAACAATGTTTAACTTGGGTGGCCATGCCGAAAGGCTTTGTTTAGGAGAGACAATGCCAGACAAAAAGTACGTTCCTGTTCATGTGTCTCTTGGGGACGCCTTAAAAGGCCCCATGCTTCGTCGAGAACTCAATTTGGGCACAAATGATCTGCCGGAGGGCATCGATTTCGTTAGCTTGCCTGATTTAGGCATAATTCCAGCGGTCGTTGGATTGCGAACAGAACTTGATGTTCGAGCTGATGAGATATTCGAACCTCAAGACAAGTGGAGAGTCACGGTTTCTCCAAACGATCAGCAACTTCTCAAGCGACTTTTGGGAAGAGAAAAGGGTGAGCTTAAGAGGGAAGGCTTTGGCGTTCGATACGACCTTGTTGACGCGCTTCGCGTTGCTCATGTGCGTTTATCGTATCTTGCACCGCCGAGCCAAACAACAATTCAGATCTGTTTCGCGTTCTTGCGAGACGGAAAACCAGTTGTTGAGTGGAAAGCTTCAACGATTGGACATCTCATTCGCAAACGTGATCGTGCGCTACTTGAAAACGAAGTTATTCGAGCTGGGAACATGTTTGATTATAGGAAGTTTCTTTGGTGGCAAATCGGTAAACCAGAACTTCAAGTTCCAAGCGTTCCAGAATCTGACGAGTGGCTGAAGGACTATCACGTGGACGTCGAGAATATTGTTCGAACGAACTTCGTGCCGATTCTTCAAAGCCTCTGGCGAGCTGAATTTGCCGAAGGCGGACAAGCAACTCAACTAAGTCGCGCAGGCTACAAGCTTGAAGCTATTGGCCGAACCCAAATCGGAGCAGGATCTCTAAGTGAGCTTGTGAAAGAACGGCGCGCAAGGCTTACTTCTCTCACTTTTCTTGGTGATGATGGCTGACGACAAGTCTGATGGCGTAATAATATACGCCATTTTTTTATTTAACTAGAGCTTCACAAAAACGGTCTTTTACCGTAAGATTTCATTCATGTGGCAAGTCGTTTAGCTAAAAATACGCTGTTTCTAACAGTTGCTTCTGTTGGTCAAAAGACGATTGCGTTTGTGTATTTTTTGTTTCTCGCAAGAATAATGATGCCTGAACAAACAGGCGTATATTTTCTGGCTGTTTCTATCTCAATGATTTTTTCTGTGATTGCTGATTTTGGAATTACTCCAGTTATCATTCGTGAAATCGCAAAACATCCCGAAGATACTCATAAACTTTTCCAACGAACTTTAACTGTTAAATTTCCATTGTTGCTCATTGGATATTTAATTGCTGTTAGCGCGACTGCTTTAATGGGTTATGAAATTCAGATTTTATCTCTTGTTTTTTTTACAGGACTTGTTTTAGTTCTTGATTCGATTCATTTATTTTTTTACGGAGTGTTGCGAGGGCATCATATTCTATCGATCGAATCAATTGGAATGTTTTCAGGACAACTAATAACTGCAATTGTAGGAGCCATGGTGCTTTGGTTACATCCATCGCTTCAACTTCTTGTGTTAGCTCTTCTTGCTGGCAGTTTAACGAATGTCATTCTCTCAACTTTAATGTTAGTTCGAAAATTTGGAATTAAATTATTTTCACCGGTTTTGGATTGGCAGTTTGTGCGATTTTTGCTCAAGGCCGCATTGCCATTTGCACTCGCGGCAATTTTTGTGAAAGTTTATTCTTACATTGACACTGTGTTCATTTCGAAATTTATGGATGCCACAGCTGTTGGTTTATATGGTCTTGCATATAAATTCACATACGCATTTCAATTTTTACCTCTTGCTTTCATTGCCGCGTTGTATCCTAATCTAAGTTCACTAATTGATTCTGATAATGAAAATCTCAATAAGACGTTCCATAGATCAATGTGGTATATGCTGGTTTTATCAACACCAATTGTTTTTGGTCTTTGGTTGATTGCGCCAAACGTTGTTTTGCTTGCTGGCGATTCTTACAGCGCATCAGCGCCAGTTCTTTCTGTTTTGATATTTGTTTTGTTTCCAATCTTTTTGGATTTTCCAATTGGTTCATTGTTGAATGCCGCAAACAAACAGTCTACAAAAACAGCAATCATGGGAATTACAATGGTCATCAACATTATTCTGAATGCATTGTTTATTCCAGCCTTTGGAATCATTGGCGCGGCTTATGCGGCCTTGATTAGTTTTTCACTTATGTTTTTGATGGGACTTTATTTTGTTCCAAAAGTAATTTTATCATTCAAATTTTTTCCATTATTTAGAAATACAGTTTTAATTGTTGGTTCAGGAATTGTAATGGTTGTGGTAGGGAAGTTGCTTATAACTCAAATCGGATGGCTGGCTGTGATTCCTGTTTGTGCGATTGTTTATATTTTTTGTTTGTTTGTCACTAGAATGATAACTCACAACGATTTCAAAACGTTTCGCTCAAGTATATGAGCAACAATAGATTATTGTTATTAACACCGGATTTTCCACCGAACAAAGGTGGTGTGGCTAGATATTTATCAAAACTGGCTTCATATTTTTCTTCGCGCATTCTTGTAATCACTTCTGTAAAAAATGCTTCACAGACAATTCCATTTCCAGTTTTAGAACAACAACTCTTGAATCCTTTTTTTTGGCCGAAATGGATTGAGACAGTTAAATTGCTTTTTTCGCTTCGACAGTCTTACGATATCGCGCTGACAAGTCATGTTTTACCTTTTGGCACTGTGGCATTTTTTTCTTTTTTGTTTACAAAAAAACCATACGTTGTCTTTGTTCACGGAATGGATGTGCGACTTGCGTGTTCAAACTTTATAAAAAAACATATTGCAAAAATTGTTTTCAAACACGCGCGAGTTGTTGTTGCGAATTCGCGATCGCTTGCGCAGGAAGTTTCAGATAAGTTTGGTGCTTCACTTCCACTTGTTGTGTATCCGTGTTTAGAAAAGAGAACAGAAGAAATACCTCCTGCGCTCCTGACTGTTTTTGACTCATCGTCAACTATTCGATATTTAACAGTAAGTCGTCTTGTCGAGCGCAAAGGTCATATTCAAGTCTTGATGGCGCTTGCTGAACTTAAACAATCAAAATCAATTCCAAATTTTCAATATGACATTGTTGGTGACGGACCCATGATGCAGTCGTTAAAAGATCTTGCAGGACAACTTCATTTGGATGAGGTTGTGTTTCATGGCGCAGTTGACGACGCAGAGTTAGAAAAGTTTTATATGAATGCGGATATATTTTTAATGCCAGTTCTTGACGACCAAATAGATAAAGAAGGTTTTGGATTTGTTTTTATAGAAGCCGCTAGTTATGAAGTTCCGTCAATAAGCACTCAAATTAGCGGTGTTGACGAAGCTATAATTGATAACCAAACTGGAATTCTCGTTAAACCGAACGATCATGCTGATTTGTGTCGCGCAATAGCTCTTCTTTCAAATACGATTGAAATGCGATTGCGATTTGGAAAACAAGCCAGAGAATATGTTGAACAGAATTTCACGTGCGCACAGCAATTTGCGAAACTCGAACCGTATCTATGAGCGACATTTCAGTTATCATTCCAACTTATCAACATGGAAAAACAATAGAAAATTGTATTGATTCTTTGTTGTCGCAAACATATCCTCCAAAAGATATCATTGTGGTTGATGATGGATCAACAGATGACACAAAAATTCGTATTGAACATTTTGGAGGCAAGATTCAATACATATATCAAAACAATCAAGGTGCGCCAACAGCAAGAAACAATGGTGCTAAACTTGCAACTGGAAATTTTCTTCTTTTTTGTGATGCAGATATTGTTGCAAAACCAAACATGCTTGAGGAAATGATTTCTGTTTTGAAAATACATCAAAATGTTTCCTATGTATATTGTGGATTTTTGTGGGATCACAAGAAATTTTTAACTCAAGCTTTTGATGCAAACAAACTTCGAAAATTTAATTACATCCACACAACTTCACTTATTCGAAAAGATGATTTTCCTGGGTTTGATCCAAAAATTAAGCGCTTGCAAGATTGGGATTTGTGGTTAACAATGCTTGAGAATAATAAGATTGGAATGGAGATAGAGAAAATTTTATTCTCTGTCACAAACGTAAACGGAAGAAACAATATTTCAAAATGGATGCCTTCTTTTTTATATCGAATTCCGTGGAATGTGTTTGGCTGGACACCAAAAGCAATAAAAGAATACAAGCTTGCAGAAACAGTGATAAAATCAAAACACGGAATATGATTTCCACAATTACTGTTAATTACAAAACATCAGATTATCTCGAACGAATGTTGGAAAGTCTTTTTGTATATCACACGGCCGATGAAGTGGAAGTAATTGTAGTTGAAAATAATTCAGGTGATGATTTAACAAGTATCGCAAAACGTTTTCCAAATGTTCGAATCATTTATAGCAATGTTAATCTTGGTTTTGCAGGAGGATGTAATTTGGGAATCAAGTCAGCACATGGAGATTATTTAGTTCTAATAAACCCTGACATAATTTTTACTCAAGATTCTCTTTATAAAATCAGAGATGTTATGGAAAAAGAAACTGATATTGGTATCGGAGGAGTTTCGTTGAAAAATCTTGACGGTACACAGCAAAAATGTGTGTGGCATTTTCCAACACCAACTGATCAATTCGCTCTTTTGTTGAAAGTTCATCATTTGTTTCCATCGTTTCAACCGGTTTCAAAGTGGAGAATGGATGATTTTGATTACTCAAAAGATACTGATGTAGATCAGGTTATGGGTGCATTTTTTTGCATAAGAAGGTCTTTGATCGATCGAATTGGCCTTTTGGATGATGATTTTTTTATGTGGTATGAAGAAGTTGATTATTGCAAACGTGCAAAAGATGCTGGATTTCGTGTTCACTATTTTTCAAACATCGAAGCAAAACACAAAAAGGGAAGTAGCTTTGATCGAGTCGGAACATTGAAAAAACAAAATATGTTTCGAAGAAGCGTCCGAATATACATGAAAAAACATTTTGGATTTGTAATTGGTTCATTCTTTACCTTGCTGGAGCCAGTTTTTTGGTTGTTAAGCGTGATTGCCTCTGTATTAAAACCAATGTGATACGAAAAATTTTAAGTCGGATGGTTAGTTGTGTTGAAGGGAACAGCGGCGAGGAGTCCGCTGGCCCGGAAACATAGCTAGCCATCCGACTTAAACGAATCATATGATTGATCAATTCTTTGGCAAGACATTCCTCATTTCGATTTGTATTATATTTTCATTATTTTTGGTTTCATTATTTTCGTATTTTGTCGGAGGAGCAGAATTATTTTTGATTATTATTGCATTGCTAATGATCTTCGCGTGTCTCTATAATCCAGCCTTCGGACTTTTCGGTGTTTTTTTGGAGCTGTTCTCGAGTCCGCACGGTCATCTTATCTCAACTGAATTGTTTTCATTTGATGTCTCATTAAGAATGACAGTCTTTGTAGGATTTTTTATTGGATATATTTTTTTCTTACTAAGAACAAAACAAAAACTTTCAATTTCATCAAAAAATTATTTTCCATTTTTGATTTTAGCAGTTGCAATTGCAATCGGTTTTTTAAATGGTTTCCTCTCAAACAATGCAATGAATGTTTTTAAAGATGGAAATGCATATTTTTACTTGCTATACGTTTTTCCAATTCTTTCAATCAATTGGGATTCAAAAGCGAAAAGTCAAATTCTTCAAGTTTTTACTGCTGGAGCTGTGTGGAATATCTTACTTTCATTTTTTATTCTTTATTTTTTCACGCACGTTTCTGAACCGTTAATAAAAGTAAGCTATATCTTTTTAAGAGATATTCGATTGGCTGAAATAACTAATCTCGGAGGATCGCTTTATCGTGTTTTTATTCAAACTCAATTTTTTGCTCTCGCATTTGGCGCCTTCATTCTCTCACTGATTCCAAAATTTCAATCACGACGCGAAATCATTCAAGCAACGGTTTTGTTGGGCGCGGTGTTTGCAACTCTAATTTTAAGTTTATCAAGAAGTTTTTGGATTGGAATAATATTTGCACTTTTTGTTCTTGTATTTTTTCTGTATCGGTATAACAAAAAAAAGATGAGATTGAAATCTTATCTAATTTGTCTTTTGAGTTCTGTTGTTTTATCAGTGTTACTTATTGTGATTATAGTTTTGTTTCCATTTCCGACTCAACGCGTAGGAGGAAGCGATCTATCTGATTTGTTTGTAAAACGTTTTACTCAAGATGAGGATGTCGCAATTTCAAGTAGATGGAATTTGCTCGGACCAATGATGGAAACTATTTCGGTAAATCCAATAATCGGAAATGGTTTTGGAAAAGAAGTTACTTTTGAAACAGATGATCCAAGAGCTAGAGAGATTCGTTCTGATGGAAAGTGGTCAACTTATGCAATGGAATGGGGGTGGATGGAATTGTGGTTAAAAATGGGAATTCTTGGTCCTGTTGGATTTTTGTTCTTGTTTGTATATATAAACAAGCGCCTGATGACGCTTTTAAGGACTGAGCACTCTTGGATTTCAATTGGATTGATTTGCGGTTTGTTTTTTCTTTTTGCAACTCACATGTTTTCTCCGTATCTAAATCATCCAATCGGTTTGGGCTTTATTCTCTTTACGATAGTTTTTATTCCAAAGGAATTCGAATCGTTTGCTATTCAAAAGTCTTTCCAATCCAATCATTCCGTCCAGCAAGAAATGCCTGCGCCTGCATCGGCGCTTTCCCTTCGGGCTGAAGAGTGATGAGTTCCAAAGCTTCAGAATTGATTGCGACAAAAAGTTTACCTTGATTTTCACACAAAGTTCCGTTTGGTTTATTTAAATTCGTTTGTGTAATTTTGGCTTCCAAGATTTTTACTCTTACTCGCTCGTCATTTATTTTAATTGTTGTCCAAGCTGTTGGCCATGGAACAAAAGCGCGAATCATTCTTTCAATACTTTTTGCATCAGAATTCCAATTTATTAAACCATCTTCTTTTGACAGTAATCGCGACACACTTGCTTCTTGATCGTTTTGAACTGAAGGCATGCAATTTCCGTTTACGTACGATCTCAAAACATCACACAAAAATTTTGGTCCAATTGAATGGATTTTCAATTCTAACGAAATCGTAGTTTCGTTTTCTAATAGCTCAAGAGTTTTTTGAGCAAGAATTGGACCTGTGTCCATTCCTTCATCGAGAAGCATAATTGAAATTCCTGTTTTTTTATCTCCATTCAAAATTGATGACTGTATTGGTGAAGGGCCTCTGTATTTTGGCAAAAGTGAAGGATGAACATTCACAACACCTTTTGGTGGGATGTTTAAGATTGAACTTGGAATTAACTTTCCATATGCAACAACAACAAAAATATCAGCGTGAAATGTTGATAGTGTTTCAACTGCTTCAGTTTTTTTTAAACTTTGAAATTGCAGAATAGGAATGTTTTTTTGTTCAGCAAAAATCTTAACTTCAGGTGACGTAATTTTTCCTCCACGACCAGATGGTTTATCCGGTTGCGTAACAACACAAGCAACATTAAAATCACTCTCATTAGTGAGAGCTTCTAAAAAAGGAACAGCGAACGCAGGTGTGCCAAAGAAAACAATCTTCATGTTATATATTTTTATGATCTGTAAATCTTATAACCTTATCTATGAAAAGAATTCCATTTAGATGATCAATCTCGTGTTGAAATACAATAGCGGGAAAACCTTTTAACTCAATTGAAACTTGTTGCGCATTCTCATCATAAGCTTGGACAATTACTCCTCTATATCTTCGCACAATTCCAAACACACCAGGAACTGACAAACAACCTTCTTCATTTTCAACTTTTCTCAACGAGTGTTTGACAACTATTGGATTGAAAAATGCTTTAGGACCTGATTCAGTTTCTACGATTATGATTTGTTTATTAACGCCAATTTGTGGAGCCGCAATTCCAACTCCATTCTCTTCAATCATTGTTTCCTTCAAGTCCTCAATCAGCTTTAATGTTGACTCGCTTTTTATTTCATCAATTTCAACCATATGCGATACTTTTCGCAATGTTTCATTTGGGAGTGTTAGAATCTGTATTTTCATATTGGTAAAACATTTTGTCATGAAAAGGCGTTTGTGTCAATAAGAAAGTTGTCGTTTAGGTCATTAAGCACATTTCTTATTTCTTCAATCTGTGAAAATGGAACTCGAACCACAAAATCTGATGTAACCCGAACGCCAGGGATATGTTCAAGCTGTTGCTTTAGAACATCCATTTGTAATTCACGTTTTTTATCTTCTGTTTCGCGCACTTTGATTTGAATCCATTGTTCAAACGGAGGTTGTTGAAATGACTCTCTTCTTGCTTTTTCTTCCGTGAAAGCTTGTATTGGATCATGAAGGTATTGATCGAAGAACCCTTGTTCCTCTGTTTGCACAATGAATTTTGCGTGATTAGCTCGAGCCAAACCCATCCACTCATAAAAATATATTGAAGCCTGTTCAGCACTTCTGAAATTTGGAGAAAATAATGGTAGATCAGCGTCCAAATATACAACACATTGGAAAAGACTGTCTTGAGATGGATCAAAATAGTTTTCAATAAAAGCCCGTGTTGCAAGTGTGATATTAACTTCCGGATCAAAACTTTTATTTTGGGCATCAATAAGCTGTATAGAAGAGGTTGGGAAATTTTTTTTCAGTATTTCAATTATCCTTCCGCTTCCAAAACCACGAAATTCAATTTTTGATGAGCGACACGAAGCGCAACGTAATGGTATCGGATCGATTGTATCACAATGGATACAAGTCAAAGTTTGCTCATCAACACGAACAAGATGGCCACATTTTGAGCATACAAATATATAACCACACTCTGCACAACGAAGTCTCCACGCATAACCTTTTTTATTTAATATAATAAGAACACGTCCTTGTTGCTCAATTGTTTCAGAAATTGTTTGAATTGTTGATGACACAATTGCAACATGTTCTGAAACAGCCTTTTCAATTGATGGACGAACAAATCTAACTTCTGACTCTGAATTAAATAGCAAAATATTTTCTTCCTTAAATCTAAAAACATCTTCAACTCTTGGTAGCACGTCGAAAAAAAATAATTGAGTTGTAAACTTTTGTGAAAACAAAAACGCAATTTCTCTCGCGTCAATTCTTGGATTACGTCTATGTTCAACGTGATTTTGATGTCCTGATCGTACAACAATAAGAGTTGTTGTTGGAGAGTCACAAAAAAATATTCCAGCGCGAGTTGTTATGAGTAAACCATTTGGATTTTCTCTGTAAGATTTCCAAGCCAAAAATCTTTCGCCATTTGATTCTTCTCCAGTCACGCTAAGTGGAGAAAATGATCCGAGATATTTTGCCACGATTCTCGCATCACGAACGTTCGGGCACAGAATTGCGACTTTTTGCTTTGGTTTTTCATACAAAAATCTTGCAATGACCGCGCAAGTACGCCTTAAATCCAAAGCTTGTATAAACCCAGAACGTCTTTCCGTCATTGCATTTGCAAGTCTGACAATTGTTGCGCTTTCTTGATTTGGAACTGTTAGCTGTGTTATTGCAAATGCATTGTTTAATTTCTCATATGACTGTTTTGCTGGGCGAGGGAATGCCGTATAAAGAAGTGTTGGAATAGATTGTGAAATTGATTTCGCGATTAATTCAAAAAATGAGAGTTCTTCATCTCTCAATTTTATTTCCTCAAAAACAGACGAAACGTTTTTAAGAACAATCCCTCTTAGCGCTTTGTCCTTGACTCGCTTAACAATTCCCAAGCATTGATTTGTTTTAAACGGAATTAAAACAAAATGTCCACGCTCAAGTGATATATTTTCAGGAACTGAATAATCAAAATGGCTAAATTTTCGCGGCATTCTTCGAAGTGGATAAACTTCCGCGATCATAAAATATGAAACTGTGCGACCAAATATCCCACACCAAAAGGTGATTCATAAGACAAATTCTCTGAACGGACTTTCAGTTGATCAATTATTCCGAATAGGACCAGTAATGGACGAATGGCGCACTCTGAAGCTTTTTCAATTCGATCTTCATCAAACGAAAGCAACTTTGAAATTGATTTCTGTTCAACTGCACGAACCATCATGTCATCAAATTCTTTTCCTTCTGGATGAAATCCCATTGGTGCTTCACTTGAAAGACTGTGAGACAAATCACCTGAAGCAATGACCGCTACTCTTTTGTGACTTTGTTGGATAACATCATTCAACATCCTTCCGAAAGCAACATGTTGTTTACGATCTGTTCCACTATATGAAACTGGAACGAGTCGTGGTTTAATCTCGTCGCTAAGAAGTAAAAGTGGAACTCCACATCCATAATCTAATGACGCGTGTGATTCAAGCACAAATGGAATTGATTGCTTTCTCGCTTCACTTTGAATAGAAGAAATTAATTCTAGATCTGGTTCAAATTCAATAGATGTTGAAAGATCGCCAAATTCATGAAACTCAACAACATACTGGTCGTGAAGATTTAGAGTAAATGCATTTTCGTGCATGAAGCTGTGAGAAGAAACAACTAAAATTATATCAGGATGACTTGATTTTAATTCGTCTGATAATTTTTTCATTGCCTCTCTTGTTTGAGTCAATTGTTTTATGTTTTCTTTTCCAATTGAATCTATGAGAAGAGGGGAGTGTGGTGTGAAAGCGGCGAAACAAATCATATTTATTGTGATGCTATGTCAATTTCTGAAGTTTCAATTGAAGTATCAATTGGCTCAGTTAATGAATGCAAGAGGATTGATCTCTCGTTTGTCCAAATAATTTGGTTCCATCTCCATCCAAATGTTATGAAAGTTGCCTCGTCTTGGATATGGTGTCTCGTTCCATCTGAAACAATATAAATCTCCGGAGACTCACGCATGGCAACTATGGTTCCGTCTGGAAATAGTAATGGATCTCCAGTTTCATACGCATTTAAATCATCTGGTTTAACTTGTGTGATTGTTGAAGAGGGAAAATTTGCTAGTAAGATTTCCTTTGACATGATCGGATGCTTTATTCCATTTTGAACAAAGAATACGCCTCCCGTCTGGTTATTTTGCAAAAGTGTTCCTTTTGGGTAAACAGCTTGAGTATTGATTGGCTCTCCTTCTTCATAAGCGTTCAAATCTTCCCATGTCACATCAATAATTTCATCTGGTGAAAATCCGAGGGCTCTGAAAGCTTCTTGAGATTTGAAGCCACGACGGTTGTCATCAACGATTAAAAACACTGTTCCTCTTGGAGATCGTAAAAGGGAATAGTTTGGAAATTGAATCGGAGCGCCGATCTCATACATTTCAAGCGTGCTTGGACCGACTTGAACAACGTTGTTTTGATTGAATCTTGAAGCAAATGCCGCCTTTGATGTTATTGGTCTACGAACATTATTTTGAATAAGCCAAATTCCACCTGTTGATTTGTCTTGAAGAAGAGAGCCGTCAACATGGCGATTGTTAAACCATCTGTCCCAAATTTTTGCAAAATTTTTATTCCCATTTAAGTGCGGAGTGTAAGTGTATAAAACAGATGTTGCAAAATTTTGAGGAACCACTTCAATACCATCTATAACAACTTCTATTCCTGGACCAATTCCACTTTCTGTAAATCCTCTGTTTTCAAGATCAGAAAGATATGACTCACGAATTCGTTTAGCAGCATAATAAATCTGATTCGCGAATCCACTAAATTTTTGTAAAAGCGGATCTGATTTTGAACACGAATCGCAAATCGCATAACCCATAGCCCAATTGAGTTGATCGGTTGATGGACTTGAATCCTCAATCAAACTTTGTTCTCGTTGCAAAAGTACTGTTATGAATCTAGGATTGAGAGAAAATTTTTGCGCGGTGTCCCAAATAATTTCAGTTGCTTTTTTTTGAACACCAGAAACATCTGTGAACTTCAAACTATTCAGAGCACCCCTCGAAAGTAAGGATTCGAGTTCTGGTTTTGTTGTAGCAAATGTATCCAACATTTGATCATCAGAAGCCAGATAATCTAAGTCAACTTCAGTTGAGGAATTGATTTCTGAAGCAAAAATACCCTGCGGTAAAGCAAGGATAATTATAATCAAAAACAGGGTAATTTTGTGGATAAATTCTGGCAATCGCATGCGTCTATAATAACGCTAAGCAGATGTTTTGGCCAGTTTTCTTTCTTTTCTAACTTCTTTTTGAATGTTGATCTCGCCATTTTCCACAGATACCGAAACCTTTGATCCTTCTGGAATTTCACCTTTTACAATTTCAAGAGCGAGCGGATCTAGAATTAAGGACTGGATCACACGTTTGAGAGGTCTTGCGCCATAAGATGGATCAAAACCACGCTCGGCCAATAAATCCTTTGCAGCCGGTGTTATGAAAATATTTATTGAACGTTGTTTTTGCAAACGATGGAAAACGATTTGCAATTGTCGTTCAACAATTTCTCCAATTTGTTTTTGTGACAGAGAATGAAAGACGATAATATCATCAACACGATTCAAAAATTCAGGTCTGAAATGATCTTTCAAAAGTCCCATTACTCGTTCTTTCATTTCATCATCTTCGCTCGTTTCGGAACGATCTGTTTCAAAACCCATGTGCTCTTTTGATGTTCCAGAACTTAAGATCATGTCTGAACCGATATTGCTTGTCATGATGATGATTGTGTTTTTGAAATTCACAACACGACCTTTTGCATCAGTAAGTCTTCCATCATCCAAAATCTGCAAAAGCAAATTAAATGTATCTGGATGTGCTTTTTCAATTTCATCAAACAAAACAACACTATAAGGTTTTCTTCGAATCATTTCAGTTAGTTGACCACCTTCTTCATATCCGACATATCCTGGAGGTGAACCGATCATTTTTGCTGTTCCATGTTTTTCCATGTATTCAGACATGTCCAAACGAATAAGCGAAGTTTCATCATTAAACAAGAATGAAGCCAAAGCTCGTGCCAATTCTGTTTTTCCAACGCCTGTAGGCCCAAGGAAGATAAAAGACCCGATTGGGCGGCTTTCTTCGCCAATTCCAGCCCTGGAGCGCCTTAAAGCGTTTGAAACAGCGCTAATAGCCTCTTGTTGCCCCACAACACGCTTTGAAAGCTCGTCTTCCATACGTGCCAGCTTCTCCATTTCAGATTCAAGCATTTTTGAAACAGGGATGTGCGTCCACCTCGAAACAACAGTCGCGACATCCTCCTCGTCAATAACCTCCTTTAACAAACCGCGCTCTTTTTGGATTTTGGAAAGTTGTTGTTCGGTATTTTTCAACCGTTTTTCTTCAAAAGGAATTTTTGCATATCGAATCTCTGCGACTTTTTCCAAATCACCTTTACGCTCTTCCATTTCCGCGCGTGCTCGAAGACGATCAATGTTTGCTTTGATTTCTTGCAGTGTTGTAATTTTTTCTTTTTCATTCTTCCAGCGTCCTTCCAGCGCGCCGGCTTGTTCTTGCAAATCAGCCAATTGTTTTTCAATTTCTTTCAACCGTTTTTTAGATTCCTTATCTTCTTCTTTTTGAAGAGCTCGCTGTTCAATTTCTAAACGCATAATGTCGCGTTTTAGAATATCAAGCTCTTCTGGCATTGAATCAATTTGCATGCGAAGTGCCGAAGCGGCTTCGTCGATCAAATCAACCGCCTTGTCAGGCAAATGACGTTCTGTAATATATCGAGCTGAAAGTTGAGCCGCCGCAAGAATCGCCGCATCAGAAATTCGAACTCCATGATGGACTTCGTATTTTTCTTTTATTCCACGCAATATTGCGATTGTGTCATCAATTGAAGGTTCATCAACAATCACTGGCTGAAATCTTCGTTCAAGCGCTGGATCTCTTTCAATATACTTTTGATATTCTTTTTGAGTTGTTGCTCCGACCGCGCGCAATTTTCCTCGAGCAAGAGCCGGCTTAAGCATGTTGGACGCGTCCAGCGATCCCCCTTCTGTTGTTCCTGTCCCAACTAAAGTGTGAAGCTCATCAATAAACAAAATTATTTTTCCAGCTGAATTTTCTATTTCTTTAATTACAGCTTTCAAACGATCTTCAAACTCGCCTCTGAATTTTGTTCCAGCAACCATTGCGCCAATATCAAGCATAAACACGGATTTGTCTTTGAGTAATTCTGGAACATCACCAGAAACAATTCGCTGTGCAAGACCTTCGACAATTGCTGTTTTTCCAACTCCAGCTTCACCAATCAAAACAGGATTATTTTTTGTTCGACGAGAAAGGACTTGCATGATTCGGCGGATTTCATTATCGCGTCCAATTATTGGATCAAGCTCACCAGCACGAGCTGATTCAGTTAAATCAATTCCGTATTTTTGCAAAACTTGATATCTGGATTCCGGTTCTTGTGTGTCAACACGTTGAGAGCCACGTATATCTTTTAACGCGCGCATGACCGATTCCTCATTGATTTGATAATTCAAAAGCAGACGCGCAATCGCTTTGTTAGATAAAAGTCCAAGTAATAAATGTTCAGTTGAAATGTAATCGTCCTTAAACTGTTTTGATAATTTTTGAGCGCTTGCCAAAACATTTGCCATTTGTTGGCTCATATAAATTTGAGCCATTCCGCCATGACTTGGCATTGCTTCATTTGACGAGGGAAGGGAATTCAAAATTTCATCAACTTCATGCTGAAGCTCTTCTTTCATTTGTGTTACTTTGTCAATCACTGCTGATATAACTCCATCATCTTGAGTGAGGAGCGATGCAAGAAGATGGATCGGTTCAAGCGCTTGCTGACCTCTTTCAACAGCGATGTTATGAGCGCGTTGAAGAGCTTCTTGAGATTTGAGTGTAAAATTATTTGGAAGCATATTTTGGCACTCATAATGCTAGAGTGCTAGAGCCTGTTTGTCAAGTAATTTACAAAGAGGATTTTTTAAGCAAAACATTGTATATTGTTACAATGTTATCATGAGATTGTTATGATAGTAAGACATAATATATTCAGAGTTCCTTTTGATGATATTTCAACAAATGAAATGACTGACTTATTTTTGAAATGGTTAAATGGAACACAAGCAAAAATAATTTTCACACCAAACCCAGAATTTCTTTTAAGAGCGCGAGCCAACTCTGGTTTTAGGAACTTGTTGAACCAAAGCGATCTCTCGCTTGCTGATGGTGTTGGTGTTAAATTTGCAATCGCGGCACTAACAGATAAACATCTTGAAAATCGTCAAACAGGAATTGACACGCTGATTCTATTAGCTGAAATTTGTTCAAGAACAAATAAGAAATTGGTTTTATTAGGAGGAAAAAATTCTGTCTCACAATCCGCCGCAAACGCACTAAAAAAACAATTTCCAAATCTTCAAGTTCAATCAATCGACCTTGGTTTTATTTTAGGAAATTCAGAAACTGTTTCAATTTCAGATGAACTTATCGATGAAATAAACAAGTCTGTTCCGAATGTTCTTGCTGTCGCATTATCTTTTGGAAAACAGGAAAGATTTATTTTTGAAATCAAAAAACAAATCCCTTCTCTAAACATTGTAATCGGAGTTGGCGGGGCGCTTGATACAATTTCTGGCAGTCTTAAACGAGCGCCGCTTTGGATGCGTAAAAATGGGCTTGAATGGCTTTGGCGCGTGTGCATTGAACCGCGTCGATTTAGTCGTATTTTTCGCGCGGTTTTTGTCTTTCCTCTCGTCGTTATTTCCTGTACACTGACATCGCACCGATTTTGGAAAGCCGTAATTAGAGTAGTAAGTAGTATGTATTAAGTATTTTCATGAGATTAAAGCGAATATACTTGCTACTTACTACCTGCTACTTGCTACAATATCCCCCTTATGAACACCAAGACTCGTTTTCCGCCGTCTCCAACTGGATATTTGCATGTAGGATCGCTTCGAACAGCGCTTTATAATTATTTTTACGCAAAAAAACATAATGGCACATTTCTTTTGCGAATTGAGGATACTGATCGAGAACGATATGTTGAAGGCGCGGTTGAGTCACTTATTGGGACACTTGAGCGAATGAAAATTGATTATGATGAAGGTCTAGTTGTTGAGAATGGTAAGCTTATTGAGAAAGGAAAGAATGGACCCTATGTGCAATCCGCACGTCTTGAAATTTATAAAAAATATGCAAAGCAGTTAGTTGATTCGGACCACGCGTATTATTGTTTTTGTTCAAAAGAACGCCTTTCTGCATTGCGTGAACAACAACAAACAATTAAACGAACAACAAAATACGATCGTAATTGCTTAAAATTGTCTCCAGAAGAAATTCAAACAAAATTACAATCAGGCGAATCAAATGTTATACGAATGAAAATTCCAGAAGGGAAGACAACCTTTCGTGATGAAATTCGAGGCGACATAACAATCGAGAACCAAGAAATTGATGATCAAGTACTTCTCAAAGCAGATGGTTTTCCTACTTATCATTTAGCTGTTGTTGTTGACGACCATCTGATGGGCGTTACTCATATCATACGCGGGGAAGAGTGGATTTCATCAGTTCCAAAACACATCATGCTTTACAAATGGTTTGGTTTTCCTTTGCCAGTGTTTGCTCATCTTCCACTTATTTTGAATCCTGATAAGACAAAACTTTCAAAACGACAAGGAGATGTTGCTGTTGAAGATTATCTTGCGAAAGGATTTTTAGAAGAGGCGCTTGAAAATTTTGTTTCACTTCTTGGTTTTAATCCAACAGCTGATAGAGAAATATATACACGCGAAGAATTTATTGAACACTTTGACCTCACAAAAATCAACAAGAGCGGAGCTGTATTTGATGTCAACAAGCTCCTGTGGATGAATGGTCAGTACATAAAAATGCTTTCAGATGAAACTTTCACAGCCAAAGTTAAGCCATTCTTGAAAGTGGATATTAACGATGATATTTTGCGACGCATCTGCGTAATTGAAAAAACGAGAATAAATTTATTGTCTGATATTTCAGCAGTCGTTGATTCTTATCAAACAATGCCTGCTTATGAAAAAGAAAAGTTGACATGGAAAAAATCAAATAGTGAAGATGCAAAACTGCAATTAAAAAACATTTTTGAATTCATTGCTTCGCTTAATGACTCGGTTTTCAATAGCTTGGAATTGATTGAACAGACCATTGCAGGGTATATTAAAGATAACGAACTTCAAAATGGAAATGTTTTGTGGCCGCTTCGTGTTTCACTTTCAGGAGCCGAACGATCTCCAAGCCCATTTGAATTGCTCTGGGTGCTTCAAAAACAAGAATCGATAAAACGTATTGAACATGCAATCAAAATTTATTCTTAGTGCGTTTGTTATATTTTTTACATTGCAACCCGTAGGATTGCTAGTTTTTGCGCAGGAAGGTACTGATTCATCTGAAATTAACGCTCTTAACGATAAGATTTCGGAAAAGAAACAAAGTATCGACCAAATTAGTGACCGAATTGAAGAGTATAAGAAAAAGATAGAACAAAAACAGGCTCAAAAAGTTTCTTTGTCAGTGGAACTTGACTTGCTTGATAATAGAATTGCGAAAACAAAACTTGAAATAGAAGAAACTGAAATAAGTATTGATCTTGTTAACACAGAAATATCATTGTTAAACAAGCAACTAACTTCGCTTGAACAGACTTTACAAAAAGATAGACAACTTCTTGTCGCTGTTTTGCAAAAAATTCAAGTTAATGATCAAGACTTGCCACTTAGACTTTTTTTTGGATCAGATTCTTTATCACAGCTATTTGATGAGGTTCAATCTCTTGAAACAATCAACCAAGACCTGAAGCAAACTCTTGAAAAAACAAAGCAGTCAAAAGAAGCCGTGCAAAATAAAAAAGAAGTTGAACAAACAAAAAAAGATCAAATGCAAGAAATGAGTCTTGCGCTTGCACATGAAAAAGGTCAACTTGAAGAAGAAGTCCAATCTCAAGAGGTTCTAATTACAGAAACACAAAATTCAGAAAATCAGTTCCGTTTGCTTTTGCAGCAGACAAAAGAAGAAGAACAATTTATCACGCAACAAATTTCAGCTTTGCAAAAAGAAATAGAAGGGAAGTTGAGTGCTTCAGATCAGGCTGGAGACAGTTCTGTGATGTCATGGCCTTTTGATCCACCAAAAGGGCTTTCAGTATATTTCCATGATCCAACTTATCCATATCGTCATCTTTTTGAACACTCTGGAATTGATCTTCCAGCGCCAAAGGGAACAGGGATTGGTTCAGCTGCGCCAGGATACGTTGCATGGGCTAAAAAAGGACGTCTGTATGGAAACTATGTAATGATTATTCATTCAAATGGATTGTCAACGCTTTATGCTCATCTTTCACGAATTGATGTTAAAGCAGATGAGTTTGTTGCACGAGGTCAAATTATTGGAGCAGTGGGGAGCACAGGTCTATCAACAGGGCCGCACCTTCATTTTGAAGTACGAAAAGATGGAATTCCAACTGATCCGCTAGCTTATCTTCAATAAATTTATTTTATGTTAGAAACAATTCTTACAGTTATTGGATGGTTATTTGTTCTTGGACCAACTCTTGCGTTTATTTGTGTGAGTTTCTACGTTATTAAGGGCGCGATGGGGGATGATGTTGTTGTAAACGCACTTGTGCTAATAGGACTTGCTTTCTTCTTTATGGGGGCGATTTTACTGCTTACTCTATACCTTACGAACGTGTTTGGATGAATTGGTGGCGTCGCACAATAAATCTTATACGACACTTAGGTTGCTTTGCAACAATCTTTACAAAATCAACCTAAGTGTCGTATAAGATGGCGCTCTCTTTTACGACGCTGTTTAGCAGTCGTAAAAGATAGCTTGGGCTAATCAATCTAGAATTTCGTATTTCTCGTTTACTAATTGTTCAATGCCGTATAAAATCGTCGCAGATTTTAAGACTCTGATTAGAGATCGTAAAATCTGCTTAGTGATTTCCTATCATATTCTTTTTTAGACTACTTATTACTTCTCTTTCATAATCGATTGTTCCGGTCTTTTTTATTTTACGACACACTATATTTCTTTCAGTACAAACTAAGCGAATATACTTGCTACCTACTACTTACTACTTGCTACTTTTGAATCTACTTATAATACACATGATCTCCGAATCTTAGATCTATGTACTCAAGCTTTGATACGTCATTTATTTTTTCTTTTATAATTAGTTCAAGTCGCTGTGCTTGTGCGTCAATGTCTCCTGCAACATCAAATAGAATTCGATAACCATCTAAAGTAAGTACACCAGTCCACTTCCCTGCTAAGCGATCAAACTCAATTTGTGTATACAAGATGTTTTGTGCTTTGAGATGTTCACCAAATCTAAACACAGAGTTAATCTCATTGGCGGTCAGAACCGAATCGCCAACATTTATTTCACCATTACTTCTATCAACAAAGATTGGTAATGAAGATAGAAGATCTTCTTCGGCAATACGTATTACTATTCCATCCAAATCAACAACATACGATTGTCCTTTTGTTTGCCACACTAAAAACGAAGTTCGCTCATGAATTTGAATTTCAATTCGATTTTTAATTCTAGAAATTTGAACGTCACGCAATGTAAACTTCCCTTTCAAATACTCAACAAGTCTATCTTGGTCAAATAAGTATCTATTTTGACGCGGAAAGACCAAAAATGCTCTCTCGCCTGAATAAAATCGCAATGCATCGTCAAGTTCTGTTTTTGAGATCGTCTCAAGTCCGGATACGTGAATTTCGTTTATTTTCAAAGACGGGTTAAGAAAAACAATAAATAGAAGTGTGAGAATCATCAGAAACGTAATTAGAACCCCAATCAGAATCATTATCGGACGTTTGTCTATTCGTTCGCGAAAGTATGGGTTTCGAAATGATCGAGACGCATATTTTTTTTGTTGAGTTTTCCTAAAAAAATTTCGACGTTTCATAAAGATTCACGAAACAACGATCCTCGGTAAAAGTGGATTTATTCGGGTTACAATTTCGTAAGGAATGGTTTGAATTTTTCTTGCAACTTCAACTGCACTAATTTCGTGACGTCCGTCAATTCCAAGTAGGGTCACGGTTTGTTCTTTTTCAACAGTTGGAACAGATGAAACATCAACCATCATCATATTCATGCAAATTCTTCCTACAACTTTACATCTATAACCACCGACGAGAACCTCGCCAATCGAAGATAAGGATCGATCATATCCATCCCAGTATCCAACAGGAAGAACCGCGATGCGACTGCGCTGTTTAAGTCGTTCTGTTGAACCATATCCAATCGGTGTTCCAATAGGTAAAGATTTGACTTGAGCGACTCGTGTTTTCCATTTGAGTGCAGGCCTCAATTCACATGAGATATTTTGTTTGCGTATTGTCTGTTCAACAAGTTCAGATGGCCATATTCCATAAAGTCCAATTCCGGCTCTTACAAGTGTTCCGTGAGTAACCGGATAAAGAAGTATCGCGGCTGTACAAGCACAATGAATATGCGGTGGATTAAAACCGTGGTTTTGTAATTCTTTCAATGCATCAGAAAATCGCGAAAATTGAAGCGAAGCATATTCCGCGTTACCAGTGTCTTCAATACTTGCGAAGTGAGTTGAAATTCCACAAATCGAAATATGAGGACTTCGTTTGATTTCAAGAAGAAAATCCACTAATTCTTCCATCAAAATACCTCGCCTAGACATTCCGGTTTCAATTTTAACGTGAATTTGAGCTGTCGATGCTGTCGCGGCTGCCACTCGCTCCAGTTGTTCAATATCTTCGCGATCAGAAAGAGTAAGTTCAATTCCATTTCTAACTGCTTCAGGAAATTGATGCTGCATTACATATCCAAGAACAATAATTTGTGAACTTGGTAACAACTCGCGGAGAACCAATGCTTCATCTAAATTATCAACACCGAATGATTGCACACCAACACGTGCCGCGATTTGCGCAACTTCTTTCATTCCATGGCCGTAAGCATTAGCTTTTACAATCACGCAAAAACGCGTTCCGGATGATAAGGAACGCAGTGTTTTTATATTTGTAATAATCGCTTGCTCGTCAATTTCAATCCATGTTCTTTCCATATTCGTCCTCTCTCAACTGTTGAATAAACTTGATTGGGATATTTTTTTTGATCTTGACAAACCATTTTTTTAGACTTGATTCCAAATCTTTTTGATCATAACCTAAAATAATTGTGTCAGGAGCAAAACGTTCGATTATGTCAAAGCTCCCTAGTTTTTCATCTGACAGTTCTGCATTTTCAACTTCTGATCTTTGTTGAATAGTTTTAAGACGTTCCTGCTCATTATTTTTTGGAGACTTATTTTTTAATTCACGAACATATGAATCTCTTGCCACTGAAACGAACAGTAAGTCCCCTTCCCTTTTTGCTTGTTTCAAAAAAAACAAATGTCCGGCATGAAGTCCGTCAAATGTTCCAAACACAAGCACGCGACCACTCATATTATTTAATTTCAGGGCGCAATGTTGGAAACAAAATTACCTCTTTGATGTTCTCTGCCCCGGTCAAAAGCATTACCATGCGATCAACTCCAATTCCAAGCCCGCAAACTGGTGGCATTCCATGTTTGATTGCTTCCAAATAATCCTCGTCAGTTTGATGTGCCTCTTCAAAACCAGCTTTCTCACGAGCTTTTTCAGCGACAAATCGTTTTTCAAGATCAACTGGATCATTGAGTTCGGAGTAGTTGTTTCCAATTTCACTTCCAAGCGCGAACGCTTCGAATCGCTCAACAAATTTTTGATCTGAACATTTTTTCGCAAGCGGAGAAACTTCAACAGGATAATCGTAAATAATTGTTGGTTGAATAAGTTTTTCTTCAACAAGTTCCTCAAACGCAAAAGCCATTAGCTCGCCAACTGTTTGCATTTGATCAATAATCTCATGTTGAGACTTTGGTAATTTCTTTTTCAATTCCTCTCTTGCTTTCTTTTCATTATCCCAAGTATTTGACTCAAGACCTCCGATTTTTTCTACCGCCTCTACAAGTTTCATTCTTTTCCAAGGACGCGCGAGTTCTATTGTTGTTTCGCCATGCAAAACACTTGTCTTGCCAAGCGCTTGTTTTGCCGCGAATTCAAAAATTTCTTCAAACAAATCCATTCCGTATAAATAATTTTGATATGCGATCTGCGCTTCGAACATTGTAAATTCAGGATTGTGATCGCGATCAATTCCTTCATTTCGAAATACTTTTGTAATCTCGTAGACTTTTTCAAAACCTCCGACAATCAATCGCTTAAGATACATCTCATCTGAAATTCGAAGGAAGAAATCAGCATCAAGCGCGTTGTGATGCGTTTTGAATGGCCGCGCAAAGCCTCCACCGTATACTGGTTGAAGTGTTGGTGTTTCAACTTCGATGAAACCACGCGAATCAAGCAAACTTCGAATCGCAACAATAATTCTTGATCTTGCAAGAAGACGTTCGCGCACTTCAGCATTCATTATTAAATCCAAATAGCGTTTTCTAAAACGTGTTTCAACATCAGACAGTCCATGCCATTTTTCTGGCAAAGGAAGCAAGGACTTGGCAAGAGGAGCGTATGCAAAAACATCCAAACTTTTTTCTCCTTTTTTTGTAACAAACGCTTTTCCAGTGCATTGCAAAAAATCACCAATATCCATTATTTGCAAAAATTGTTTGTAAGATGTTTCACCTACATGATCTTTTCGAATTACAATTTGAACAAGACCAGAACCATCTTGAATCTGGCAAAAGGTTAAACCGCCGTGAGTTCGAATCAACCGAACACGTCCAACCAAAGAAAGATCTTGTTGTGAACTTTGAAAAGTTTCAAAATCTTCCAGAAACTCCGCAACAGTATTCGATCTTTGAGTTGTTGATGGATAAGGATCAATTCCAGCATCTCGCATTGCTTGAAGGCGTGCGAGCCGCGCCTGTGTTTCGTCGATCATATTTTAGAATAGTAGCAAAGTAGTAGAGTAGCAAAGGTTATTGGTTGATGCGGTTCAATCGCATCAAAAACTTTTTACAGAATCTTAATAATTTTATATTCAATAGAACCGCTTGGAACGCTTAACAAAACTGTCTCCCCTACCCTGTGTCCAACAAAGGCTTGGCCAAGTGGTGATTCATTACTAATTTTTCCTGAAATCGGATCAGCTTCTGTTGAACCAACCAATGAAAAAGTTTTTTCAATTCCATTTACAACAACTTGAAATGTGCATCCAAGATCGATCAAATCTGTGCCTGTTGTTTTTTCAACCAAAACAGCGTTGTGAACCATTTCTTCAAGTTGAACAACTCGAGCCTCGTTCAAAGCTTGTTGTTCTTTGGCGTCCTGATATTCAAAATTTTCGGACAAATCACCGAGCTCTTTTGCAGAACTAATAATATCCGCGATTTCGCGGCGAGTTTGTCTTGATCGTTTTTCAAGCTCGTCTTTTAAGTCTTCCAATTTTTCTTTTGAGAGATAAACCATAATATGTGTCATTCAAACCTACCGTTCTTTAGGATGTGTGTCAACCAATTTTTTAACATGCTTCCCCCTAGGAATTGTGGCAAAAGCAGTTGCAAATGGAACAGTCAACATAAGCGATATTGTTCCAACCATTGTTCTTACAAATTCTTCGGCAACAGCCTGATTGTTTAGAAACGTGCCAACGTCAGATGAAGACGAAAAGTAAATAAGAAACATCGGCAGTGCCGCGCCGGCATACACCAAGACAAGAGTATTTACTGTTGAAGCAATATGATGGCGACCAACTCGCATTGCACGGAAAAATAAATCTTTTCGAGAAAGTGTTGGATCAACATCAAGCATTTCACCAACAACTTCTGATTGAGTTACTGCAACATCATCCAAAACTCCAACTGTTCCAAGAATCACGGCCGCGATGAATAGCGCTACAGGATCTTTAATTGTTTCAACTTCCCACAAAAGCAACATTGATTCTTCTGTTCCAACTCCTGAAAGCGAACTCGTGTGAGTAAAAATATAACTTAATATCACGACTACAAATAATCCAGCAACTGTTCCTAAGAATGAAAAAAAAGTGCGAATCCTAAAGCCGTGAGACAAATGAATGTTGACTAGTAAAATCACGACTGAAGCAAGAACGGTCATGAGAATCGGATCGCGACCAGCGAGAATTTGTGGAAACAAAAACCAAAATAAAACAAACAATGTAAACGCAAGACCGATAAGCGAAAACAAACCTCGAAAAAATCCAATCACGATTGCGATTGCCGCGAAAATGAAAAAAAGCGACATGAGCGATCCTGTTCGAACTTTGTCATCAAAATAAGTTGTTTGTGTTCCATCTGGATTTTCAACAATTCGCAACAATACTCGATCACCCTTTTTTAGTGTGATGTACAAACCATCTGGATAAGAATCAGAAGTATCGGCATTGAACACTTCACCAAATGAACTCTTTGCCTCAAATTTATAAAAGTGTTTTCCGTCTGACTCCTGATCTTGAATATTTGAAATTGTTGCTTTTACCTCTTTTGGTTCAGATATTTCCTGCGCAAAAACACTTGTCGCGGAAAAAATGGACAAAAACAAACAAAAAATAATTCCCCAATGTTTCATAGAGTTATAGTTTACCATAAAATGAAAAACAGCCAGAATTGGCTGTAGAGAGTTGTTACGAATAACGAATTTTGCTACGAATCTACGAATGAGAAAGGGAGATGACGCTTGACTAGGACAAGGTCAGTTTTCTTTTTGTGAAAGGGATTCTGATAGAG
>Ga0265296_1001409_pt1 | contig 27827 bp, 30 predicted proteins | sample MunlanPumphouse1_FD_189073 | JGI IMG/M metagenome (GOLD analysis project Ga0265296, IMG submission 189073) | Groundwater microbial communities from a municipal landfill in Southern Ontario, Canada - Pumphouse #1 | ecosystem: Environmental > Aquatic > Deep subsurface > Groundwater | place... | reverse complement strand
ATCCTATTTTTCTTGGCCCTACTATACCCATCTAAATATATATCGATATTTTTTCGTTCAAATCTCATTCATTCACAATGAAATCCTATTGCGTTTTTAACGACAATATTGTGTAACCCTATGAAAATTAGACTATTTGAACCAAAACTAAAGTTTGATTATATACGCCCTACGGTGTTAACCAACCGACCGCCGGCTGCTGTAGATTTCTTTTCAAATATTAGAAAAGACGCCTCAAGACGCAGCGAGATTCCTCATTTTCGAAGCCTAGGTTCAATGTACAGGGAATATGGTCCTGATAATCCATTTACAAACGCTGACATAACTCATTTTGTCAGAACCATTGAACGCTACCATGACAAAGACTTGCGGGCATCACAGCCCCTTTATTACAAAGATTTTCTGCATATTACAACAGAGTTAATGAGGTCTGTAGAGCGCTATTACAGCCTTATTCAGACGTTATCTCCCATGTTATACGGCGAGTACCTAGCAGAAGCGCAAGACTTGTATTCCCTGTTTTCAAATATTCAAATATGCCATAACCATCCCGAGCTGGCCGGAGACAGTTTAGGCTCGCTAAGATCGATCTTATTGGGCGTCATGAAGGATTTAAAAAACGAGCCCGACCCTATTATGGGTGATATCGGAAGATCACGTAAATATTTCCGATTATTGGATGAGATACGCTTTAAATTATCTCCGCAGCAGATAGTTGACCCGAAAAATCAATGTCTTCTTGCCGCCGCATACCAGCAATACGGAAACTTTTCAAATTATTTAACATGGGCTGTAAACATTCTCGGTTCATCTTCTCCAGATGAATTGCTGGAACCGGACTCTCTAAATAGTGCTCTTAATATTATTTCATCCAGTTTTAAATCTCATCGGAACTTACTTTTTACTCAATGCAGAGATCTATTGCTGCCGTCGGGTATAATTCCAGGTGTTTCTCTTGTTGTTGAAGAATTGCTAAAGAATACACCGGAAAAAGGAGATGCAACTCTAACCGCAGGAGAGATAAGCGGACAAATTCATATAGAAGTTTCAAATACCGGCGTTATTATTCCAAAAAGAAATTTTAAAAAAATATTTTTTGTAGGATATTCGACCAAGCCAAAGGATCACGGATCCGCGCTAGCCATAGGCTTGGGATTGGGACTTCCAAAGGCCAGAAATATGGCAAGGTTCCTTGGCGGTGACATCCGCCTCGAAAGCAAATGGCAGACGGGGACAACATTTACCTTAACTCTGCAGAATAAAATTCAGTGGTAATTATTCATATGAAATTAAACTTATTAACACCCGGACAAAATATATTTCCGGTTCAAAGTCCGTTAAGCACGGCTTTACATTTAACAAATAGAAGATCATCGATAGAATCTTTTAGAATCCGACCACTATCTGTTGATATTCATCCCGCGTGTACTGGATATAACCTTCATTATTTAAAGACCGTATGCCTAACACCTAGAGTAAACTATGCAATTTATGGTTATATCGAAATAGGCATCCCGCCGGATCATTCAGAATTCGAGAGAGATGAAATGGGGTTTGTTCCAAACAAGATGTTAAATAAAATATTTGATTTTGAAGGGGATACTCTTTCTATGGTTTTAACGGGAGGCGCGTTCGGTTGTTGTCATTTTCGGGGATTTACGTCTATAGTCGATAGATTTAGGAAAGAAACAGCTGCGGGAAGAATAATAAATTTGCATATACATATTCCGATAGATTTAATTTATGGAACTATTGATGATATAAGCCAAAATAAATACGCTGATTACATCCGCAAAGATACGGGAATAACTTTATTTAAATGGAGAAGCCTAAAATCTATGCGTGATGTATTTTTAACTGCTAATCCGGATGTTGATTGGGTAAAAGCCAGGTAATACCATGAAAACAGATAAGACAAATTTTATACATAAATCCACACCTAGATTTCTAAGGGCCGGCCCATTGAGCCTACTTTCAGAAAGAGAAAACCAAATATTTGGACTGATATCTGCAGGATATTCCGACAAAAAGATTCTCTCATTAACCGAAATCCGCAAAACTGATACATTAGGTTCCTACATTTCCGCCATAAACCAAAAACTTGAAATAAAAAGCAGGAACCGCCCCCTAACGGTATTACAGGGAGCAGCCCAATTAAAGACAGATCTGCCCGAAATCGGAAAAAAGTTGTTCAGCGAATTAATGATTTCATCTGCAATGCTGACTGATCTGGCGCAAGAATTCTCGGACAACGAATGGAACTACATGGATAAATTAACATCGGGAATTAACTCACTCAGAAACGTTAGTAAAATCCATTTTAGCGAAACCATCTCAGCAATCTTAATCAAATTTATTGCTAAATCACGGCTTGATTCTGCGCCAAAAACCGCGGATTATGACGGTCAAATTGTCGCCCTGCACCTTTCGTTATTTTATAGAAATCAAAATATTCCATTCCAGAGGAACGATCGCATCAATATAACTCAAATAATAATTTTACCTGACGGGGAATCATCTGCATTAGAATTTTTATGTATGGGTTGCTCAACGGCAAAAATGGCAGAGACCCTGCGTATGTCCGAAAATCTGGCCGAAGGCATAAGAAACCGTGCGATGGCAAGGCTTGATTGCAGAGATCCGATACAAATGGTCTTAAAAGCTTTTGAACAAGGATACGTTGATATTTCACAAATTGTGGAAACAACCCTGAAAGATCTAAACATATCGAGAGATGCCGTATTTGACGCGTTCCGTAATTTTAACCCGAGGCTGAACGATATTATGGAGCGGTTATCGCGTGGCTGCAGCCTTCTCCGAATTCCCTCGGAGCTTGATATTGATCCGAAAATGTTTGCAAACTATTTATCGGATATTTATGACGCTTTATTTTACAAAACCAAAGCGTTAACCGCTCAAAACGAAAATCAATATAATAAACAAATTCTTACTCTTGCTCTGTTCAGATATTTTAGACATTCAAATCCCGAGTCTAATAGTGAACAGCCGGGTGCCCCCGATATAAAAAATCTTCTACCGCCTGAGACGCTTAAAGATATTATTATTGGTTTTGTTATGAAAAAAGAAGACAAGGAAATCTCCATGGATTTGGGTTTAGATGAAACTGTGGTGAGGCAGGTAAGAACTCTTTACTTGGAAAAAGGAACCGAACTGCTTAATTAACTCTTCTCTCCAAACAAACTAGCCTGCTCGCCGGTCTTTAAGATCGCGGCTTTTACAAATTCGCGGAACAGCGGATGGGCCCTTGTAGGTCTTGATTTAAATTCCGGATGGTATTGCGAAGCCATGAAAAAAGGATGGTCCGGAAGTTCAATAACTTCCACCAAATTAGCCTTTTCATATATTCCTGAAAAAACCATTCCTTTTTCCTCAAATATTTTTTTGTATTCATTATTAAATTCATATCTATGGCGGTGGCGCTCCTCAATCAAGTCACAACCGTACGCGTCATACAGTTTTGTTCCTTTTTTAATCTTGCATGGATATGCTCCAAGCCTCATTGTCCCGCCCATGTCGGAAATATTTTTTTGTTCCGGGATATAATCTATAACCGGATATTTTGTATCGGACGCAAACTCGGTGCTGTGCGCCCCGGTCAGGCCGCATACATTTCTGGCAAATTCTATTACCGCGCACTGCATACCCAGACATAGGCCTAAAAACGGGATATTATGCTCTCTGGCGTATTTAATTGCCGATATCTTGCCTTCGATTCCCCTGATCCCAAATCCTCCCGGAATAACAATACCAGATACGTCTTTTAAATAATGTTCGAGATTTTCTTCTTTTTCGACTTTGTCGGCATTAATCCATTTGATATCGATTCCTACTTTGTTGGCAACACCCGCGTGTTTTAACGATTCGGCAATCGATATATACGCGTCGGTCAGCTCGACATATTTACCTGCTATCGCGATTTTTACTCTTCTTGCCGGATTCTTTATCATATCAACCATTTCGATCCACTGCGACAAATCGGATTTTTCACATTCGAGTCCCAAATATTTAATTACGATGTCATCAAGTTTTTCTTTCTCAAGCGCTAATGGAACCTCATAAATAGTATCAACATCCGACAACCCGATTACCGCGTCTTTTGTCGTGTCACAGAAAAGAGATATTTTGTCTTTTAAATCCTGGGTCAACGGCCGTTCAGATCTGCATATTATAATCTCCGGATGTACTCCAATTCCCCTTAGCTCTTTTACGCTGTGCTGGGTTGGCTTTGTTTTAAATTCCCCGGTTGTTTCAAGATATGGAACAAGGGTTACATGAATGTTTATAGCATTGTCTCTGCCGATTTCTTTCCTGAATTGCCTTATTGCTTCGATAAATGGAAGTCCCTCTATATCTCCTATAGTTCCGCCGATTTCGATTATTACGACATCAAAATCCTCGTCCTTATTTACTTTGCGGATACGCTCTTTTATCTCGTTTGTAATGTGAGGTACAACCTGAACAGTGCCGCCCAAATAATCGCCGCGCCGCTCTTTTGAAATAACAGACCAATAAACCATTCCGGTCGTAACATTGTTTGACTTACCAAGATTTACGTCAATAAATCTCTCGTAATGGCCGAGATCCAAATCAGTTTCAGCGCCGTCTTCGGTGACAAACACCTCGCCGTGCTGATATGGATTCATGGTGCCGGGGTCAACATTGATATATGGATCAAGCTTCTGGACTGTTACCTTTATTCCTCTTGATTTTAGGAGCCGTCCTAAAGATGCCGCGGTTATGCCTTTTCCAAGGGAAGAAACAACTCCGCCGGTAATAATAATATATTTTGTCTGTTTTGATGCCTGCATCAAATACCCTCGTTACCTACATTAATAACATAATTTTGGATAATTTTAAATATTCTAATTCTCGTTATTCTTCTTTTTAATATTTTCTCAACTGTTATTTCATAGTTCTCATACCGGAGCCTGTTGCCGACAGCCGGAAGTTTTCCCAGTTTTACAAAAATAAATCCGCCGATTGTGTCGTAATCCCCTTCAGGAAACCTGACATCCAATCTCTCAAGTCTTTCGTTTGTATCCGCGATAGAGAGTCTTCCATCGACAATCGCGGTATTGTCATCTATAAATTCAACTGTTTTTTCTTCTTTATCAAACTCGTCCTGAATCTCACCAACTATCTCTTCAATAAGGTCTTCCATAGTTACAAGTCCTGATGTCCCCCCGTATTCATCAACAACTATCGCGATATGAGTTTTTGCGCCCTGCATCTGGTGCAGCAGTTCATCCAATTTTTTACCCTCCGGAACAAAAAGAGCGGGTCTTGCGATCTCGCCGGCTGTTACATCCTTATCAAGATATAAAAAAAGATCTTTCGCGTAAACTATCCCTGTTATATTATCAATGCTTCCTTCGTGGACGGGAATCCTCGAATGTTTTTTTGCGGCAAATACTTCTACCGCCGAGCGGATGTTTTCTTTGGAGTCGATGCTTTGCATGTCCGGACGCGGAGTCATAACCTCCCTGACAATCGTTTCTCCGAATTCAAAAATACTATGAATCATTTCCCTTTCCTCTTCCTCAATCACTCCCTGTTCTTCCCCCATGCTCAAAATAGTTTTTATTTCTTCACTTGTAAAAAGAGGGCCCGTTGTCGGGAGTATCCCGCCAAACATTTTAATCAATGGCCTGCAGAAATAGTTAAGCAGAATGACTATGGGATTCAAGATAAAGGCCATTACCTCAATTATAGGAGCTACAAACAAAGCAATCGAATCGGCCTTTTTTATCGCGATTGTTTTTGGAACTATTTCACCGAACGCGAGTATTAAAAACGTGACGACCCCTGTTACAACGCCGACCGCTAACCCGACATGGCCTATTCCCATTTTCTCGAACCATATGATAACAAACGACACGGCCAGAGCCGACGCGGTCATGTTAACGCCGTTGCTTCCTATCAATATCGTGGAAATCATTCTGGAAGGATTTTCCCAGAGTTCATTCAGGGATTTGGACCCGTATTTTTTTTCTTCAAGCATTTGTTTGATTTTGATCCGGCTTACACATGTAAGGGCTGTTTCAGACATGGAAAAAAACGCCGAACATAATATCAATAAAAATAAAATTATAATTCCTATCATAAAATATATTTACCTTCTTTTTTTCTCATGATGATTCTGTCTCCGGCCTTTATATGGTCGTATCCCGCGATATGAAGGGACCCGTGCACAACAAGCCTCACAATCTCATCTTTAAAAGTTGCGCCGTACTTTTTCGCGTTGCGCATTGCCGTTTCAACAGAAATAATAATATCGCCAAGAAGTCCGTATTCATCATTAGAAAACGACAAAACATCGGTTGCCTTATTGAGCTTCCTATATTTTTTATTATACTTTTTAATGTTGATATCATCTGTAAAAGTAATCCCTAATTTTCCGTCCAGTTTTTCTTCTTTTGATAATTTTAATACTTTTTTCTTAATGTCTTCTATTAATTCTTCGCCGGGCCGAGACGCATCAATCAGATTAATAAATATTTTCATTCTCTGTTATATTATTTCTTTCACTTCGGCGCCCAGCGCGCAGAGCTTTTCCGCGAAGTTTTCATATCCGCGCTCTATATGACGCTCCACATCAGAGATGATTGTATCATCTTTCGCGGCAAGCCCCGCGATAACAAGCGCCGCGCCCGCTCTCAAATCCGATGCGACAACCGGAGCTCCGGACATTCGCGGAATACCTTCAATAATCGCGCTGCGTCCTTCGATCCGTATCTTTGCGCCCATACGTTTGAGCTCATGAATATGCATAAATCTGTTTTCAAAAATACTTTCGCTTACGACGCTTGTGCCGTTTGCAGTTGCCAAAAGCGAACAGAATTGGGGTTGCACATCTGTCGGAAAACCGGGGAAAGGCATTGTTTTTACATCAATTGCCTTAACCCGTTTCTTTGCCTGAACAACAACCGAATTGCCTTTTACTGTAACACTGACGCCTGCTTCTTTTAATTTAGTTACCATCGGCTCAATGTGTTCAAAAATAATATTTTTAACTACTACATGGCCTCTAGTTACGGCCGCGGCTACCATAAAACTCCCTGCCTCAACCCTGTCAGAAATAATTTTGTAAGAATCCTCGTTTTTAAGAGAGGTAACTCCTTTTATGGATATTGCGTCGGTCCCGTGCCCAGATATTTTCGCTCCAGCCCTGATCAAAAAATTGGCCAAATCAACAATCTCGGGTTCTTGGGCCGCGTTTTCTATGAGTGTCTCGCCTTCGGCAAGAGAGGCAGCCATTATTAATGTTTCGGTCGCTCCTACGCTTGGAAAATCAAGATAAATCCTATTTCCGCGCAGTCTGTCAGCTTTTGCGATTACAAATCCGTGTTCCATGTTTATCTTCGCGCCAAGCATCTCCAATCCTTTTAAATGCAGGTTTACAGGCCTTGAACCGATAGCGCAGCCGCCCGGCAGAGGAATTTTTGCAAGGCCCATCCGGGCAAGCACAGGTCCGATGACAAAAAATGACGCTCTCATTTTTGTAACAAGTTCATAAGGCGCTACATGTTTTATCGCTCCGTTTGTCCACACTCTTACTGTATTAGGCTCACAATATTCCGCTCTCGCGCCAAGAGACCGGAGAACCCTGATCATTGTTATTACATCATTTAAATTCGGGATATTTAACAATTCGGTTTCACCCGATATTAATAGAGTAGCCGCTAAGATCGGGAGCGCGGAATTCTTGGACCCTCCAATTGAAACAGTCCCCTCAAGTTTTTTTCCGCCTACAACGAGTATACTGCGCAATTTTTTACCCTCCAGACTTTTCATCCGCAAGATCGCATACGATTATAATTTTATCCGATTCTACTCTGACAAAACCGGCGCTGCAAATAATATTTTTCTCTTTGTTATTAACAAAATATTTGACCGGCCCGGATTTTAATTCAGCCATAAACGGTATGTGGGACGGCAGGATCCCGACAGAACCTTTTGATGTAAAAAAACTGATAGAATCGATCTTTTCCCTGTTTAGGCTAAAGTTTGGCGTTGTAACCTCTAGTTGCAAATATCTCGCCATTATTCTTCAAATCCTTCTTTCATAAGAGCTGCTTTGCTTATGACTTCATCTATTGTTCCTACCATATAGAACGCTTGCTCCGGCAAATTGTCGTGCCGCCCTTCTATAATCTCCTTAAATCCTTTTATTGTTTCGGATCTCGGAACATATTTTCCTTTTGTCCCGGAAAATTCTTCCGCGACAAAAAATGGCTGTGATAAAAATCTTTGGACACGTCTAGCGCGATTAACGATAATTTTATCATCGGCAGATAGCTCATCCATTCCCAAAATCGCGATAATATCCTGCAGCTCTTTATATCTCTGGAGAATTTTCTGTACCTCTCTTGCAATCATATAATGGTCTTCGCCTAATATTCTCCTGCTCATGATTTTTGATGAAGAATCAAGCGGGTCTACGGCAGGATATATTCCCAGCTCCATAAGAGATCTGGCCAAAACGATCGTCGCGTCAAGATGCGCAAATGTCGCGGCAGGCGCAGGATCAGTCAGATCGTCCGCCGGAACATATATAGCCTGTACCGATGTAATTGATCCGTCTGTTGTTGATGCAATCCTCTCCTGCAAAGATCCCATTTCTGTCGCAAGGGTCGGCTGATATCCGACCGCTGACGGCATTCGTCCTAAGAGTGTCGAAACTTCTGACCCTGCCTGAACAAATCTGAAAATATTATCGATAAAAAGAAGGACATCCTGTTTCTTCTCATCCCTAAAATATTCGGCCATGCTCAAACCGGATAATGCTACCCTAAACCTGGCTCCGGGAGGTTCATTCATCTGGCCAAAAACCAAAACTGTCTTATTTATAACACCGGATTTTTTCATGTCATTCCAGAGGTCGTTTCCTTCGCGGGTCCGCTCTCCGACACCGGCAAAGACCGAGATTCCGCCGTGTTCTATGGCAATGTTTCTGATCAGTTCCATAACCAAAACAGTTTTTCCGACCCCGGCTCCTCCGAAGAGTCCGACTTTTCCGCCTTTCGGATAAGGGGCTAAGAGATCAATAACTTTTATCCCCGTCTCAAGCATTTCCTGGTTAGTTTCTATCTTGGCAAGCGTCGGCGCGTCCTTATGAATAGGATATCTCTTGTCGTATTTAAGTTCCGCGCCGGACTGATCAATTGTATCTCCCAAAACATTAAACATCCTTCCCAAAACTCCGTCCCCCACCGGCATAGAAATGGGAGCTTCTAGGTCTAATGCTTCCATTCCCCTTACCATGCCTTCCGTCGGCGACATAGCAATACATCTAACAACGCTGTCGCCCAGATATTTTTGGACCTCGGCAATTACGGATATTTCATATTTTCCGGATTTTCCCGCTATCCTTACGGCATTAAAAAGCGACGGCAATTTTTTGCTCTCAAATTCAATATCAACAACAGGGCCTATAATCTGTCTTACTTTTCCATTATTCATTTTAGCGCCTCCGCACCTGACACGACTTCAATCAATTCTTTTGTTATCAAAGCCTGCCTTAATTTGTTATATGTAAGTATCAAATTTGAAATAATTTTCTGCGCGGCATTAGTCGCCATATCCATCGCGACAACTCTTGCCGAGTATTCGCTCAAATTTGACTCAAATAATATTTGATATATATGGCTTCGCAGCTGCTGGGGAAGCATATAAACTAAAATATCGGAAACCGACGGTTCAAAAACATACTGCGGTATAATGACATTCTTTTCAAATTTTTCCGGCACCATGGGTAAGAATCTTTCAACCTGCGTCAGATATTTTGTCATAGATGAAAAGCTGTTATATACAGCCCACACCTCCTGGACCAAACCCGACCGGAACATCGATACGCATTCATCCGATATCTCCTGCGCGATCTCCATGCTTGGCAGGGGGGGAAGGTTTACATAATTCGAATAAATATCGCCTTTTTTCCTGCTAAGATATGAATATGCTTTTTGGCCGATTGAAATAAATTTAATATTTACATTGTTCTCTTTGTATTTATTTATAAATTTTTCCAGCTCCCTGAAAAGGCTGCTGTTAAACGCTCCGCAAAGCCCCTTGTCGGATGATACTACAAGAACAAGAACAGTTTTAATATATTTTTTTTCACTAAATAATTCAATCTTATCGTAGTCATCATTAGGCAAAAAATTAACCGCGAAAGAAACAAACTCTTTGACGCGGTAATAATACGGGCGCAGCGGCAGCAGCTGCCTCAAAGCTTTTTGATATCTGATCTGGGCGATTATCTTCATGCTTTTTGTAATCTTATGCGTGCTTGATATGCCTTTTATTTTAGATTTTATGTCTCTTATTGTCGTCATTTTACTTTTTATTAAAAACCTTTAAAAATTCTTCCGCGTTCTTTGAAAGCTTGAGAGAGGTCTCTTCCTTTAATTCTTTTGTATCGCGGATTGACGTCAATATTTCCGGTTGCTTTGTTTTGATATACGTAATAAACTGTTTTTCAAAAACACCGACTTTTTCCTTATCGATATAATCGAGAAATCCCGCCGTCGCGACGTATATAATAATAACCTGCTCCTCCACCGGCATAGGGACAAATTGCTCCTGCTTAAGCATTTCCGTCAACCTTTCTCCCCGTCTAAGCTGAGCCTGAGTTGATTTATCGAGTTCAGTCGAAAATCTGGTAAAAGCAACCATCTCACGGTACTGCGCGAGATCAAGCCGGAGTTTTCCGGCCACCTGTTTCATTGCTTTTATTTGCGCCGCTCCGCCGACACGCGATACGGACAACCCGGGATTGATCGCGGGACGTATTCCGTTATAAAACAAATCCGGTTCAATATATATTTGGCCATCAGTTATCGATATGACATTCGTAGGTATGTATGCCGATATATCACCAGCTTGCGTTTCGATTATAGGAATAGCGGTAAGAGATCCTCCGCCCAATTTCGGCGAAAGTTTTGACGCACGCTCCAATAGTCTCGAATGGAGATAAAAAATATCTCCCGGATACGCTTCCCTTCCCGGAGGTCTTCTCAAAAGCAGGGATAGCTGCCTGTACGCGATAGCATGTTTTGAAAGGTCGTCATATATTACCAGGGCATGCTTGCCGCTGTAAAGATATTCCTCTCCAATCGCGCATCCGGCAAAAGGAGCAATATATAACAAAGACGGCGGATCATCGGCAGACGCGATAACAACGGTCGTGTAATCCATTGCGCCGTTTTCCTTTAAAATATCGATCAAATTCGCGACAACGGATACTTTTTGTCCGATCGCGACATAGATGCAGTGAACATCTGTATTTTTTTGATTTAATATCGTGTCAATTACAAGAGCGGATTTGCCTATCTGCCTGTCTCCAATTATCAGCTCTCTCTGACCGCGTCCGATCGGTATCATTGAATCGATTGCTTTTATACCAGTGCTTAAAGATTCGCATACGGAAACTCTCTCGACAACGGACGGCGCAATTTTTTCAAGCGGCCTGAATTTTTTTGATTTTATTGGTCCCCGTCCGTCAAGAGGATTCCCCAGCGGGTCAATAACGCGGCCGAGCGTCATATCTCCTACAGGAACCTCCGCAATCCTTCCGGTGCATTTGACTTTGGTCCCCTCTTTAACCCTTGATGTGTCACCAATTATAATACAACCAATACTCTGCTCCTCGAGGTTCCAGGCAATTCCATTAACGCCTGAATCAAACTCCAAAAGTTCCCCCATCATAACGTTTTCAAGACCATAAATTTCCGCGACACCGTCACCTGTTGATATTACAATTCCCGAATCGGACACTTCAATTGAGTCCTTATATTTTTCTATCTGTTCTTTAAGAACGGCCGTTAACTCGTCAGATTTAATTTCCATAGACCAATTCCTTTTTCATTCGATTAAGAGTCCCTGACAGGCTCCCATCGATAATTTTATTTTTTATTTTAACCACAACTCCTCCAATGATTGATTCGTCAATCTCACTCTCAAGAACGACATTTTTTTTATAAATAACAGATAGTTTTTCCTGTATAGTTTTAAGCTTTGCCTCTTCAATGCCAACGGCGGTTTGTATTTTCCCCCTCAATACCCCGTTCTCATCATCAATTAAACCGCTGAATATTTTATATATCTCCCCGAACAGACTTTCCCTTTTCCTGCGTATTACCAGAATAAGGATATCCATAAAATGCCGCGAAACCTTACCTGATAATATTTTTTTAATCAAAGTAATTTTTTCAGAACGTCCAATCGTCGGATTATTAAATAACTTTTTAATGTCCTCATTATTGTTAAAAAGCGAATAGACCTCGCCCATGTCATTTAATACCACCGCAAGACTTTTTCGCTCTTTCGCAACGGCATAAGCAGCATAAGCGTACTTTGCCGCCATTGTAGATTCTTTTGGTTTCATAAATTTAATTTAGCCTTGCGTTATCAATTTTATCCACAAAATCATCAATCAAATCCGCCTGTTCATCCGCTTTTATGCTTCTGCGCAAAATCTTACCGGCGATATCTACGGAAAGCAGGGCAACCATTGATTTCATTTTCAAACCCACGTCATCTCTTATCTTTTGCGCGTCCGCATGGGCTGTCTTTCTTATCTCCATGGCCTCGAGCCTTGCGGCCTGGATTGAATCTTTTTTAAGAGTTTCAGAAAATTTTTGCGCCTCATCAATAATTTTTTTGCTTTCGTTCTCGGCGACAGCTATTTTGTGATCGTAGTTTTCCTTTAACTCCCGGGCACTTTCGACTTTTGCTTTTGCATCCGCAAAATTATCCTCAATCAATTTTTTCCTGTCGTCAAGCATTTTGAGCACAGGCTTGTACAAAAAGAAATTTAATATCGCCATCATGATAATAAAATTTAAAATTACCGCTATTAGGGTTCCGTTTAGTTCTAGCATTTTTTAACTTTCCCCAACGAATTTATTTAAAAGGATTTGCGAAAATCAAAACTATTGAGATCAACAACACATAAAGAGTCAGGGACTCGATAAAAGCCAAAGACAGAATAAGAGCCTGCATTATCGCTCCTCTTGCCTCCGGCTGCCTCGCAATACCTTCAACAGCGCTGCTCGCTACTTTGCCCTGTGCGAGAGCCGCGCCAAAAGCGGCGATAGCCAGTGAAAATGCCGCGGCAATAACCGAAGCGGTCAAAACCATTTGATTCCCCATTAATAATCACCCCCCTTAATGTTCACCCATTGTTGCGCTTTGGACATAAACTGTTGCAAGCATGCTAAAAACAAATGCTTGAATAGCTCCAATCAATAAACTTAACATCAAAATAGGTATTGGGTATATTATAGGAAACGAAACAAGGCTTACCAAAACAACGATAATCGTTTCCTTTCCAAAAATATTTCCAAACAAACGAATAGCCAGCGAAAAAGGTTTAGCCAACTCCTCCATAATGTTGAGAGGGAGAAAAATAACAATCGGCTTAATAAACTTTTTAAAATATTTTAACTTTCTTTCCCGGATCCCGTAATACTGTACAGCGACAATCGTAAATAATGCCAGCCCTGCAGTCGTATTTATGTCTGATGTCGGAGGGATAAATTCCGGGATAGAACCCAGCATGCGCTCAAAAAATACCTTATATATCTGCGTTGCCGGAATAAGTTCAAACCAGTTTGAAAATAAGATAAAAATAAAAAGCGTTCCGATAAACGGGAAATATTTTATCCCTGCGGACCCCATGCTGTTTTCCGGGACACTTTTTAAAAACTCGACCAGCATTTCCATTAATACCTGAAAACGGCCCGGTTTCTCAATAGATTTTTGATTCATGAAAATGACTTTTACGGCTACGGCCAGGATTATCAGCACGGCGGATACCAGCCACATTGATATAATCGTATCGGCATTAAACGTGATGCCGAACAAATTCCAATGCGTATGATGCCCGATACTTATCCCATTTTCCATTTTATCTCATTACCTCTTTATACATGCTCCAAAGCCCGGAAAAAATTCCCAATATTACAAGGCTTATTGTAAATACCCAATCCGTACCCAGCCGGTCGTCAAGAAACCGGCCTAAGAATAAGCCAATAATCGGAGGCGTAATTATAACCGCCGCGAGATGGCTCCAATAATTTATATAATACCAAAAATTATTATCTTTCACATTTTAACACAAAATTCATCCGGTTTTTTATCTACGAAACCGAAATAATGCAAAAGCATTTTAACGATGCGCTCCGATGCTTTTCCATCTCCGTAAGGATTTATGATCCTGGACATTTTTTCGTATTCCTCCGGGTCGCAAAGAAGCTTTTCTGCCTCTTCTATTATTTTTTCCTTGTTATGCCCTACTAGTTTGACAGCGCCGGCTGTAACAGCCTCCGGCCGCTCGGTTACTTCCCTTAAAACCAGTACAGGTTTGCCCAAGGACGGGGCTTCTTCCTGGACTCCGCCGGAATCGGAAAGAATAATATATGAACTTTTCATCAAATGTACAAATGGTTCATAATTAAGCGGATCCATCAGCATGATATTTTTTATATTGCCTAGAGTCTCTGAAATTGTGCTTCTTACGGAAGGATTTTTATGCATCGGGATGACAAACAGCGCATCATCATATTTTTTTGCGAGAGCTTTGACAGCTTCACATATATTTTTCATCGGAGCGCCAAAGTTTTCTCTCCTGTGCGCCGTAACAAGAACTATCCTTCTGCCTTTTGCGTCAATGCCAATTTTGTTTAAATCAAATTCGCGCTTAGCAATCGATAGGAAGGCGTCTATTACGGTATTTCCGGAAATAAAAACCGATGATTTTGCCACATTTTCCCTTAACAAATTTGACGCCGCTTCCGGTGTCGGAGGAAAATGAAGGTCAGTTATGACAGTCGTAAGCCGCCTGTTTATCTCTTCGGGAAACGGCCTGAACTTTTCCTGTGTCCGCAGTCCTGCCTCAATATGCCCGACCGGTATTCTCTGGTAAAAAGAAGAAAGGGCTCCGACAAATGTCGTCGATGTATCCCCTTGGACCAGGACCATGTCCGGAACTTCTTTTACAAGAACGCTTTCCAGTGACTCCATCGCGTTGACGACAATTGAAGTAAGGCTCTGGTTTGGCTCCATAATATCAAGGTCGTAATCAGGAGCTATATTAAAAACTTTTAATACCTGATCAAGCATTTCCCTGTGCTGCGCCGTTACAACAACCAAGGGCTCGAGTATTTCTTTGTATTTTTTTATTTCCGACACAAGGGGCGCCATTTTTATAGCCTCCGGCCGTGTACCAAATATAAGCATAATCCTTTTTTGAGGAAACATATTATCCTTCTATATTTATTCTTAAGATATTAAACAAAGTGACGACGACAATAATCATCCCTACAAGTACCACCAGCGCGAAAATCCCGTTGATCGCGGTCATGATAAGCGCGCCCAGGCTCAAAAATACACAAACCGCGTAAATAATAAGGACGACCTGTCTTTGCGTCATGCCCGCGCCAAGCATATTATGGTGAAGATGCCTCATGTCAGCCTTAAATATATTCTGCCGCGCGAGAATTCTTTTTAAAATTACGGTAAGTGTATCGAATATAGGAACTCCAAGGATTAGGATCGGGATGACAAGGGCAACAACAAGGGTGCTTTTCAAAACACCCATAACCGACGTCGCCGCGAGAATAAACCCGAGCATATAAGATCCGGAATCGCCCAAAAATATCGAAGCCGGATTAAAATTATATTTTAAAAATCCAATGGCAGCCCCGATTAAAGCGATTAGCAGAATCGCAGCTTCGATCTGGTGTGTTCGAAGAGCCACAATAAAAAGCGCAATGGCCGCGATCGCGGATACTCCGGTAGCCAAACCATCCAGTCCGTCAATCAGGTTAATCGCGTTTGTAACTCCGACAATCCAAAAAAGAGTCAGCCCTAAAGAAATCATAAATGGGATTTCCAAAAAATTACCAAAAGGATTGGAAACAAACCCGATCCTGACACCAAAATAAAATGTTATTGTGGCCGCTATAATCTGAAAAATAAATTTCTTCCAGGCGGGCAACGGGTTTTTATCATCGATGACTCCGATAGCAAATAATACCAGCACACCCGATATAACCCCAATAATAAGCCTAAAATCAAACTGCTTTGACTGTATCAGCGCAAGCAACATGCCTACTGTGACAGAGATAATAAACCCGATGAATAGCGGAATTCCGCCAAACCTGGGGATCGGCTTCGTATGAATCTTTCTTTTTCCCGGAGCGTCAACAATTCCAAATTTGATGGCAAAAGTGCGAGCCACTGGAGTGAGAACAAAAGTCAGGGCAAATGCAACCGCAAAAGTAATAGAGTATAGCAGCATCTACAGAGAAAAGTTTAACATAAAAAGGAAGCGCGTTCAAACTGAAATTATTCGCTAAAACCATCGAAATAAATAAGAATGAATTACAGAAAAATAACATTCCTTAACAGCGCTCAACCGCCGAACTTTCAAGGCATAAAACAAACATATTTTGGTGTTCCAATATTACGGCTTTCACCCTTTAAAATAGAAACTGATATCGCTTGGCCAATGTATGAAAGAATTTCCGCTCAAGTTTCGGCAGTTTTGGGAATTAAATACGCGACCATAGGATCCGAAAAGATTATTTCGATTGAAAGCTTAAAAACACCTGAATGCTTTAAATCTTTGGGCCTTAACCGTGTTGATCCATTGTCTTTTGATGGATATACTCCACGAACTGATAAAATGGATGGTTATTGCTCAACTATCGAGAAAGTCGTGCCCCTTTCCATCGGACGCGGAATTCTGTGGGATGACAGGGCAGTTATTTTAGCACCCGATTTCCCAGGACAAAAACCTTTTTTGGGAATGAATGTTTATTCAAAAGGAAATGGTTTAAGCGGATGGACCACGAGATTAATGGAAATATTATATCGACGCGATGCAGGATCAGGTTATTTCATATCTGGTTGCGATAGCCAAAAATAAAATCGAAATTGCGCCAACGACTCTTCACCCGGGAAATATATCAATCGGCGGGCAATTTTCCGGTTTAAATTATATTCAATCGGTCGACTGCGAATATCCGGAGAGTGTAAGAAGCGGACTGGTTTGCGCCATGCTTGACGGTTATGTAGGAATCATGATACTTCGCGCTATCCTTCTTGGGGAAGTAATCCCGTTTAATAGATTTTTTGGTTCTTTCCAGAATAGGATATTGCCACTATCAGATTTTGCAGCAGATAACTTATCTGAACTTGTCGACAGAGGATGTGATATATACGACCGTGAGATAAGACGCAGCGGTCTTGTGTTTCCATTTTCTTTTAGGGAATTTGGTGACGTAGGCAATCTTGTCGGAAGCCTTGAGTTGTTTGTTTCAACGCTGGCTTCAATTTATAACGGAAGCATAAAATCATCCTCTGAATTATCAAGATTAACATCTAAGCCGGTATACACCCTGCATTCGGATCTAAATCTCTGGACAACAAACCTTTTATTTTCCAAAGGGCGCGATCCCTCGTTCGATTCGTCCATTGAGTCGGAAATTTATTGGGAAGAAAAGGCCACCAGGGCTCTGTGTTCATTATGGTTCGCTGACGACAGAAAACCGTATTTTCCAATAATTCCGATGCAGGATATTTAGAAGTAATTATAATGTGTTATTGTGTTTTATAATTTCTTGAGCTTACCATCCCTGTTTTCCCGCGCAAAACTGTCTCCATAATCGCCGCGCGTTCAATTGTAAATTCGCCAAAACGGTTGTTTATCTCATCCATGCTTTTTAGCGCCATTTTTCCTTTTTCGTCTGATTCAAAAATAGAGATTTGATCTTTGTTTTGTATGAGACCGGAGAGGGAAACACCGACGAAGCGGACAGTGACCTGCCTTGCCGGCAGGCAGGCAAGCCCTGTCCCTACATTTCTCATATGATCATCAATTAGCTTTTCCCCTGTTTTATATATCCTATACCCATCATTAATATAATCTTCGATCTTTTTCTGTTTTCCCCAATATTTAAAATCCGCGGATGACAGCGAGACATGAACGATATTGCCTTTATAATTTTCGCTGCGCAGCCTGCGCCCTACCTGCTCTGATAATCTCAAAAGATAACTTTTAACTTCTACAAGATCATATGCAGCTTTCGGCAGAGTATAAGAATGCCCCATGGATTTTGCGGGGACCTCGTAATAATACGGTTTTACATTGTCGCTTCCCTTGCCCTGCCCCATTTGCCATAGCTGTTCCCCGTAAGCAATTCCAAATCTCTTTACTAATTTTTCCCGCGGATACTTATTTAAGTCTCCAAATGTCTTAACTCCCAACTCCGCCAGATATTTTTCGATTTTCCTCCCTACCCCGCACAGCTCTTTTACGGCAACATCCTTGATTTTCTCCGGAATATCATCCGGTCTTAAAATTACCAGCCCATCGGGCTTTTGAAGCTCTCCCGCAAACTTCGCCATTAATTTATTTGGCCCAATACCGATACTGCATGTCAGCCCGAATTTTCCCTTAATTCTTTTTTTTATGTCCCTGGCAAGCTCCGACTCGCCGCCCCATCTCTCCATAGTTTCGGTAATATCCATAAATGCTTCGTCAATGGAGAATATTTCGACCAGATCGGTGTAATCGCGCAGCATCTTAAAAATAATTTTTGAAGTATACGCGTATTTTGTCATATCGCCGATGATGATAATTAAATTGGGACAGAGCTTTTTTGCATCCCACGTTGCCATTCCGCTTTTAATTCCAAATGCTTTTGCCTCATAACTGGCTGCCGCGACAACCGAGCCTTTTTCTATTCCGCCGCCTACGGCAACGGGTTTTCCACGCAAAAAAGGATTTGCCGCCTGCTCTACGGACGCGAAAAACGAGTTCATGTCAATGTGAAGAATGACCTTCGGCATGTTATTGAATTTTGCTTAATTTCCAAACACATTGTTCCGTGTAATACGCCAGTTCATATGTATTGGCATCAGTGCTGACAGAAAATAAGATTATCTTTTCGCGGCCGCAACGATCATTCCAGATATAATTAATTGCTTTAACGATATATTTTGTCCCGTCCCAAACAAACCACTTTGGGATAATTTTGCTTCCCTGAAATACTGCGCCAACTTTGATATTTTCATCAATTTCTTCCATATCATATTAAAACCTCCTGAATAGTCCGCGAACCTTGCCCTGCACGGCAATATCCTTAACATACAACGGCTTCATTTTTGAGTTGGACGGCTCAAGCCGGACCCGGTCTTTCTCTTTATATAGTCTTTTTAGGGTCGCGGAATTATTATTTATAAGAGCTACTACAACCTCTCCGTCATTTGCACTGTCGCATTTTTCGACAACAATAAAATCCCCGTCGACAATATGATCCTCTATCATGCTGTTTCCCTTTACTTGTAATATGTAACATGGTTTTCTTCCCACAAGCTTGGCAGGGACTTCCATTTCTTCTTTTTGTTCAAGAACATCAATGGGAGCTCCCGCGGCAATGTATCCCAAAAACGGAAGGGAAATTGATGTAAAGCTGAATCCTCCCGACATTATTTTGATCCCTCTGGATTTTCCCTTTCTTTCTATATGACCCTCTTTCTCAAGAGCTTCGAGATATTTTTGTCCCGCACGCGGGGACGCAAAATCAAACGCCCCGCATATCTCTCTTATAGACGGGGGAAACCCGTTTTTCATTATGAAACTCTTTATAAAATCCAGGATCTTTTTTTGTTTTTCGTTCATTTCTGCCTCCTTTGCCCTCTCGTAGTATACAATTGTATACCTATGTATTATTTTGTCAAGGGGTTGTTTTTATTGGTTTTTCCTCTATTTAACTCTTTGGAATAAAATGATAAGATGTTATAAATCTATTATGCCGATAACACAACAAATATTATTATATATGCCTTCATGGATGATTGTCGTAGTTCTTACTGCTAGTTTTGTTGCCATTTCTATTTGCGGCCTTACCCTTGTCCGCCGGTTCATACCTATACACAAATTAAAAGTTCATAACGATGTTGCAGGATTTATTTTTGCAACCATCGGCGTTATTTATGCGGTTATGCTCGCGTTTATGGTTATGGTTTCATGGCAGAATTTTGAAGGCGCCACAAAAATTGTCGAAAAAGAAGCCAGCTGTCTTGCAGCAATTTATCGGGATTCGCAACCTCTGGGTAATAATTTTAAGCTTGAAGTTAGATCTGCAATAAAAGACTATATCGGCTCTATTATAAAAGATGAATGGAAAACACTTACGCGGGGGGAGCAAAGCGAAAAGACTCAAGTATTCTCCAATAAAATCTGGAATCTTTACGGCTCTTATACTCCCAAAACAGATATCCAGAAAATATTTTTCGCGGAATCAGTCAGAAAGATGAACGAAGTGGGAGAGCTAAGAAGAATGCGCATAATTGAATCTCAAGCGGGGATTCCATCTGTCCTATGGGTTATTTTATTTTCCGGCGCTTTGATTACAATATCTTTTACGTTCTTTTTTGGAACAGAAAATTTTGGTGCCCAGCTACTTATGACATCTATACTTGCCGCATTAATTGCACTTATTCTTTTTGCTATTATGTCGCTGGATTTTCCTTTTACCGGAGATCAAACTATTTCGCCGAAGCCGATGAAATTTATACTCAAACACTTTTCAGCATACTAACATGAGTTATAAATAACTTTACGCAAAGTCCTTAAGAATTTCTGATATATCAATATTTTCAATGGGTTGGTCAACAAGCGCGGGCATGTTATACAATCCTTTTTTATCTTCATAAGTCGGTTTCTCGGATTTATAGATTACTCCGATTGGAATTTTGTCTCCCCACTGCGATGCTTTTTGATAAGCTATCATTTTGTCGCTGGGATTATATGATTTATCTTCGTCAATTTTGTAAACGCGTTTGGAATACCATTCATAGGTATTCTTTTTATTAAATGAAACACATGGCTGCAAAACATCGATCAAGGAAAAACCTTTATGTCTTATTCCTTCAGAAATAAGTTGGGCAAGATGATCAATATCCTTCGCGAATCCACGCGCAACAAACGGCGCACCGAGAGCTATCGCAACCTCGAGCGGGTGAAAAGGCTCGAGAATTACTCCTTCGGACTGTACTTTTGTTACAAATCCGGGATCAGTCGTCGGAGACGCCTGTCCTTTTGTAAGGCCATATATTTGATTGTTATGCACAATTACTGTTATGTCAACATTCCTTCTTATGTTGTGCAGAAAGTGATTTCCACCTTCGCCGTAACAGTCTCCATCCCCTGTTGTGACAATTACCGTTAAATTTGGATTTACGATTTTTGAGGCCGCGGCAACGGGCAATGCCCTTCCGTGCAGGCCATTAAAACAGTTGGCTTCTACATAATGCGGAAGTTTTGCCGCCTGTCCGATTCCAGAAACCATAAGAATATCTTTAGGGTTTTTTCCGATAGTCGCCAGCGCTTTTTTTAACGCGTTTAATATCGCGAAATTACCGCATCCGGGGCACCATGCAATTTCTTTATCCACCGGTTAATACCTCTTTGTTAATCCTGCCAATAAGATAGTCAAGATCAAATGGTCGTCCGTCGTACTTTAATATTGATAAATCAGCCGAGATCCCTGTTTCACGCCGCAATAAGCCTGCCAGCTGGGCTCCGGCATTGTTTTCTACAGTCACAATTTTTTTTGCGCCCTTTAGAATCAGTTCCAAATCCTTTCCGGGAAATGGCCACACCTGCGGCAGATGAATAAAACCTATTTTTTTATCCGAAAGCGCTTCGCAGACCTCTTTTAAAACTCCATATGTTGACCCAAAACCGATCAATATTATTTCAGCTTTTTCTATATAATAAGAAACCGGTTTTTCAACTTCTTTTGAAAGGCCGTCCATTTTTTTGTACAACCGTTTATCGACCATTAGATTTCTGGTTTGCGCGTCTTCGGTAATATGGCCGTCCTCCGTATGCTCATCACTATCCACATAAAACACATCATCAATCCATGACGGTATGGCACGGGGGCTTATTCCAGACTCGGTAATCTTATAACGTTTATAATTCGAAACATTTCTCGACTCTTCTTTTGAAATAATATGCCGCTCAACTTTTATTTTTTTGGAATCCAGAGTGTCTATATTCCTGTTGCTGTCGGCAAGGTGCTGATCAGTCATTATCAAAACGGGAATCTGATATTTTTCCGCGATATTAAATGCTTTGATAGTCAGATAAAAACATTCTTCTATGGTTCCCGGCGTATAAATAACTCTTGCAAATTCGCCGTGCCCCGCATGAATAAGAAAATTTAAGTCCGCTTGTTCTGTTCTTGTCGGAAATCCTGTCGCGGGAGCCGGACGCTGGGCATCAACAATCACAATAGGGGTTTCTGTCATTCCGGCAAGGCTTAATCCCTCGACCATCAGTGCAAATCCGCCTCCCGAAGTCCCTGTCATCGATCTTGCTCCTACAAAAGAAGCCCCGATTATCATATTAACCGCCGCGATCTCGTCTTCGGCCTGTTCAACAACAATATTAAATTTTTTCGCGTAGTGTGAAACCAGGTTTAATATTCCCGTGGAAGGAGTCATCGGGTAAGCACAGTAGAATTTGCATCCCGCGGAAATTGCGCCTAGGCCTATCGCCTCGTTCCCGTTTATCAAATATCCGCCTCCGGCGTTTCCTTTTTTTAAATTAAACTTTGTGGATTTAAAGTTATTCTTACAGTAGTCATAACCGGCTTTTAAAACATTTATATTGCTGTCTATTATTTTTTGATCTTTGTTTGCAAATATTTGCCTGATAACATTCTCAATCGATCCAAAATCGATCCCCAACATAGCGGATACGACGCCGCATGCGGCCGAATTTACAAATCTTTCCTCTCCCCCTGTTGTTTTCGCTATCTCAAAAATAGGAAGGATTACCCCGTCTTTTTCGATCTCATCCTTGTAGATAGAAACGCTCGGCTTGTCCAAGGCAACGACAAGATTGCTTCTACCGCGAAGCGCATACAGAGGCTTATCCGAAATTCTTATCTGAAAATAATTATTTCCGCCCCTGACGCGGGACATGTAATCCTGGTTTGAAAAAATATAAAATCCGGCTTTTTTAAGCACTTTACATAGGGCATCGCCGACAGTATTCATACCCTGGCCGGCTTCACCCGCGATTTTTATGGTTAATTCGTTAGGGTAGCTCAAATTATTCGATTTTAATTTCTTTTGAGGACTGCCACAGACCGTGAATATTACATAAACTGCATGCGATAATAGTTCCGGGTTTGTCGGTTTTAAAGCTTAAAGAGATTTCGTGGTTTGTATATACCATGCTTGTATCGGGCCCTTGTGCTGATGCTCCATGCGCGCAAAATTCCGCCCTCGAAATCTGGGATGGGAACTTTTCTCCGGCAGGCAAAAAGTATACCTCAATCCAGCTTATATGGTGCTCTGTCTTATTAGGATGGGCAATTTCTTTGCCGACAGATATGGATATCTTTGAATAAACGCCTTTTTTTAGAACATCAGGCGACTCAATCACAGGAACATGCTTTTCTGTCTTCCAGTCAGCGGTTTGGAACAAGTTAGACATTTCGGTCATAACAATTACCCTCCTTATTATGCAAGCAGCAGGGATAATTCCGCGACATGTTCTTGTTCATCAATTATTATATGTCTTATTTCGTGTTCCAGTGTCTCAAACTCATACTGCAGAGAAGCTTTGTTATCGGCGACTTTTTTATATATCTCTTTGTAAAAATCAATCGCGCTTTTCTCACCGTCAAGATTTATCTTGAGGATATCCTCAATCTTTTTCGCGCGGTGTGTTTCTGCAAGGCTCATTGACGGTTCAGAACCTAAATAATTACCTATTAGATTTCTGAGTTTTGCTTCGTGCTTTTCTTCGTCAGACGCAATCTCTTTGAGACGCTCAATAATCGCCTCTGCCCCAAACCCGTTAATAAGTTCCGCATGAGCAAGATACTGTATCCTCGCCGCATGCTCAAGCTCAAGCGCCTTGTTTAACATCTTTACCAGTTCATCTTTTATTCCTGCCATAAAAATTTCCTCCTTTTAATATCAATCCTTATAATTGCTTAATATATAACAAAAAACCAAATTGTGTCAACCAATTTCGTCTATACATTAAACCTAAAACTCAAAATATCCCCGTCCTCAAGAATATAATCTCTTCCTTTTAGATAAAATTTGCCAATTTCTTTTAGCTTAGCCTCGGAGCCGGCATCCATCAAATCATCAAACTTGCACATCTCCGCTCTTACAAAACCTTTTTCGATATCAGAGTGAATTGCGCTACCTGCTTCCGGCGCTGTAGCTCCGATTTTAACAGGCCAAGACCGAACCTCGTCTTCCCCGACTGTAAAAAATGTCATCATTCCTAGACCTGCAAACGCCATTCTTGTCATTTTATGCAATGCGGGTTCTTCAATTCCTATTTCTTTCATGAACGGTTCCCTGTCTTTTTCATCCAGCTGGTTAATTTCTTCCTCTAATTTCGCATTGATCTTAATATTTGGCAAATCATATCCCGACAAATCAACTTTTTGATCTCCTTCCGTATTTAAAACAATAAATATCGGCTTCATCGTCAAAAACTGGTAAGTCCGTATTAATTTCATTTGTTCGTTGTCAAATTCAAGTTTTTGGAGCAGCCTTTCTTCTTCAAGTTGAACTTTGCATTTTAAGATCAATTGCTTTTCCTTCTCACGCGAGTCTAATACTTTTTTTCTCTGTTCTTTCTCAATATTTTCAAGTCTCTTTTCGGCCAGCATCATGTCATAAATAACAAGTTCAGATATGAATTCCAAAATATCCGACTGCGTGACAAAACACAGTTCGTCAGCATTTCTTAATTGTCCCAAAATCAGGTCTTTTGTGGGTCCTGACATATTAAAGTCGGGTAATAGTGCGTATTCGATTTTCGCGTAAGCGACTTTCTTTGGATTAAACATTTTTATAAGTTTTGCCATGCGGGGATCGGCAATGTCGCATATTCCCAACTGAACTTCTGTAGGCTTAAGCTGTATTTGACTGAGAGGTATTTTTGTAATAATACTGAATAATTCCTGCTGTCCCGCCTGGGCTGCTCCTAAAATGGTAACTTTCATAATTGAATATTAGCATCTTTGCATAAACCGGACAACCTGACTAATTAACCAAGACGTGTCATTGCGAGGAATGGAATGACGAAGCAATCAATTGGCTAGAATATTAAATTAAACAAATATCCTATTAAAATAAACTGAAATTTCGCAAAAATAGCTTCGATATACTTCAGGAGGAAAAACTATGTTTATAAATTCGGCTCGAATCAGTCCGCTTGGAGCGTCTTTGATAAGTATAAGGAGAAATTTAAAGGTAATGAAGTCAAACCCCATGAAAAGAATTTTGTCAGGTCCGTCTGTATTTTTTAGCGCTGCACATGACGCCTTTAGATTACAGGTATCAGAATTTGTATCAAACCTGATTACACCCGAAATTGCGCAACAAATAGATAAAGAAGATGTCTTTCCAGTGGAACTTATGAAAAAAATAGGTGATGCAGGTTTAATCGGAACTACATTTCCGCAGCAATACGGGGGCTTGGGCCTAGATACATTATCATGGGTAATCGTTATGGAAGAAGTGGCAAGACACAGCGGATCAATGGGAATTAATATGAACATCCAGGGATGTGTTGCTACAAAGCCGTTTATGTTCGGCACCAAAGAACAAAAGTCAAAGTTTCTGGTAACTACCTTAAAAGGGAACTTGACAGGTGCATTCGCTCTGACAGAACCAAACTCCGGTTCAGACGCGCTAAATATGGATACAACGGCGCAAATAGCAGGTGACAGTTTTATACTTAACGGGACAAAAACTTTTATCAGCCAGGGGGCTGTCGCTGACTTTGTAATTGTTTTTGCAAAAACAATTGTTGAAGGCAAGAAAAAGATTAGCGCTTTTATCGTTGAAAAAGACATGCCAGGTTTTTCGGCTAAACAAGAACCCATGATGGGAAATAAGGGAACCATCACCTCTCAAATTACTTTTGATAATGTGAAGCTGCCCGCGGATCATATTATAGGAGAAGTCGGTGACGGGATAAAGATAATTCTGGATGTTTTGTTTGACGGAAGAATTACTGTTTCCGGAATAAGCGTTGGGATTATTCGGGCTTGCTACGAAGAATCATTGAGATATTTAGGAGAAAATTATTCATCGGATATTCCCCTTCACGAAAACCAGCAGATTTCCCCTGCGCTAATAAATATGGCGGCAGATTACAAAAGCGCCCTTTTTCATACAATTGAGGCTGCACTACGAAAAGATATGGGGCTGCCGATTCATGACGAGGCTTCGTTTGCAAAACTTGTGTCAACCGAATCAGCGGTGCGTGCCGCATCGACAGCAATAAATATTCAAGGATTAAGGGGCTGTTCCATGGAATCTCCCGCACAGAGATTGCTGCGGGATGCAAAAGTATTAACTATTGTAGAAGGAACAAGCGAACTTCTTATAAAAAATCTTGCCAAAAATTCATTGAAATAAATTTCCACATAGCCGCATCTTTTAAATAACTTTTAAATAGAGAGTTGACAAACAACAGTAAATACTAAATAATCTCTATTTAGATAGTGGGGTATTGTTATGAGAATAACATTTAAAGGCGATTATGCGTTAAAGGCGATACTTGATTTAAGTTTTACATTTGGGAACCCTCAAACAATAGATAGTATTGCCAAAAGACAGGATATTCCTGTTAAATTTTTGGAACAAATCTTACTTACGTTAAAAAAAGGCGGATTTGTTGTCAGTTCCAGAGGCAGAATCGGGGGATATGCACTTTCGAGGCCACCCCAAAAAATAACTTTGGGAGAAATTATTAGTTATATTGACGGCCCTGTTGAACCAATATCATGCACATTAAAAAAAGGAGGGACAAAGTGTAGCTACTCGGCAAAATGCGCGTTTTATGATATTTTCTGTGAAATAGGAGATTATATTTCAAGTGTCGTTAATATGATTACATTTGAAGATTTGAAAGAAAGACAGCTGCGTAAAGAGACTAATAAAGGCAAATATCTAGATTACAATATATAAAAGAAAATAAAATGACAAATTTAAAAGACGAAACGTTATTATTACACGCGGGCCAGGAAGCAGACCCTACGACAGGGTCTAGGGCTGTGCCAATATATCAGACAACTTCATATGTTTTTAAAAGTACGGATCACGCGGCAAATCTTTTTGGGTTAAAGGAATTTGGCAACATATATACAAGGCTTATGAACCCGACAACCGATGTTTTTGAAAAACGAATTGCAGCTCTTGACGGAGGCGTTGGAGCTCTTGGAGTTGCATCAGGACAATCCGCTATAACCCTTGCGATATTAAATATTGCAAAAGCCGGCGACGAAATTATTTCGGCAGATAATCTATATGGGGGGACTTACACTTTATTTGCCAATACTTTCTCAAAGTTTGGAATAAAGGTCCATTTTGTTGATTCGTCGGATCCGGAAAACTTTCAAAAAGCAATAAATAGCAAAACAAAAGCTGTTTACGCGGAAAGTATTGGAAATCCAAAATTAAACGTTACCGATTTGGAAAAAGTCGCGAAAATAGCGCACGAAAACGGTGTTCCTTTTATACTTGATAACACAGTAACTCCATATTTATTAAAACCAATAGAGCATGGCGTTGATATTGTCGTATATTCCGCGACAAAGTATTTGGGCGGACATGGCACATCTCTCGGAGGAGTAATAGTTGACTCTGGAAAGTTTAATTGGGAGAACGGCAAGTTCCCGTTAATTACCGATCCCGATCCAAGCTATCACGGAACAAAATTTGTTGACGCCCTGCGGGGA
>Ga0265296_1001408_pt1 | contig 27852 bp, 24 predicted proteins | sample MunlanPumphouse1_FD_189073 | JGI IMG/M metagenome (GOLD analysis project Ga0265296, IMG submission 189073) | Groundwater microbial communities from a municipal landfill in Southern Ontario, Canada - Pumphouse #1 | ecosystem: Environmental > Aquatic > Deep subsurface > Groundwater | place... | reverse complement strand
GGAGCCCAGCCCCGTTCTGCACCGTCAGGCGGAGGGCCGGCCCCGGGACCGCCGCGGCCGCGGCAGGCTCACCGCGCGGCGCGTCACCCGCCGGCGGCGCCAGATGTACGGCCTTGGCGGCCAGGGCACCACGCGCCTCCTCGGCCGCCTGCTCCAGGGAGTCGCCGAGCCCGGCCGCCACCGCCGCGGCCACGGCGCCCTCCACGAGCGGCGCCTCGGTCAGCAGGATGCGCCCTCGCCGAGCCTCCGGCAGCAGGTCGAGGGCGACCTCCGCCGAGAGGACGGCGCTGCCGAGATCCATGAGCACCAGGACGCCGTCCTCCGACCACACCTCGTCGATCGCCCGCACCACGCGCAGGGCGTCGGTGCCCAGCGGATCCCCCGGTTGCTCCAGACCGCCGGCGACGCCGATGCGCAGGCCCTCCCCGCCCATCTGCGCCGCCAGCTCCGCCACCCCCTCGGCGAGCTTCGCGCTGTGGCAGACGAGGACGAGCCCGATCACGGCGGCGCCCCGGGGCGAGCCTCGCCTTCGTCGCCCGCCAGCGCCTCAGCAGCCGCCCTGAGCAGGAGCCAGGACGAGGTGGCCCCCGGGTCCTGATGGCCGGCGCTTCTCGCGCCCAGATAGCTGGCCCGGCCCTTGCGGGCCACCAGCGGAGTGGTGGCCTTCATGCCCTGCTCCGCGGCCGCGGCCGCCAGCCGCAGGGCCTCGGCCAGGTGGAGCCCGGCGGCGGCTGCGGCGCGGAGCGCCTCCGCCGCCGGAGCGAGGGCGTCGACCATCGTCTTGTCCCCGAGCTCCGCCTTGCCCCGCGCCCGCACGCCTTCGACCCCGGCCGCGAACGCGGCCGCCCAGCGCGGGAGCGCAAGCTCGGCCCCCTCGGCCGCCGCTCCCTGGGCGGCGCGTCCCTCGCCGGCCGGTCGGTCGGCGGCCGGTCCCTCGGCGCCCGGGTCGCGGCCCGCCGCCTTGCCCATCTCCAGGAACAGGGTCCCGTACAGCGGCCCGGCCGCGCCGCCCACGGTCGAGACGAGGGTCATCCCCACCGTCTTCAGGAGGGAGCCGACGTCCGCCGCGCCGCCGTCGCCCTGCGGCGGCGCGGCGGGCCCATCCGGTGCGCCGGGTCCCCCAGCCGCGCCGAGCCCCTCGAGCTTGCCGAGCACCGCCCGCATGCCGCGGTCCATGTTGCTGCCGTGGTCGGCATCGCCGATCGCCGCGTCCAGCTCGGTAAGGTGCTCGCGCTCCTCCGCCACCGCGGCCGCAAAGGCGCGCAGCCAGGCGGCCACACCCAGCCGGGAGACTCCGTCGCTCACGCGCCCCACCGCAGGCCGGGCGTGTTCACCGGCGCGTCCCAGAGCGCCGCCAGCGCATCGTCCAGGCGCAGCAGGGTGATCGAGCAGCCGGCCATGTCCAGCGAGGTGATGTAGGAGCCCACGAGGTTCCGCGTCACCGCGATCCCGAGCCCGCCCAGCAGCCGCTGCAGCTCGTTGTAGACCACGTACAGCTCCAGGAGCGGGGTCCCACCCATGCCGTTGACCAAGGCGAGCACCTCGTCGCCACGCGCAAAAGGCAGGTCCTCCACGATCGCCGCCGCCAGGACCTCGACGACCTCGTGCGCCGAACCCACGGGGCGCCGCTCCCGGCCGGGCTCCCCGTGGATGCCGATGCCGACCTCCATCTCGTCGGGGCCGAGATCGAAGGTCGGCCTTCCGGCCATCGGGACGGTGCAGGACGTGAGGGCGATCCCCATGCTGCGCCCGTTCGCGTTGACTTTGCGGCAGAGGCCGGCCACCTCTGCGAGCGGCCGGCCCTGCTCCGCCGCCGCGCCGCAGATCTTCTCGGCCAGGACGGTGGTGCCCACGCCGCGGCGCCCCGCGGTGTACAGGCTGTCCTTCACGGCGACGTCGTCGTCGATGACCACCGCCTCGACCTCGATGCCCTCGTTCCGGGCCAGCTCGGCGGCCATCTCGAAGTTCATCACGTCGCCGGTGTAGTTCTTGACGATGTGCAGGACGCCGACACCACCGGCGACGGCCTTGGTGGCTGCCAGCACCTGATCGGGCGTCGGCGAGGTGAAGACCTCGCCGGGGCAGGCCGCGTCGAGCATGCCCGGGCCGACGAAGCCTCCGTGCAGCGGCTCGTGGCCCGAGCCGCCGCCCGAGACGACCGCCACCTTGCCGGGCACCGGGGCGTCCGCGCGCACGATGTAGTCCGGCGCGGTGAACACCCGCAGGCGATCGGCGTGCGCCGCCGCGACTCCCTCCAGCGACTCCTTCACGGCGTCTTCCGGCCGGTTGATGAACTTCTTCATCGCCTCCCCCTTGACGCGGCGCTCGTCGAGACCACGCGCCGCCTTACTCCGGCGCCCTCCCTATGATAGTGCGCCAGGCGAAGGTACCAAGGGCGTTGGGGAGCCGAGGCGCTCCGCGGGGAATACTCCCGGTGCGCCGGTCAGGCCTCGGGCCGGAAGCTGAGTACCCGCGAGAGCGAGGAGTGACGATGACGATCCGCCGGGCCGCGGCAGCCGCCTTTCTCTGCGTCGCTGTGCTGACGCTCGCCGCTTGCGGCTCGTCGGGCGGCGGCTCACCCTCCCCGACGAGCAGCCTCCCCACCTCCGGAGGCTCCGGCACGCCGTCGCCCGGCCCCAGCGCCTCGCCGGAGCCGGCCGCGTCCCCGACCCCCGGCGGCCTCAGCGTGCTCTCCGTCTACTTCCTGCGCGGCCACTCTGTCGGCAGCGCCCACCGCGCCGTGCCCGCCACCGTGGCACCGGCGCGGGCCGCCCTGCTGCAGCTCCTGGCCGGCCCGACGGCGGAGGAGCTCGCCGCCGGCCTGCACACGCAGCTTCCCCCGGGCACCCGGCTGCTCGGGCTCACCATCCGCGGCGGCGTGGCGACCGTCGACCTGAACGGCCAGTTCACGGCCGGCGGCGGCCAGCTCGAAGACAGAGGCCGCCTGGCCCAGGTCGTCTACACGCTCACTCAGTTCCCGACGGTGAACGCCGTGCGCTTCCGGATCGACGGCCGACCGGTGGTCTTCCGCGGCGGTGAAGGCGAGCCCCTCCCACCCCAGACGCGCCGCTCCTTCGAGGACGTCACTCCGGCGATCTTCGTCGAGGTACCGACGGTCGGCGACCACGTGGGCAGCCCGCTCATCATCAGCGGCACCGCGAACACCTTCGAGGCCCAGTTCTTCGCGCGGGTCCGCGACGCCGCCGGCAGGAGCCTCGTGAACCAGAGCATCATGGCCACCTCGGGCAGCGGGACTCGCGGCACCTTCAACGAGGCGATCACCTTCAGCACGGATTCCGCCCGCGTCACGCTCGAGCTCTATGAGTCCTCCGCCGCCGACGGGCGGCCGGTCAACGTGGTCAGGATCCCGCTACGGATCGCCGCCGGCGGCGTTCAGTAGAGCGACCGTCGCGCCCCGGCGGCCCTCGCTGCGTCGCACCACCTGCTCGAGGGGGTCTCGCGGGCCCGGAAGGGTTGCGGGTCGGCTTTGGGGGAACAACGGCTTATCATCGGAGGCGACAGACCATGGGCTACCGCGCCTGTGGACGTGCCGATCTGGGAGGGGACTCTTGGACCAGCAATGGACCTGCATCGACGGGAACGAGGCGGCCGCGCGCGTCGCCTACGCTCTCAGTGAAGTCGTGGCCATCTACCCGATCACGCCGTCCTCACCGATGGGTGAGTCGGCGGACGCCTGGGCGGCGGGCGGCAAGCCGAACCTCTGGGGCACCGTGCCCGACGTCGTCGAGATGCAGTCGGAGGCCGGGGCGGCCGGGGCGCTGCACGGAGCCTTGCAGCGCGGTGCCCTGTCGACGAGCTTCACCGCCTCGCAGGGGCTGCTCCTCATGATCCCCAACATGTTCAAGATCGCCGGCGAGCTCACGCCGGCGGTGATCCACGTCTCGGCGCGGACCGTTGCCACCCACGCCCTCTCGATCTTCGGCGACCACAGCGACGTCATGCACGCCCGCACGACGGGGTGGGCGCTGCTCGCGTCCGCCTCGGTGCAGGAGGCCCAGGACCTCGCCCTCATCGCCCACGCGGCCACCCTGCGCACGCGGGTGCCGTTCCTCCACTTCTTCGACGGCTTCCGCACGTCCCACGAGATCGCGAGCATCGCCCTCGTCGACGACGACGACCTCCGCGCGCTCGTGCCCGAGGATGAGATCCTCGCGTTCCGCGACCGCGCCCTCAGCCCCGACGCGCCCCAGGTGCGCGGCACGGCGCAGAACCCCGACGCCTTCTTCCAGGGGCGCGAGGCCTGCAACCGCTTCTACCTGGCCACGCCGGGCATCGTCGCCGAGGCCATGGCGGCGTTCGAGCAGCGGACCGGCCGGCACTACGGCCTCGTCGAGTACACCGGTGCGCACGACGCGGAGCGAGTGATCGTGCTCATGGGGTCCGGGATCGGCGCAGCCGAACAGACGATGGAGAGCCTGACCGCCGCCGGCGAGCGCGTCGGGCTCCTCAAGGTGCGGCTCTACCGGCCGTTCCCCACGGAGCAGTTCGTGGCCGCGCTCCCGCCGACCGTGCGCACGATCGCCGTCCTCGACAGGACCAAGGAGCCGGGCTCACCCGGAGAGCCGCTCTACCTCGACGTCGTCGCGGCCCTCGCCGAGGACGCGCAGTCGGCGCGGCCGCACCTTGCGCGCCTGCCGCGCGTGATCGGCGGCCGCTACGGCCTCTCGTCGAAGGAGTTCAATCCCGGGATGGCCAAGGCGGTCTTCGACGAGCTCGCGTCCAGCGACCCGAAGCGCCACTTCACGGTGGGCATCATCGACGACGTCACCCACCTGAGCCTCACGCCGAACACGGAGTTCCGCTACCAGCGCCCGGCCGGCGAGGTCCAGGCGATGTTCTTCGGGACTGGTTCTGACGGCACGGTCGGGGCCAACAAGAGCTCCGTCAAGATCATCGGCGAGAACACCGACCTGTACGCGCAGGGGTATTTCGTCTACGACTCCAAGAAGGCGGGCTCCGTCACCGTCTCGCACCTGCGCTTCGGACCCAATCCGATCCGTTCCACCTACCTGATCGAGCGCGCCGACTTCGTGGCGTGCCACCAGTTCGGGCTGCTCGGCAAGACGGAGGTGCTGGGGCACATCCGCGAGGGCGGCACATTCCTGCTCAACAGCCCGTACCCCGCCGACGACGTCTGGCGCCACCTCCCTTCGTGCATCCAGGAGCAGGCGATCGAGAAGCACCTGCAGTTCTGGGTGATCGACGCCGACGGCATCGCCGCCGAGGCTGGCATGGGCAGCCGCATCAACACGGTGATGCAGCCCTGCTTCTTCGCGCTCTCGGGCGTGCTCCCGGCCGACGAGGCCGTGGCCCACATCAAGGAGTCGGTCGAGAAGACCTACGGCAAGCGCGGTCCGGTGATCGTGGAGAGGAACTTCGCGGCCATCGACCACTCGCTCCAGGCGCTCACCCAGGTGGAGGTGCCGGAGCGTGTCGAGTGCGGCGTGCCCGCGGGGGCCGGCCTGCTCGACGAGGCCCCGGAGTTCGTCAGGAACGTGACCGCGAGGCTGCTGGCTGGCGAAGGCGACCAGCTGCCGGTGAGCGCCTTCCCCGTGGACGGGTCCTTCCTCACGGGCACCGCCAAGTACGAGAAGCGCGCCATCGCCCGGGAGATCCCGCTCTGGGACCCGGAGCTCTGCATCGACTGCGGCAAGTGCTCCCTCGTCTGCCCGCACGCCGTGATCCGCATGAAAGTCTACGAGCCGGCGAGCCTCGCTGGCGCGCCTCCGGGATTTCGCTCCAAAGACTTCCGCTCCAAGGAGCTCCCGGGTCACAAGCTGACGATCCAGGTGTCGCCCGACGACTGCACCGGCTGCGGCGTCTGCGTGAACGTCTGCCCGGCGAAGAGCCGGACTGAAGTGCGGCGCCGGGCGATCAACATGGAGCCGGCGCCACAGCACCGCGAGGCGGAGCGCGTCAACTGGGCGTTTTTCGACACGATCCCGCCGCTGGCCAGGGACCTGCTGCCCCGGACCACGGTCAAGGGCTCGCAGGTGCTCCAGCCGCTCTTCGAGTTCTCCGGGGCCTGCGCCGGCTGCGGCGAGACCCCCTACGTCAAGCTCGTCTCCCAGCTCTTCGGCGACCGCATCGTGGTCGCCAACGCCACCGGCTGCTCGTCGATCTACGGCGGCAACCTGCCGACGACCCCATGGACCGTCGACCGCGAGGGGCGCGGGCCGGCGTGGAACAACTCGCTCTTCGAGGACACCGCCGAGTTCGGGATGGGCATGCGCCTGGGCTCCGAGGCGCGGGTCGCGCGGGCGAGGCTGCTGCTCGAGCGCCTCGCCCCGAGGCTCGGCGACGAGCTCGCCCAGGAGATCGTCGCGGCGCCCCAGGAGACGGAGGCGGAGATCCGCGCCCAGCGCGCCCGCGTGGCCGGCCTCGTGACGGCGCTCGAAGGCCTGGGCACCGACGACCCAGATGTACGCCACCTGCTCGCCCTGACCGACGACCTGGTGGACAAGGGGGTGTGGATCATCGGCGGCGACGGCTGGGCCTACGACATCGGCTATGGCGGTCTCGACCATGTGCTCGCCTCAAGCCGCAACGTCAACATCCTGGTGCTCGACACGGAGGTCTACTCCAACACCGGCGGGCAGGCGTCGAAGGCGACGCCACGAGGCGCAGTGGCCAAGTTCGCCGCCTCCGGCAAGGGCACCCCGAAGAAGGACCTTGGGGCCCTGGCGAGGGCCTACGGCAGCGTCTACGTCGCCCAGATCGCCATCGGCGCCAACGACGCCCAGGCCGTCAAGGCGCTTCTCGAAGCCGACGCCTGGCCGGGCCCGTCGCTCGTCATCGCCTACTGCACCTGCACCGCCCACGGCATCGACATGTCCAGGTCGATGGAGCACATGAAGGACGCAGTGAGGAGCGGGTACTGGCCGCTGTACCGGTTCCTGCCCGCCGTGGCGCACGGTGGCCAGCCGTTCAAGCTCGACTCCAAGCCACCGTCCATCCCGGTCCGCGACTTCACCGCCTCGGAGGCACGGTTCGCCATCCTCGCCAGGACGCACCCGGAGCGCTCCGAGCGCCTGCTCGAGCTCATCCAGGCCGATGTCGACGAGCGCTGGCACTACTACGAGCAGCTCGCCGCGATCAAGCGGGACGTCCACTCGAGGGACGATGCCGGGTCCACGGACGGGCGCCTCGAAGACGCGGAGGACGAGGAGGACTCACGATGAGCCGTCTGACCACGAGCTACCTCGGGCTCGCCCTGCGCAGCCCCTTGGTGGCGTCGGCAAGCCCCATGAACAGAGATGTGGAGGGCGCCCTGCGCCTGCAGGAGAGCGGCGCGGCGGCGATCGTGCTGCCGTCACTCTTCGAGGAGGAGGTGATCAGCGAGGAGGTGGAGCTCGCGCGCGTCCTCGAGCAGGGGGCCGAGGGGTTCGCGGAGTCCCTCGACTACTTCCCGCAGGTCGAGGCCTTCGAGAGCACCTCCGACCGCTACCTCGCGCTCATCGCGGCGATGAAGGCGAAGCTGGACATACCCGTCATCGCCAGCCTCAACGCGACCTCGAGCGGCGGATGGGTCCGCTTCGCGAGACTCATCGAGGAGGCGGGGGCCGACGCTCTGGAGCTCAACCTCTACCGGATCGCGGCCGACCCCGCCCGCACCGGGGCGGCGATGGAGGGGAGCGACCTGGAGGTGGTCCGGCAGGTGAGGGCCTCGGCTGGCATCCCGTTGGCGGTGAAGCTCTCCCCCTACTACTCCGCGCTGGCCAATTTCGCCGTCGGCGTGGTGGAGGCCGGGGCCGACGGCCTGGTGCTGTTCAACCGCTTCTACCAGCCCGACCTCGACGCGGATTCGCGAGAGGTCGTGCCGCGGCTCGAGCTGAGCCGGCCGTGGGAGCTCCGGCTGCCGCTGCGCTGGATCGCGATCCTCCGTGCGCACGTCGGCGGGGCCGCGTCACTCGCCGCCTCGAGCGGCATCCAGTCCGGCATCGACGCGGCCAAGGCCCTGCTGGTCGGCGCGGACGTGGCGATGATGACCTCGGCCGTGCTCCGCAAGGGCCGCGAGCACTTCGCGACGGTGGAGGCAGAGCTCGTGCGGTGGATGGACGAGAACGAGTACGTCTCGGTCGACGAGCTGCGCGGCAGCGTGAGCTTCGCGGCCAGCGACGACCCGTCGGCGTTCGAGCGCGCCAACTACCTGAAGACGCTGCGCTCCTGGAACGCCCCCCTCGACCTGACGTCTCGCCCCCAGCTGCCCTGAGGCCCAGCCCGGCGGCGCCGGGCGGGGCTGGCTCGCTCGGTCGCTCGCCCACCGCGCCGCCCGCCGAAGCATTGACGCCCACCCCCGAAAAGGCGGGGGAGAGAACCATGGCCCCCTCCCCCGCCTCGGGGGAGCTGCGTTGGTGCATCGTCGCTCTTACATAGCGACCCGGTTGGACGCGGCCGACGACCCCGACGGGACGGTCTCGCACGGGAACCCGACCGCCGGCGCGGCGAACGTCTGCGCGTAGCCGATCAGGTCGACGGCGATCACGCGGCAGTGGTTGGTCGCCTTCTTGACGGGAGCCCCGTCGGTGAAGGTGACGGTGGTGCCGGAGCTGAGGCCGGCGTCGGTCACCGAGCCGTTGGCGTTGAGGATCGGCGCCGCGCGGCTGACCGCGCCGATGGTCGTCCACGATCCACCGGCAGACGTCGCCCTCTGGATCTGGAAGCCGGTCTCGTTCACGGACTTGTTCAGGAACGTCACCCGCACCGAGGTTCTGGGCGAACTCAGTGCTGGTCCATGTTCAGGCGTGACGTGCCGTGGCGAAGTGTCTCGTCCGGCAACGTGTCGGCAACGAGGCGACCGACTCAGAGGCGCCCGAGCACCTTCGCGAACGCGAGATCGACCACGACGCGGTCCACGCCGACGAGGTCGCGAGCTGCCTCGCGCTCTTCGGCGAAGTCAGGCCGCATCAGACGCCGAGACACAAGCAACCGCTCGTGGTGCACCGCGGAAACCAGCACTCATGTCAGGCACCTGGTCTCCAACTTCCTTGGCGCGGACACAATTACTTCACATATGCGGACTATTTACATGTGATAGCTATACGACTTGACCCGATCATGTCTCACCACTCCAGACATCTCACGCGCCTCCTGCCGGTTCTGAGGCACGCTGTCGCACACTTGGGGATCGAGCAGACACCGACCGGCAGACGTCTCGGCCTCACGAACGCGCGCGTCATGGCCCTCGTCACCGTGGACTCAACGGACCACTGTTCGATGTCCGATCTGGCGCGCGCGCTCGACCTCCCCGCCTCACTCGCGACCAGGGTGGTCGACGAACTCTCTGCCCGAAGCCTCGTGAAGCGCTTCGATGACGACGCGGACCGACGCAGGGTCCTTCTGCGTCTGACGCCCGAGGGACAGGCGGCCATCGTTGCCGCCCAAGCCGAGGCCGAGGAACAGATCTCCGCCGTCATCGAGCGCATGTCGCCGAAGGAGACCGACGCGCTTGTCATAGGCTTGGAGAGCTTCTTGCGTGTACTCCATGAACCCTCGCACGGCGCAGTGGTGCTCCCCGACCACACCCACGTCTCACTCGACTCCGAAGCGGCCACGCTCCGAACATCTCGTCTCCGGGAGGATGCTTGAGCCCCCACGACCACGCGTCCCACCGCCACGGACACGCACACAGGCACGGCACTGTGGACCCCGCGCTCGTCGCCGACTCCAGCTCGGACGGCATCAGGGCGGTCCAATGGTCCCTGGTGCTGCTCGGTGCGACCGCGGCCATCCAGATGGCGATCGTGCTTCTCTCCGGCAGCGTCGCATTGCTCGCCGACACGGTCCACAACGTGGGAGATGCCCTCACCGCAGTGCCGCTGTGGGTGGCCTTCTCGCTGTCTCGTCGTCCGCCGACGAAGGTGTTCACGTATGGGCTGGGGCGTGTCGAAGACCTCGCCGGCGTCGCCGTCGTGCTCACCATCCTGCTCAGTGCGGTCTACGCCGCCTACGAGTCGGTGGATCGACTCATCCACCCGCGGCCAGTCTCTCACGTGCTGGTGGTGGCGCTCGCAGGCACGGTGGGCTTCGCTGGCAACGAAGCAGTAGCGATCCTGCGCACCAGGGTGGGACGCCGGATCGGCAGCGCAGCATTGGTGGCGGATGGCTACCACGCACGCACCGACGGCTTCGCAAGCCTCGCAGTGCTTGTGGGGGCGATCGGTGTGTGGCTCGGCTTCGCTCTCGCCGACCCCCTCATCGGCCTTGCCATCAGCGCCGCCATCTTCCGCATCGTCTGGCAATCGGCGCGCTCTGTGCTCACGCGGGCCATCGATGGCGTCGAGCCGGGAGTCGTCGACGAGCTCCGCCACGCGGCAATGCACTCCCCCGGCGTATGCGACGTCACGGACACTCGGGTGAGATGGATCGGCCACGTGATGTACGCGGAGCTCAACGTCTCCGTCGACCCGGAGTTGTCGGCCGCGGAAGGACACGATGTGGCGGTGGAGGTGCGCCATCAGCTGCTGCATCATCTGAACTACCTTGACGATGCCACCGTCCACGTCGATCCCGCGACGGCTTCAGGCCAGCGACATCATGCCATTGCAGCGCACGAACACGAAGGGCTGCCGCTCCACACACATTAGGCGACAGCCGCCCCCGCCCTCACACCGCGACCGCCCCATTGTCGCCGCCGACACGACCGCCGCAGCAGGTGTGCCGCAGGCCTCGGTCCAACCTCGCGAGAGCGGCCGCCAGGTCACTGCGCGAGAGAAACGGTGCTTGACCTGCGGGGAGTAGGTGTGCGGCACGCAACGCACGTTCGACCTCCAGCACCCACGGCATGCGCAGACCGCACTCCCGCAGCATGTCTGCGTCGGCCATGATCTCTGGAGGGGCACCGTGAGCAACAATGAGCCCGCCACGCATGATCGCCACTTCATCGGCCCACTCGTAGGCCAAAGCCATGTCATGGGTCGCGATGATGAGCGTCGTGCCGGCCTCGTGAAGGCCCTTGAGCACCTCGAGGAACTGCTCGGCGCCACTCGGGTCGAGGCCGGACAAAGGCTCATCGATGATGAGCACCTGCGGCCGCATGGCCACCGCACCTGCGATCGAAGCACGCTTCTTCTGCCCGAAGCTGAGCATGTGCGTGGGCCGATTGCGGAGAGGAGTGATGTCGAGTGCGTGCAGCGCCTCCTCGACACGCTCGCGAGTCTCGGCATCACTTAGGCCGAGATTGAGCGGCCCGAACGACACATCCTGGAACACGCTGCCGGCAAAGAGCTGGTCGTCCGGGTTCTGAAACACGAGCCCCACAGACTGCCGCCACGCAGTAAGGCCGCGGTGAGTGTACTCGGCCGGCGAGCCGTCGACAGAGACGACCCCGCTCTTGGGCCGCAGCGTGCCGTTAAGGTGCAGTAGCAGTGTCGTCTTGCCGGCCCCGTTAGCCCCCACGAGCGCGTGGCGCTGCCCGGCCTGGACCGCAAGATCGAGACCCGTCAGGGCTGCCACGCCGCCGTCATAGGCGTAGTGCAGCTTCTCCGCCAAGAGGACGACGCCCATTACAGAGCCCGCCACGCCAGCAACCCCATCGCTAGTGTGCACGCCTGAACGACGATCACCACGGAGACGCCGAGGACGGTCGCCCGAGCGCCTTCGTCGAGCACGCGAAGCTCGCCGTGCCAGTTCCGGGCTTGGAGGCCCTTGTCCATGGCCCGCGCCCTCTGCAGCGTCTGTCCGAAGAACGTCGCAATCATCATGGCCAGCGACCGATACGTAGTACGCAGGGTGCGATACCCCAGCCGAGACGACTGCGCGGCACGGATGGACCGCACGGTATCGACGCAGACCCAGATGTTCCGATAGATGAGCAGGCTCACCTCCGTCAGGACCTCCGGCGCTCTCACCCTGCGCATCACTCCAAGGATCTGCGGTACCGGTGTCGTGAACGACAGGAAGAACAGGCAGCTCAAGGCTGCCAAGGAGCGAAGGGTCACGCGCACCGCCAGCTCGAGACCTCCCGGGGCCGCGTGAAAGCTCACCAGCCACTGACCGCCGAAGTCGATCGAGACCAGTAGCGGCACGACACCGACGACCAGGAACGCGAGCGGACCGACGACGAGCTTACGGTACGTTCCGAACGGGACGCGGGCCACGAGCAGGGTCGCGACCAGCATGACGACGAGGACGACCACGCAGCCCGGCCAGGGCGGCAGCAGGAGGGCAAGGAGCAGCATGCCAAGAGCGAATGCGGTCTTCTCCCCGGCGCTCCGCCCGGCCAGTCGGTTCGTGTACGCAACGAGGTCGATCAGGTGCATCAGCTCTCCGTCGCCGCCGTCGCCGTGGTGGTCGCCTTCGGCGGCGAGGTGTCGGTGGCGTCCGGCGTGACCTGAGCGCGGCCCTTGGCGCGGCCGACGTAGTAGCCCAGGGCGTAGAACACGAGGCCGGCGCCGATCGCGGCCTGAAGCGCGAAGAGGAGGCTCTCGATCTCTCCACTTGGCGGCTCCCAGATGGAGCTGAACCAGGGCTCGTAGCCGGGATCGATCTGTGTGATCGCCGCTTCCGCCTGGCCGTCGGCGCCCGCGAACTCGGCCTTCCCGGACTGGATGATCAGCGGCACGACGGCCAAGGCCACGACCGCCAGAAGAACGATGAAAGTGACCTTCTTCATCACGCCACCTGCCCCTGACGCAGCAGTCCGATCTCGTCGAGCTCGGTGCGACTGTACTTGACGAGGTACATCATGATCAGCGACGTCAGCAGGCCCTCGCTGAGCGCCAGCGGAATCTGGGTGACGGCGAAGATACCCATGAACTTGGCCGTGGAGCCAGAGAAGCCGCTGATGGGATCGGGGAACGCCCAAGCGAGCTGGAGCGACGTCGTCATGTACGTCGCCAAGTCGCTGAGCGCCGCGCCGAGAAAGACGGCGAGCCACAGCGGGACGCCGAGACGGCGCGAACCCTTGTACATGCCCCAGGCGACGAACGAGCCGACGATCGCCATGGAGAAGCTGTTGGCGCCGAGCGTCGTGATGCCGCCGTGAGCGAGCAGCAGGGCCTGAAAGAGCAGCACGATGGCGCCGATCAAGGTCATGATCCACGGTCCGAAGAGGATGGCACCCAGACCGATACCGGTGGGGTGCGAGCAGCTCCCGCTCACTGAGGGGAGCTTGAGCGCCGAGAGCACGAAGCAGAAGCCGCCGGCGGCGCCCAGCAGGAGCAGCGTGGAGCGCTTCTCCTCGACCAGGCGCCTGGCTGCGAAGACGCCCTTCACCCAGAATGGCGCCGCGGCGAGAAACCACACGAGCGCGAACGCCGCCGGTAGATAGCCCTCCATGATGTGCATGGCCACGATCTGCACTGCTAGACCTCCTCCTCCGTGGGCGCAGCACGCGTCCCCGTGCGCTCGCTACCCTTCTGCTCGCTCACAGTCCGGGCAGATCCCGTAGACCTCGAGATGATGCCCGTAGATCCTGAATCCGGTGGCGGCCTCGAGCTCCTCCTGCATGTCGATCAGGTCGCCCTCGCCATCGAAGTCGACCACCTTTCGGCAGACGCCGCAGATCAGTGGGTGCTAGTGGCCGACCCCCGTGGCTACGAGGCACTGCTGACCGCCACTTGCCTGGACCCACACGAGCAGCCCAAGTTCGGCAAGCAGAGCGACCGTCCGATAGACGGTGGCCTGACCGATGCCCTCGAGCTCAAGCGCGTGGACGGCCTCAGCCATGGTCACGGCACGGTCGGCGGCAGCGAAGTAGTCGAAGATCGTCCGTCTCTGCCGCGTGAACGGCATGCCGCGAGCGGGGACCATCGCTTCGACAGAGTAGAGCCTGGCATTTGCAAGCAGCTTCATGACTGAGAATAATTATCGTTCTGTGGCAGCGTGTCAAGCCCTTGCCGCTGCCCCGGCTGTCGCCGCGCGAGGACCCGTGCGACGTTCGGATTCGAGGTCAATGACGTGACGATGATCAGTGCTGTCGCGCGAAAGGTGAGGCTTGACCCGCCTTGATACCGACTGCTACGGTTGAGACATATTCTCTCGTCAGCACCCGGAAACCGGTGCAAGACCGGTGCTGCCCCGCAACTGTGACCGCGGACGAACGTCGCACGAGAGCCACTGCCCACACGGGCGGGAAGGCGCGACCAGTAGGTTGACGCGGAAGCCAGGAGACCGCTACCGAGAGCACGCCATGAAGGGCTTCGAGGGAGGGCAGGCAGCGATGACGAACCGCACATGCTCACCGTTCATACCAGCGCCGCGGCCGAAGCGGCCCGGTCCGGTCCATCCTCAACCCGGGTCGAGACGCCCACGTCCATCGCGCCCGGCAGCGGCGACAGCGATAGGGCGACCGTGAGCGCCGCCGATGCCGCCTCGCAAGAAGATGCTGCGCCACTCGCTGGCACGCGCCAGCATGGCTGCGTCCAGGTCTACACCGGTGAAGGCAAAGGCAAGACCACGGCAGCATTCGGCCTCGCCTTGCGAGCCTCAGGACACGGCAAGCGCGTCTACATAGGCCAGTTCATGAAGGGCCGTGCCAGCGGCGAGGTCGCGGCGGTCTCCGGCAACAGGCTGATCCATGTGGAGCAGTACGGAGAGGCGACGTGCGGACCTCCCTGGCACGCGCCCGACGGGCACGCCAGCGGCCCCCAGAGTGGACTCTCGCGGGCCCGCGAAGCGCTGTGTTCGGGCGAGTACGACGTCGTGGTGCTCGACGAGATCGACGTCGCCATCTGGTATGGCCTGCTTACGCAGCGCGAGTGCCTGGCGCTCGTCGATGAACGCCCCGGGCACATCGATCTCGTGCTCACCGGCCGCTGGGCGCCACCCGCGCTGATCGAACGCGCCGACCTCGTCACCGAGATGCGCGAGGTCAAGCACTACTATCGGCAAGGCGCCCGGGCTCGCGCCGGCATCGAGTACTAGCCTGTGACGAACGAGCGGATATACTTCCGGACATGCCTGGCGTCGCAGAAGCGCTGTCGTCCCTGATCCACCACCTCTGCGGTGGTGAGCCCCCCCTGCGCATCCGTTTGTGGGACGGCAGCGCGCTCGGGGGCGCCGCCGGTCCAGACGCCACCGGCCCCCGTGGCGACCCTACTTCGGGCGACGGCGCGGCCCTCGTGATCTCGTCGCCGATGGCCCTGCGCCGCATCCTGTGGCAGCCCAACGAGCTCGGCCTCAGCCGCGCCTACGTCGCCGGCGAGATCGACGTGGAGGGCGACATCTGGTCGCTCTTCACGCTGCAGGCGCTGCTGTCCCCCGCGGACCGCCCCGGCGGATGGAGAGCATACCTCGAAGGCGGGCGGCGGCTGTTCGCGGCCGCCCGCGCCGCGGGCGCGCTCGGCCCGCCCCTCCAGCCGCCGCCCGAGGAGGCTCGCCTGCGCGGCCCGCTGCATTCGCGCAGCCGTGATGCGCAGGGCGTCGCGCACCATTACGACGTGTCCAACGAGTTCTATCGCCTCATCCTGGGCGAGACGATGACGTACTCGTGCGCCTACTTCTCCACTCCTGACACCCCCCTCGCCGACGCCCAGCGGGCCAAGTACGACCTGGTCTGCCGCAAGTTGGGCTTGCGGCCCGGGATGCGCCTGCTCGATGTCGGCTGCGGCTGGGGCGGCATGGCCGTGCACGCGGCAGAGCACTATGGCGTGCGGGCCGTGGGCGTGACGCTCTCCCGGCGCCAGGTCGAGTACGCGCGCGCGGCGGTCGCCGCCACGGGGCTCGACGACCGCGTCGAGATCCGCCTGCAGGACTACCGCGACGTCACGGACGGGCCGTTCGACGCCGTCTCGAGCATCGGCATGGTCGAGCACGTGGGGGCGTCCCGGCTGGCCGAGTACTTCGCCTGCCTGCACGCGCTGCTGCGCCGGGGCGGCCGGTTGCTGAACCACGGCATCTGCCGGCCGCGCGGCAGCCGCGGCCTCGGCCGCCACTCCTTCGTCGGGCGCTACGTCTTCCCCGACGGCGAGCTGCACGAGGTCGGCATCATCGCGCAGGCCATGCAGGCACGCGGCCTCGAAGTGCGCGACACGCACTCGCTGCGCGAGCACTACGCGCTCACCCTGCGCCACTGGGTGCGCAACCTCGAGGAGAACTGGGACGAGGCGGTGCGCATCGCCGGCGCCGGGCGGGCGCGGGTCTGGCGGCTCTACATGGCCGGCTCGGCAGAGAACTTCGCCCGCGGCCAGCTCACGGTGCACCAGCTCCTGGCCGTACGGCCGCTGGAGGACGGCGGCTCTGGTATGCCCCTCACGCGCGCCGCCCTGCTCGGCTGACGGCCTCACCCGCCGGCGCCTGCCGGCGCGCCCTCGCAGACCCCTGCCGGCGCCGCTCGGCGCCGGGTCGTCGCGACCCTGCGGGCACGGCGCCGGTCATGGCACCGTCCTGAGCTGCGCCAGGGTCCGGCCCAGGGCCTGGATCTGGCGTGCGAAACCGGCCAGGTCGCCGGCGCGCAAGGCGGCTTGGGCAGCCGCGTACTGGGCGTTGGCGCGGGCGATCAGGCGAGCCGTGGCGGCGCTCGCCGGGCCCGCCGACGGCGACCCCGCGCCGCCCGTCCCGCCCTGGGTGCCCGCCGGCGGCGCGCCGCCGAAGACGCCGGCGAGAGCCTCGCCGAGCGTCGGCGCCATCACGACGTTCTGCTGCTGCCCCGTGGGCAGGTCGGTCCTGGCGGACGTGGAGCGGTAGAACACGATCACCCGCTGGATCTGCGGCAGCCGGGTGGTGGACGACTGCAGGTACAGGGGCTGGACGTAGAGCAGCGAATCGCCGATCGGCACCGTCAGCAGGTTGCCGAAGATCACGTGCGAGCCCTGCTGACCCCACAGCGTGCGCTGGCTCGAGATCGTGGGGTCCTGGTTGATCGCCGCCTCCACCTGGGCCGGGCCGTACACGCTCAGGTTGGAGGGGAACCCGAAGCTCACGGCCCGGCCATAGTGAGGCTCGTCCGACTCCGCCCCGAGCCACGCGATCATGTTGGGGCGGCCGTTGGGCACGAACGGCAGGATCAGCATGAACTCCTCACGCGTCTGGCCCGGCAGCCGCATGATCATGTAGTAGGCGCTCATCGGGCCCGAACCCGTGATCGAGACGTTGCCCGGGATCTCCCACTGGTTGCCCTTGTTGTACAGGAGCCCCGGGTCGGTGACGTGATACGTCGCGAACACCTGCGCCTGGATCGTGAACAGGTCCTGCGGGTAGCGCACGTGCCGGCGCAAGGCGGCGGGCATGGCCGAAGCCGGGCGGAACATCCCCGGGAAGATCTTCTCGTAGGTGCGCAGCAGCGGGTCCCGAGGGTCGAAGACGTAGAACTCCATGCTGCCGTTGTACGCGTCGACGACGACCTTGACCGAGTTGCGGATGTAGTTCAGCTCCCTGTTCGGCGCGGAGTACGGGATGCTCCTCGTGGTGGTGTAGGCGTCGGCGATCCAGAAGAGCCTGCCGCCGGCGATCACCATGTAGGGGTTGCCGTCGAACTGCAGGAACGGCGCCGCCGCGGCCAGCCGGGCCCGGACGTCGTCGTAGATGATCACGCGGCTGCGGCTGGTGATGGACGACGAGGTGAGAAAGCGGAAGTCGCGGTCACGCACCGCGAAGGCCAGGCGGTTGACCCACGAGCCGATGGGGACGCCACCGCTGCCGGTGTACTCGGCGTACACGTCGCCGTTGGGGCCCGGATAGTCGAAGGCCGGGTCCTTGGTCCTGACCAGCACGTAGTCGGTGCCCAGCAGACCGTAGTAGATGCGCGGCTGCGTGATGGCGAGCGAGGGGTCCGACGAGACCGTCGGGACGTTCTGGACGAGGAAGTCCGGCGAGCCGCCCGAGGCTACCTGGTTGACCGCCGAGAGGGCGACTCCGTAGCCGTGCGTGTAGGTGATGTGCCGGTTCACCCACGTCTGCGCCTGGGCCGGCAGGCCCGCCAGGCGCAGCTCCCGAGGCGCCAGCATCGTCTGCGTGTCCACGCCGTCTATCACGTATCGATCGACGCTCACGGTGCTGAATGAGTAGTAGGGGCGCAGCTCCTGCAGCTGGCTGTAGCTCCGGAGGAGGACCTGCGGATCCCACAGGCGGACGTTGCGCACCGTCACGTCGTTCTCCCGCAGCTTGGCCGCCGAGAGGTCGCCCTTGAGCGGGTAGGGCGTCTCCGTGATCGCCGTCAGGCCGTAGGCGGCGCGCGTCGCCGCCAGGTCGTAGGCGATGTACGGCGTCTCCCTCGCGAGCTGGTTCGGACTCACGACGAGCGCCTGGAAGACCGCCGGCACGATGCCGAGGAGGACGAGGAAGGCCGCGAGCCACACCCCGACGGCGGCCGGCGGCCACCAGGCGCGCCGGTGGCGCGCGGCGTTGAAGACGAGGGCGCCGCCGAGGGCGAGCGTGAGCACCATCAGGACGCGGATCATGGGCAGGCGGACGTGCACGTCCGTGTAGCCGGCGCCGAACACCGCCCCGGCGGTCGAGTACAGCAGGTCCCAGGCCTTGATCAGGTAGCGCAGACCACCGACGATGAAGAGGGCCCCGACGAGGGCGGAGAGGTGCGCCGCGGCCCCGGGTTCGGCGTGGAGGCCGGTCACGCGCGAGACGCTCTCGGCCACGCGGGCCGGCGGCGGCATGCTCGCCAGCTCCTGCGGCGTGCGCTGCACTGCGGCCGGCCGCCGCCGGACCTCCATCCCGCCGAGGACGAGGTGGGCGATCACCGAGGCGACGACGGCCGCGGCCAGGGTGGCGAAGACGAACGAGGCGGCGTACCGCCAGGCCGGCAGCCGGAACACGTAGAACGACAAGTCGTGCCGGAAGATCGGGTCTGTGACGCCGAACGGCACGCCGTCCAGGGCCCGCGCGAACACGAGCCAGGCGCCGGCCGCCGCCGAGCCGGCGATCAGGGCGCCCCCCGACGCGACCGCCAGCCCCACCCGGCGCACCCAGCGGTAAGCCCCCTCGCCGCGCACGACCTCGACCACGTCGACGCCCTCCACGGGCCTATACCGGGGAGCCAGCCGCCGCGCCGCCTCGATGTTGCCGAAGACGATGGCGAAGAAGGCGGCCGCGAAGAGCGGCCCGACGACCGCGCCGATGACGAAGCGCCTCCAGAAGACGGTGCGCAGCCCGACTTCGCCGAGCCAGAGCCAGTCGACGTAGAGGCGGGCGACGACGCCGCACACCGCGACAACGGCGACGACGATGGCCACCGCCGGGAGGACGTGGCGTACTCGTCGCCGGCGGCGCGGCGGAACCTCACTCTCAGGCGCATCGATGGCGGTGACCACGTTCATGCCGGCAGTATTCCCACGTGCGCCGACACCGACATCAAACCCGTTACGGAAGTCCTGCGGGCGCAGTCCTCGCAACACCTGACGCGTCCATCCTCACCTTCTACGAGCACGGCGAGCGCGTCCTCTGGGACGTGCATCACCCAGACAGGGCGATCGCCGTGCGCCTGCGCGATGAGCTCCACGCGGGGCTTGTCGCAGAGGTGGAGGACCCCGCTGCGTCCATCGCGGCGAACGCGAAGCCGTGCGCAGGAGGGAGACGCGCGCCGCGCCGCCCGGCTGACCGAAGTTCTAGCGGAGTTCAGTCAGGGCCCCGATCCGGTAGCCTTGCGCCCGGAGGCCGGCGATTGCCCGGGGCAAAGCCTCGGCGTTGCTACGCGAGACCGCGTGCAGCAGGTAGATGGCGCCCTTGTGGCTGCCCGCGAGGATACGCTCGAGCGTGAGCGCGACAGGCGGTTGATCGTCGACGAGCCAATCGCGATGGGCGAAGCTCCAAAAGACGGTCGCATACCCCAGGCGCTGCGTGCGGCACATGCTGAGGGCGCTGTACTCCCCCATTGGCGGTCGCAGAAGGCGTGCCATCGAGTGCCCCGTCGCCTTCGCGAAGGCCTTCTCCGTGGCGCGGATCTCCCTTGCGAACGCGGTCCGGTCGCGGGCGAGCGAAGGCAGGGAAGGATGGCTGTCGGTGTGGTTGGCGACGATGTGACCTTCGTCCGCCATGCGCCGCACCAGGGCCGGGTTCCCGCGGACGTACGCGCCGGTGACGAAGAACGTCGCCTCGACGCCGGCGTCGCGCAACGCGTCGAGGATCCGACCGGTAAAGCCGTTCTCGTACCCCTCGTCGAAGGTCAGGTAGACGACCTTCTCCCCCGTGTCTCCCAGGTAGCGGCCGCCGTTCTTGTGGAGCAGGCGCGCCGCGTCGTCGGGGATCGCGGGCCGACCGTGCGACTCGCCCGGAACGTAGTACCAGGAGCGGAGGGCGTTGTCCGACGGGCACGACGGCGAGGGTAAGGTCGAGGGTGAGGGTGATGGAAAGCGCGTGCCCGAAGGCGTTACCGGCGGGGAGCCGGACGGCGGACCGGAAGACGGAGACGCTGTCGAGGTGGGTCCGGCCGTAGCGCCCGGCGCCGGGGTCACGGGCGAGGAGGGCGCCGGGCTGGAGCCGGACGTCTCGGGGGCGCCGCCGCAGGCGGCGAGTACAACCCAGAGCGCCAGCCCGAGGGCGAGCGCCCCCCCGAGCAGCGCCGGGCGCCCGCGACGACGCGGCACCCCGGGCTGGAATCTATCGGTCGATCTTTGGATCATCGGCTCCGGCGCCTCCAGGCCTCATCTGCGATCGCGGCCGTCCCGGGACCAGTCGCCTCGGGTCTCGAGTACCAGCGTACCCTCGGCCCGCGCCGAGGGCACGTCCCGTCGCGCTCGCGACGCGCGTCGCAGGACGGTGTCGCCTGCACTGGCTACGGCTATTCGCGGATGGCGGTCCACACCGCCCGCCTGTCGTTCGCAGGCCGGCATGCGCCGCTTCCGCCCACGTGCGCTCATCGTGCACGTGTCGGACACGGAGGCGGTGCGCCAAGTCCTGCTCTTCGTCCAGGTCAAGTCAGGCCCAATGGCTGACTTTGCGGTCCACATCCTTGGGAATAACGATTCCTGGCGAGGGCGCACCGAGCGGCGCCGCCGAGATCGCCGGAGGGTCAGAGGGGTGTGGGGTGCCGGGCGGTCCTGGCCCGCAAGAGGGCGCACCCAACCTTCAGTCTCAGTCCTCTTTCTCCCGGTCGGCAAGGCAGAGGGTAATGAAGGGGGAGATCATGGCTGGAGCGTTTTCTCGACGGGAGTTCTTCAAGATCGGCGCCGGCGGATTACTGGGCCTCTACATCGGCTCCCGCCTCGACGGCTTCGTCCCGGTGGCGTACGCGGCCATCCCAGGCGGCACGCTCGACCCGGCAGGGCTTGGCGTGCCCAAGTTCGTGACCCCACTCCTCATCCCGCCGGTGATGCCTCGGGCAGGGACGATCAAGCTGAGGGGCGGCAAGAACGCGGACTACTACGAGATCTCGATGGAGCAATTCGCGCAGCAGATCCTGCCGGCGAGCCTCCCCGCGACGACGGTCTGGGGCTACGGCGCCATGAAGGCAGCAGACGCGAGAGGGCTGCTCCTGCACAACGCGCCCTCGCTGACCATCGAGGCCCGAGCCAACAGGCCGGTGCGGGTGAAGTGGATCAACGGACTGGTCGGCGCGAACGGCAACTTCCTGCCGCACCTGTTGCCGGTCGACCCGACCCTGCATTGGGCCAACCCGCCCGGGGGCGTCGCGGAACGCGACACGCGGCCGGCGTTCCCCGGGGGGACGCCGGGCCCCTACACCGGTCCGGTGCCCATCGTCACCCATGTGCACGGCGCCGTCGGCGTCGGCGATGAGAGCGACGGGTACGCCGAGGCCTGGTACCTGCCCGCCGCCAACAACATCCCCGAAGGCTACGCCAAGAAGGGAACCTGGCACCGCGGACGCGCACCCGATGCACATGCACGAGGTGGTGTTCGAAGTCGTCGACCGCCAGGCCATGACCTTCACGGAGACCATGGACGGTCCCACCAACGTCGCCGTGGTGGGCACCGCGCGGCCGCCCGAGGCGTGGGAGAGCGGCTTCAAGGACACGGTGATCGCCTACCCGGGCGAGGTCACGCGCATCCGCACTCAGTTCAAGCGGCCGGGGCAGTTCGTGTGGCATTGCCACATCGTCGAGCACGAGGACAACGAGATGATGCGGCCGTTCCGGGTGGGGCCGGTGCAGCCGGGCCAGCCGGCGTAACGGCCGCTGGGCACAGGGGCGGCCGGCCTGGTTGGTTTGGGGCGGCCGCCCCGGGTGGCATCTCTTCACCAGGCGAGGTGATCGAGAGATGGCGACGCGGCAGGGGCGGCAGAGTCAGGCGCTTCCGCGCGAGGGCGTGGGCCCCGGCGGTCGGCCGCGGGGGCCGAGGCTGCACTCGCCACCGAAGATCCGGCCCCAGCACGTGGTCCTGGGGCCGTCCGACCGCTTGGCGGGCCGCCCGTTCACCGACCCGGAGGAGACGCAGGGCGACGCGCTCATCATGGCCGCGATGCTCGCGCGTGAACGCGCGATCGCTCGCACGTGGCGGCGCCACGACGCGGGGCCTGGGATCGTCGAGCAGACCGAGGCGGGCAGCAGGCAGCTGCTCGCCGTGCCCGACGGCGGCGCCCTCCTGGCGGCGCACGACGTGACCGCCGTCGGGTTCTTCGGGCAGCTCCGCGCGGGCGTCGACCACGCCGTCCTCTTCGAGCACGAGCGCCGGATAGCCGAGACCTTCCCCGCCTTCGCCGGCCTCGGATTCCTCAGCTACTTCGACCTCGGCCCGGAGCACGGCCGCTACGGCAACCTGATCCTCTTCTCGACCCCCGACGTGCCCGCGGAGTGGCACGCCAACCCCGCCCACCGGCAGGCGGTCGCGATCGCGCCGCAGCACTACGACAGTGTGCGGCTGCACAAGGGGCGGATCCCCGGGTCGTTCCTGGGCGACGGCGAGCCGCGTATCGAGCGCACGCAGTACCTCGACTTCCGCGGCGCGCGGATCTGGCGCGCCGCGCGCTCGTACACGTGAGGCGGCGCGAGCGGCGGCGCCTCGCGCCCGCCGACGCTCGCGCCGCCGCTCGGCGTCGCGACGCCCGGGCGCCGCCTCAGACGAAGTAGTAGGTGTTCAGGCGCCAGCCCGACAGAGGCACGCCACCCTTGTCGGGCACGACGCCGCCGAGCTTGGTCGAGTGGGCGTCGACCTGGTCGTTGAAGGACCAGATGAGAAGGCCGTCGTTCTCGAACTGGATCTTCTGCGCCTCGGCGATCAGCTCGTTGCGCCCGGTGTCGTCGGCGGTGCGGAACGCCTCCTTGACGATCCCGAGCCACTCGTCGTTCTCCCAGTGGGTGTCGTTGTAGGGAGCGGTGGGCATGGAGGCGGAGGTCGTCTGGGTGAGGTAGTTGTGCGTGTACCAGAAGTCCTGGGCGAACGTCCACTTGGTGTAGTCGTCGCCGAAGAACACGCCGGATTCAAGCTTGTTGACCTTGACGTCCACGCCGGCGCCCCTGGCCTGCTCGGCGAACACCTGGGCGGCGGCCACGACACCGCTGCCGATAGCGTCCGAGGTGTTCAGGACCACGGAGAGATCGCTGTAGCCCGCCTCCTTGAGCAGCGCTTTGGCCTGCTCCAGGTCCTGCTCCGTCTGCGGGATGTCCTGGGGATAGCCCGGGTCGAAGGGGGCGTACATGTCGTTGCCGAGCGAGCCGAAGCCGGCGTAGGCCTGCTCGATCATCGCCGGCCGGTCGGCGATCAGCTTGAACGCCTTGCGCACCCGGACGTCGTCGAACGGCTTCTTGTCGATGCGCATGGTGATGGGCTGCCAGGCCCCGGTCTTGGCGTCGAGCACCCGCAAGCCCACGTTGCCTTCGATGACGGGCACCTGGGCGCTGGGCAGGTCCGATATGGCGTCCACGCTGCCGCCGAGCAGCGCGTTGACCCTGGCCGTCGTGTCGGCGAACTCGAGGATGGTGAGCTCGTCCACCCAGGGCACCTGGCCGTAGTAGTTGGGGTTCGGGACGAAGACCATCTGCTCGCCGGGCGAGAAGCTCTTGAGCTTGAATGGACCCGTGCCGATCGGGTTCTGCGGGTCGTAGCCCACCGGCACGATGCAGTTGATGTAGTAGCCCAGCGCCTCGGAGAAGACGGCGTTCGGCTCGGTCAGCGCGAACTCCACGGTGAGGTCGTCGACCTTGCGGATGCCGCTCGCCTTGAGCAGCGACAGGTTGGAGGCGCCGGTCATGGGCGCCTTGGGGTCGATGATGCGCTTGTAGCTGAAGACGACGTCGTCCGCCGTCACCGACTTGCCGTTGTGGAACTCGAGGCCCTGCTTGAGACGGACCGTCCACCTGGACGCGTCACCACTCGGGGTCACCTCGTCGGCCAGCAGGTTCTCCAGCTCGTAGTCGTTGGTCCAGCCGAGCAGCGCGTCGTACATCTGGTGGATGAGCGCGATGGTCGGGACGGTGGAACCTCCCGCCTGCCCGTCCGCCGTCTCCTTGGACGAACCCCCGACGGTGCCGACGCGCAGCACGCCACCCTTCTTCCCGGCGCCCGCCGCGGTGGCGCTCGGCGCCGGGCTGGCGCTGTCGTCGCCGGATCCGCAGGCAGCGACGGCCGGGCCCAGCGCCACGGCGGCCCCGGCCACCACAGCGCCCTTGAGCACGTCGCGACGGGTCAGCTGCACCTTGGCCAGGCTCCCGCCTGAGGCACTGTTCGGTCCGTTCATGGCATCCCCCCTGCCGATGGTGGTGAGCGCCGCCAGCCGAGCCGGCGGCGCCGTCACCCTAACACTCACTCCTATACGGTTCAAGAGAAATAGTGTTATTCTGCACCTGATACCGTGATAGCGGAATGTCTTCATGATAGCGCATGCAGGAGTCTCGTGTGTAATGGATTGCTGGGAAGGAGCTTCTGACCATGGCTGAGGGCAAGCACAGGTACGCGGAGATGACCTGGCCTGAGATAGCAAGAGTCGCGGCCGAGGATCGCGTCGTCGTCATCCCCATCGGCACGCTCGAAGACCACGGCCTGCACCTGCCGATCGACACCGACGTGAGGATCATCGAGGCCATCTGCAACGGTGCCTGCGAGCGAGCCCCCGGCAGCGTGGTGCTCCTGCCGACCGTCACGCACGGCTACTCCCCGCACCACGCCGACTTCCCGGGCCCGATCAGCATCCGCTGGAACATCTTCGTCGAGCACCTGCTGGACATCACCCGGAGCCTCATCGGCCACGGGTTCAAGCGCTTCATCCTCGCCAACGGGCACGGCTCCAATCAGCCGCTCGTCAACATGGCGGCACGGCTCACGATCGTCGAGCACCCCGAGGCGATCGCCTGCGACTACTTCTACCTCTCCACGCCGGCGGGTCTGGAGGCCGTCAAGGGCGTCCGCGAGAGCGCCTTCCCCGGCGGCATGGCCCACGCCTGCGAGCTCGAGACGTCGATCTACCTGCATCTGGACCCGGCCCTCGTGCAGATGGACAAGGCCGAGAAGGACTTCAGCACGCCTCCCTCCGACTACTTCTACTACGACTGGCTCGACGGCCCCGGCTCGATGATGGAGTACTGGTCGACCCTCTCGCGGACCGGTACGATGGGTGACCCGACAGTGGCCACCGAAGAGAAGGGACGGGTCCTCCTGGACGCAGCCACCACCGAGCTGGCCGCCGTGATCGAAGAGATGCGCCGGCGCGAGATCCGGCCGCGCGTGGACCATCACTCGCACCGGCGCCCGTAGGCCGTTCACGAACGCCTCCGGATGACGGACCGAGGTCCACTCCCCAGTAGTGCGGTCGAGCTCGACGAGCTCGACTGGCACATCATCGGCCAGCTCCGCCGGGACGGCCGGCGAAGCTGCTCGAGCATCGCCCGCACCATCGGCGTCGGGAAGCAGACGGTCAACAAGCGCCTCGACCGCCTGCTGCGGAGCGGCGCCGTCCTCATCACGGCGCGCGTCGATCCGGTGGCCCTCGGGTTTCCCATCTTCTGCAGCATCGGCGTGCGTGTGAGGCCGGGCGCCGTGCAGAGGGTCGGAGCGCAGCTCGCGGCCATGGAGCACGTGGCCTGGGTCGGGTATTCGACGGGCGTCTTCGACCTGCTGGCCGACGCCTTCCTGCCGGACACCGACGCGGTCTTCGAGTTCCTCAATCAGAGACTGGCCGGGATGGACGAGATCGTGAACACGCGGGCCTGGCTGGTGCTGCGGAGCGCCAAGTACGTGTACATGTGGGAGAGCGCGAGGCCCGAGCCACGCGCGCGGGGGGGTGCCGGCCAGGTTGCCGAGCGTGCCTCGGAGGGTAGGCCGGCGCAGCCCCGCGGCGGCGCCCGGGCGAATGGGCCCGCCACGCGCGGGTGGACCACCGAACCGGGATCCGAGATCAGGCTGGTGCAGCTCGACGATCTGGACCGGGCCATCGTCCACCTGCTGCGGCAGGACGGGCGGCGGCCGTTCGCGGAGGTCGCGAGGCTCACCAAGGTCACCGAGGCGACCGTGGCCAAGCGCGTGAGCCGCCTGCTCGACGCGGGCGCGATGCTCGTCATCGCTCACGTCAACTGGCCGGCCATCGGCTTCCCGGTCGACGTCCACATCAGCATCAAGGCGACCAGGGGGCAGGTGCTGGAGGTCGGGTCTCGCCTGGCGGCCCTCCCGAACGTGACCTACGTCGGCTACACCACCGGTGACTTCGACATCGTGGCCGAGGCGTTCCTTCGCGACACCGCCGGGCTGTTCGACTTCCTCAACGTCGACATCGCGGCGATCCCCGGGGTCGAGTCGACCGAGACCTGCCACGTCCTCCACGTCGAGAAGCTGAACTACATGTGGGAAGGCGAGAAGGTCGGCAGAGGGCCGCTCGCCTGACCGTTCGGGCAGAGCCGGCCGAGTGCGTCCCGCGGCCCATCCAGGATCCGCATGATTAGGCGTGACGCCCAAGCGGGGAATCAATCAGTCAGGTCGCGACGTCGGGCCGCGGCGAACCGGCGGAGGTGGATGCATGGCGACGGCGAGCGTCAACGGCTCCGGTACGCACGGGGACCCCTGGATCCTCACGACCCCCAGCGGATCGTCGGAGTACCAGATGTATCGCGATGAAGCCGCCGACCCGGCTGCCATCGTGTGCGTCGTCGGGAAGACCGTGCTCGGCTATCGGTTGCGCGCCATCGAGGATCTCCACGCCATGCTCAAGGAGAACGGCGACTGGATGCCTCTTGGGAGCGCCGACGAGCAGAAGCCCGCCGCGGAGGGCACGGTCGAGGCGTGGGGCCGCTCTCCGGACAATCCGGTCGGCGGCTGGTATGGGCTCAAGAAGGGTCTGCGCGGACGCTTCGGGATGTACCTGCCCCCGTTGCTCGAGGCTTTCGGGCTCGCGGAGGTCGAACACAACCCGCGGAACAACCGGATGCGGGCGTCGTCGAACTGAGTCCCACGGGCGCTCGTCCAACGCGTAGGGAGCCACGGCGGTGTCGCGGACGAGCACCGCGTGATCGGCACCCGACGCCCGCCGGCAGCCGGGACCGAGAGCTACTCTGCGAACGCCGCGTCCGCGTAGCAGTAGCGCCACGTCTCGCCGGGCTCGAGCGAGCGAATGACGTCGTGCCCGGTCTTGTGGGCGTGCGCCGAGGAGTGCTTACCGATCGATCTGTCGCAGCAGCCCACTTGCCCGCACTCGAGGCACTTGCACAGGTGCACCCACTGCTGGCCGTGGGCGAGGCACACCTCGCAGCCCTGGGTGCGCGCCTCGGGCTCCGGCACAGGGACGGTGTCCATGTGAACGCATTCGGCCATCGCCGCTCCCCTCACGGCGCCACAGGTCGCCGGCGGGCTGCTCAGTCGCTCCCGCCCGGGGCAGCGTCGCGTCGTGAATAGTAGAGACGCGGGACGGCGGGCGGATGGTCGGCGTGCTCGCTGCGACAACAGCGTCGCGGTGCAGAACAGCTGATATGGAGCGTCACCTGTCAAGTGGGCGCGGCTGAGTCTCTCTCGCGAGTCCGTAGGGTCCTTGTTCTTGGTGGGACGCCGCGGTGAGCGCGCCGGGCT
>Ga0265296_1001407_pt1 | contig 27859 bp, 29 predicted proteins | sample MunlanPumphouse1_FD_189073 | JGI IMG/M metagenome (GOLD analysis project Ga0265296, IMG submission 189073) | Groundwater microbial communities from a municipal landfill in Southern Ontario, Canada - Pumphouse #1 | ecosystem: Environmental > Aquatic > Deep subsurface > Groundwater | place... | reverse complement strand
ACTGCAACTATAGTGGTAGCGACACCCACTGTGCTCTTTGGACCCCATCCACAAGTAGTGTATGCCACCTACCTGGCCAACCTGCTCAAACCCAAGGTCCGGTTTGCATCCGTGATCGGATCGTTCGGTTGGGGAGGCAAAACTGTCGAAACGATTGTAAAGATGTTAGATCATGTCAAGGTAGAAGTCCTTGAACCGGTTATGGTGAAAGGTCAACCGGATGAATCGACGTTAAAGCAGCTTGATCGTCTTGCTGACGATATATTAATGAAGCATCGCGAGATCAACATTGTGTAAAGAGAGATCTTTATGACACAAAAACTTGAAATCTACAAATGCAGTGTTTGCGGAAATATTACCATGGTTGTCCACGCTTCCAATGGAACTCTGGTATGTTGTGGCAAACCTATGGAATTACAGATGGAAAAAACCGATGACACGGGAAAGGAGAAACATGTGCCGATAATTGAGAAATCTGCAACTGGTGTACTGGTGAAAGTCGGATCCGTCTCTCATCCCATGGAAGAGAAACATTATATTGAATGGATCGAAGTAACCTCCGGAAAAAATCTTTCCGTAGTTGGATTGAAACCCGGTGAAAAGCCTGAAGCTGAGTTCTGCACTGCTGACACGAATGCCAAGGTACGGGCCTACTGTAATGTGCACGGGCTCTGGACGAACAAGCAGTAATTCCTCATTCTTCTTTTTTCATGCTTACGAGAGGCAAACACTAATAGAGCCTCAGTGGCAATTCTTTAGCGATGCACCGGTTTGAGCATCTTTCCACGATCATTGCAGATCTCGGGGACATTTTTGTCTTTATCGCCCCGATTACCTGTGTTCCTCTCATTGTTGCGATCATTTTCTCCGAGTGGAATATGCTCCTGCCCATGCTTGCCGTGCCCCTTACATTCTACGTCGTTGGTATGCTCATAAGAAGACTGCCCCGCACTGAACGGGTCGTGAGACTTTCGACTTCCTTATGCTCGGTTGCCCTCTTCTGGTTTGCCAGCGCGATAGTTAGCGGCCTGCCTTTCATATTAGGGTTGCATATGGGATTTACCGATGCACTCTTCGAAGGGATGGCAGGTTGGACCGGGACAGCTTTTTCCATGATGCGGTCATTGGAGACTGCACCCCATACTCTTCTCTTCTGGCGATCCTATATGCAGTGGGTCAGCGGGATTGGAATAATCTCATTCGCGATTGCGATGGCCAGCAGCACCGGACTATCCCGGTCAAAGATCTTCCGCACGGACAGTAGGGACGAACCGCTGATGCAGGGGGTAATCTCCACCGGGCGGGCACTCTGGAAAATCTATGGGATTCTTACCTTCTTTGCCCTGGGTCTTATCCTGTTCACCGGCCTTTCCTTATGGGAATCGATTAACCTTGCGCTTTCTGCAATATCCACGGGGGGGTTTTCCCTGCACGAGGGGGGGATCCTGTATTATCACAGCGTTATACTCGAACTCATTCTCATTCCGATTATGATCGCTGGAGCCCTTCCGTTCAAACTCTATTACCTGATAGCAGAAAACAGGCGCTGGAGCCTGTTTGGTGATGAGCAGGTCAAACTCTTCTTTGTCTTTGTTGCTTTGGGAACTGCTGTCCTTACCTATGATCTGGTCTTTTTTAACAATCTTGAGTATCTGCCGGCCCTCCACCAGGGTCTCTTTATGACCGTTTCTGCCATTACTACTACAGGATTTTCTATTGCAAACATCCATGCATGGGCAAGTGTATCCATCCTCTTTCTCGCGATGCTTGTCTTTATAGGTGGATCGAGCGGCAGTACTGCCGGGGGGATTAAATTGCACCGGGTCACACTGGCCGTCCGTGCCCTGCTCTGGTGGTTCCGTCGTCTCTTTGTAAGTGGAAAGGTGCTCCTGCCGTTCAAACTCGAAGGACGGGTGATTCCAAAGGCAACCGCAGAGCTTGAAGTCTCAAAGAACATGCTCATTATTATCCTTTCGGTTGTCGTCATATTTGTTGCCACGCTCGCCGTTATCCAGTTCTATCTCACATCATTTTCATTGACAGAAATTGTCCTCGATGTAGTCTCCGCGTTCTCGACGTGCGGCCTTGGTTCCGGGTATGTATCTCCAGAGATGCCCATCATCTCAAAATGGATCTTTATCTGTGTGATGTGGGTGGGCAGGCTTGAAGTGATCCCGGTTGTGATGCTTATTATCGCCCTTTTTGGCAGACGGGAATAACCGAAGAACCTTTTTTTGCACACCCTCCAACACAACTTTACTTTTCTTAACATCAGAAGATCTAATATAAATTGCCACTCCATAGTACGGTAATGAAACAGATCGCCCTGTACGGCAAGGGGGGTATCGGCAAATCTACCACCTCGGCCAATCTCTCTGCTGCGCTGTCAGGTATGGGGCTTGACATTCTCCAAATAGGGTGCGATCCAAAACGGGACAGTACCCGGATGCTGATGCACGGGAACTTTATCCCAACCGTCATGGACCTTGTCCGGGTTCGGGGCGAAGCACCGATTACTCTGTCGGAAGTCGAGTTTACCGGTTTTAATGGTGTCCGCTGTGTGGAGGCGGGAGGACCGGAGCCCGGTGTCGGGTGTGCCGGGCGGGGAATTATCGCCACATTCCAGCTGCTTGAGAAGTTCGGTGCCTTGAAAGGCGATGTTATTGTGTACGATGTGCTTGGCGATGTCGTCTGCGGTGGATTTGCCATGCCGATGCGCGAGGGGTATGCGCAGGATGTATATCTCGTCACTTCCGGGGAACTGATGTCTTTGTATGCAGCCAACAACATCTGCAAGGCAATACAACGCCTTTCGTCGAGGACTAAAAGCACATGCCGGTTGGCCGGGGTGATCTGCAATGCCAAGAACCAGCCGAATGAAGAAGAACTTGTGGCCGAATTTGCAAAGCGGGTGAACAGCTCGCTTATCCAGTTCATTCCCCGGGATCGCGTCGTGCAGCTTGCGGAACTCAACAGGAAGACGGTTATTGAGTATGAACCTGCATCTGCACAGGCTGAATGTTACCGTACTCTTGCTACACGTGTGATGGAGAATACCCATTTTACTATCCCTACCCCGTTAGAGATTGATGAGCTTGAATCCCTTGCCTATTCATACATCTAGATTCGGGGGGTGCACACTCACCGGGGCCCTCTCGGTGACTACCCATGTCCGCAATACCTCCAGTATTATACACGGGCCAAAGGGATGCACGCATCATAATTTCTCCTTGTTACACGCTACCGGTCTTGACAATGAAACAGTCACGTTGCCGGATCTGGTCTCCACCGCCCTGTGCGAAAGTGATATTGTATTTGGGGGGGAGGAGGCACTTCAACGGACACTTGAGTCCGTAGCAGAGCGGGATGTGAATGCGATATTTGTTCTCTCGACCTGCATTGTTGATACCATCGGCGACGATGTAGCTGCCATCTGCAGCAGGGAGTATGATGTGCCCGTTGTTATTGTGCCAACCGCAGGCTTCCTCGGGGGCACCTTCCAGAACGGGGTATCAAATGCCCTCTGCGCGATTGCTGATGTCGCTGCACCCGGTCCGGTAAATGACTGCGTGAATATCATTGGCGAGAAAAATCTGGAATACGAGGTTGAGGAGAACTATACAGAAGTGACCCGCCTCCTTGACCTGCTCGGTATTCCGGTGAATATACGGTACGTGCATGATCTCACCTTTGATGAGATCGGGGCGCTGGGTGCGGCCCGGCTCAATATCCTCAGAGAACCTGCGCTCAAGCCGGTAGGGGATTACCTGAAGCAACGTTTTGGGACACCGTTCATTCCTTCTTTCCCATTTGGGCTCTCGGGCACCCTCTCGTTTGTGGAAGCAGTTGCCGCTGCTTTTGGAATCGACAGCAGCACAATATTAGATAAGGAATTACAGTTCCAGCAGGATACCCTTGACGGGTTTACCGATCTTAAAGGGATGGCTGCATCGTTTGACCCTGCCATGAGTGATCTGGATGGTGTGGATTCATCCACTGAAGTGGCAAAGGCATTACGAATCCATATAAAAAACCCGGGCACGAGCAGCGTCTCGCTCAGTCCCGGCACTCCTGTTGGAACTACCGGTGTGCGGCGGATGCTCCATCGCTGGAGGCGCCAGATTCATGCCTGAATGCACCAACCCCCTATGGCCCTGTGCGATGACCGGGGCTGCTGCATGCCTTGCAGGATTCGAGGGGATGTCCGTCGTAATCCATGGTTCGAGCGGCTGTTACTACTATCCTACCACGCTCCTTCACGCTCCCCTGCATGGCACATTCATTCTCGAGCACGAGATAATCTTTGGCTCAGAGGACCGGCTCAACGAAGTAATCGGGGGATTGTCCGGCAGGGGCAAACGCATAGCAGTAATCACCACGTGTGTACCGGCAATTCTTGGTGAGGATATCCGGTCGATGCTCGAAAAGCACGATGTGATCCTCGTGGACAGCCCGGGTTTTTCCGGGGATGTGGAAGCGGGATATAAAAATGCCCTCTCGATACTTTCACCTCGGGTTGATCCTGAAGTCCGGGGTGTGAATATCGATGGGGTCTGCCTCTTCGATCCATTCTCTGAGGGCAATATGCAGGAGATTGTGCGACTGCTGACAATAGCCGGTATTCCCATTGGGACAGTTTTTTCCCATGACCATCTCGAAAAGGTACAGCACTCCTCACCATATACGATCGGCACAAATGAGGATTTCGGGAGCAGCATTGGGGAGTATTGTGGCGGGACACTCGGGTTCCGGGCGATAGGGGCTACATTTAAAAGACTGGGAGAGATATTTCCGTACGCGAATGTCGACCGGGTCTTTTTAGAGATCGAACAACAGGAGGAGCGATTGATCAGGGCGTGCGACAAGTACCTGCTCCGGTTTGATCCCCCCTCTGTCGTGATTTTTTCCGGTTTTTCCTATGCAGAGCATGCCGCAGGAACACTCGAAAAGTACCTGGATGCGGATATCCGGTGGATCGGTTCACGTAATGCTCCGGGCGAATCGAAATACCCTGTTGAACAGGTGACCGGGCTTGAGGGGGTAAGATCCCTTATCGGACAATATAATCCAGATCTGGTGATGGGATCATCCTTTGAGCGCTCACTCTGTGAAGCCCGGGCCTTTACCGGCATCACCCCTCCGTTGCGGGGAACGGTCCGGCTTGCCCCCACCCCATTTACAGGAATAAACGGCACCTTGTCTCTTGTAGAGCAGGTACTCAATACCTGCATGGACAAAAAACCCGGCAGATCCTGATAGTATTTGTTTCTGTGAGCGAGATCTCAGTTCACTTCCCCTTATTTTCATTACTTTTGTTTCTTTGGGATCAACGAGTTCTCTCTCATTGATTGCAGGTATTTTTCACTTTCACCCTCCGCACGGTTCCGGGTTATATAGCCGGCACTGCAACGCCATACTACGACAGAAAGGTGGTCGGGTATGATGGAAAAAGCAGGATATCTCCAGCGGACCGGGTACAGCGCATTTGACAGCCAAGGAAATGTACATGCAGTGATTGAACTTCATATCCTTGGAACACGGTATGCAATACGACGTTCAGATCTCTCAAAGGCAGTCTCCGGTCACGTTTTTGTGCAGATGGAAGAGCTTACCCACCAGTGGCAATACTATCTTGGAGCAGTAAAAGGGCTGGCACAGGTTTCAGTTTCAGGAAAAGCCCTGAACATCGAATTGTTTGAGACGGGGAGTTTTACGGTCTCTTTAAACTCACTCCGTGGCGTAATGTATGGAAAAGAGCGTATGGCAACCATTGTAAAGATACCGGCACCGTCTGCCATTAGCGCCCGCAGGGGAGTTTACGGGCAGCAGCAAATCAGTGCTGTCGTGTAAAAAATGAGCGAATTTTACACCACAACGAGATCCCCGTGTCATGATCACGGGCAGTCCACCAACCATTTTTTTCTATAGTATCACAGGAAATAACTTAAAAACACATTTCAGAAAATCTGAATGAAATTTATTGAGCGATTGTCCTCTCATTGGAAGGTTTTCCTTTACCAGTTGTTTCTTGGTCATTACCCTTTTTTTTGAGAAATCGTGCAACATTAATAGTTATGTGACAGATGATCATGTGTGGAGCAGAACACTCCTCTTTTATCCGGAAATTCCGAAGTGAGCCGGCACAGAAATCTGAGGTCATGATGATGAACACCACGGATACTATGTACCGGGATCTGGTGGAATGCCAGCAGGACCTGATTGTTAAATTCAACCTGGAAGGCCGCCTTCTCTTCGTGAACTCCGCGTACTGCGAAGCGGTAGGGAAATCCAAAGAGGCACTGACCGGGAGTGTGTTCATGCCAGTTTCCGATAAGCGGTATGCCGATGTCGTTGCCACCCAGATGACTAAGCTATTCCGCCCTCCCTTTGCCTGCACAGTGGAACAGTGGATACAGACACCTAAAGGGATGCGGTGCTTCAGCTGGTCGGCAAAGTCTGTGCTGAACGGTTCTTCTACCGTCGAGTCGATCGTAGCCACCGGTCATGATATAACCCGGATCAAGAGCGAGCAGAGAGCGATAAAAAAGAAGGATGAGGAGCTAATGCTCGCCATTGAGAGCGGGGACCAGATGTATTACACCCACACTCCTGATCATACTATGATGTATGTGAGCCCACGATTGCGTGCACTCTTCGGGTGCCGCCCGAAAGAGGGAAAACGTACCTGGACGGATTACCTCACCGACAACCCGTTGAATGCTTCAGGACTTGAACGGACAATCAGGGCGATCGCATCCGGCAGGCGCGAACCCCCTTACCGGCTTGAGATGAGTTCGCGGGACGGGCGCATCATAAGGCTTGAAGTTAATGAGATCCCGCTGGTAAAAAACGGAAAAACTGTCTCAATTGCAGGTTCTGTTACTGATGTTACAGAAAAAGCGCTGGTCGAAGAAGGACTTGCCGAAGCCGAGATATTAATTCCTGACCTTGCCATCTCTAAAACACGCATCGCGGGGCAAGTCGTGTATCCAATTTCACCTCCGAAAAAGCCGCGTGGCTTTCTCCAGTCCCTCTTTTCGCGAAAATCTGATGAGAAAAAAGTATGATGATTTTCCTGAGCTGCCCCGTAATTCAAAATAGCTCTTATGTGGTGACGCTGCCATTTGTGGCCGGGAGATATCTCATTGCGGCGGGGAGCACTTGCCATCATATCCCTGAGTCCGGGAGAGATGGAGGGAGATAAGGATAATGAAAATCCCAATGGCGATGATGGCATAGCCCTGCGGCTCGTCATTCACGGGAGGAAATGCGACTACGTAGATTCCATTTGCGATCACAAAAAGTCCGATAATGCATCCTTCTATCGTGAGAGCCCTGACCATGTGCATGACACCTGCTAAAAAGGAATGGGGGGAGTATAGGATAAAAGGTGTTTCATGAACCGTTTTTTTTAAGAGGGTGTAAAAATCAGGAGGTCATGAGGACCGCACCTTTTGCGGCCAGATCATTCATCTGTGCGGTAAGTCTGTCCATTATCTGTTTTTCATTAGTGTAGGTGATAGTCATTTGATCCAGTTCAGCTTTTAACTGAACCAGTTTCAGCTCTTCGGCATCGACCGTTTGCTTTACCCCCAGCGACTCCTGATATTCTGCGGCTGTCAGACCACGGCCAGCATATTTGCTATTGTAAGAAGCTAAGATAGAACGGTAATAGTCCAGTTTAGTATTATATTCACTCACTTTTGCATTGTATTGGCTGACAATCGTTGCAGACCGTTCAATTTCGTTATTGTAGTCACGTCTCAGGTCCATATTTGTTTTTAGGTCTTTGGGATTCTCAAAGAAAATGCCGCGATAGTAATTCGGGTTGTCTTTTTTATTCATGAGAAAACCCCCCGTTGTCTCTAAAGCAACCCATTGCCGCGGAGCTGCTTCCACGATAACCCAGACATGATTATATTCTTTCCACCCTGCATCCGGGTTCTGGATATTTCCTGCTACCAGCAATGCCCGCATACCTTGTGTATCCACGATATTCCAGACATCCTGCGCCATATCTGCACAGACAAAGTAATCCTCCAGAGTGTAAGTGTGGATTTTATGGTAATCTTCTACGATCTTTTGTAAAATACGGATATTGGTATCTTCCTGGCTTTCGATAATAAATGCAACCGTTGAGTTCTGACCGGAGGGAAGTGATGCTACAAGCGTGTAGTTTCCACTTGATAACGTTGTTCCATCAAGAGTAAGATTATAGGCATTATCCGAACGAATGGCCACCGATTGAGTTTTGAGAGGCAACGCAGTTCCCTGCGTATAGACAGAGATCGTTACATTGGGATTCTCTTTAGGATGAGGTCTGACAGCGGTACCAGATAGGGTAACCAATCCTCCTTTTTTATATATACAGCTCGCAGTTCCCGTAGCATTTTGGATATTTTCCCCCGAATAGCACGCAACCTTTACCTCAGGGATGAGGTTATCGGATAAGTCAGCATTGATAGTTCCTGCCTGACCCAGCATGACAGTTATATTCTTTTTCCATGGGGGATATCCTTCATGACGGAATTCCAGGTAATGCTCTCCCGGAAGGAGAGAATGAATTACACACGGTGTTACTCCACGGAATTCTGAATCCAGGTACACTCCCGCTCCCAAAGGATCGGACTGGACGGATAGGGAATTTTGAGTGAAGAGATAGCCGAGGCCAGCTACAAGGAAAATTATGAATACCGCTGCAATAAGCAGGTACTGTGTTTTCCGGCCGGCTTTTTTTAACGTCTCCGGAACAGGATTTGCTGGTTTCGTTTCCTGCGTGTAATCATCGTCAATTGCAGAACCGCAGTTTGTGCAGAACCGCATATTTTCCTGTACTGATGACCCACATTTGGGACAAAATTTCAGCATTGTTTGTGACTATTTATTTTGGCAAGAAATAGGTTTCTCTATTTGTGTTACGGTTCTTTAAGAGACGGCCAGTTCCTGTTTATCTACTGCCTGCCAGCATCGAAATAAATACGGCATGAAGGCACCTCCACCGAAGAGACTCTCTTTTATACTCCCGAAAGATCCCGTCCATGATATCCGGCCGTATGGGACCCATCAGGGATCAGGAAAAATATAGCACTGGAAGAAGTCACCCATTCCTTATATCTAAAAAAGGAACTGATGTATTCATTTTTTGTCTCCCTTTCTCACCCACAACCCTTAACCCAATAAAATCCAACTTTGACATAATCAGATCGCATGCATCATGACATATCCAAACAGAACCCGAGCCGGAGTACTCATATTCATAGGGACCGCGTGGTTCCTGATGGGGATCATCGTTGCCGAGGCGCTATTTCCCAACTATAAGGTTACAAGGATGATAAGTGATCTCGGGGTTGGAACCACAGCCATGATCTTCAACTCTGCGATCTTTGGCTTTGGCCTCCTGCTCATCGCAGCTGCATATCTGCTTCATACAGAAGGATCCAACCGCTGGTTTTTCGTATTTATGGCCTTAACCGGTTTTGGGGCTGCGGGTGTCGGAGTCTTCCCCGAAAATATTGTCATCCCACACGCGATCAGTGCAATTATGGTTTTTATCTGCGGCGGGTTATGTGCGATCCTTGGATACCGGGTATTCTCCGGACCATGGTCATGGTTCTCACCCATCTTAGGGGTCATCACGCTTATTGCCGTGGTGTTGCTTGGGACAAAGAGTTATCTCGGTCTTGGAGCAGGGGGGATGGAACGTATCATCGCCTATCCGCTCATCATCTGGGCAATTGGTACCAGTGTATATTTCATGGGGACTGGACATGAATAAAAAAAGGATTCCGTACTCAGTGTAATTCAAGACTGGGACATAGACAAGTCACTCAAAGAGCACTTCCGCTGAAGAGCAGGGTATGGATACGATCTGGTTTTATCCGGTATCCAGACCACCCAGTTCAGGTAGTATCAGGTAACCTTCGGCCTCATTCCCGATCGCCTCATACATACCGGCCAGGTAGAAATAACCAACCAGGGCAGAGGTGAGGGCATCGAGCTGGTCGTGGGTAACCGGTTCTTTCTCTGTATGAGGGACAATTCCCATTGCCATAAGATCCGTCTCGAGCTGCTTGAGATTGATCTTCTTTCTCGGAAACTGCAGGATATCCTGCGCCGCTCCCGGATAACTCTCAATCACGGTATATCCTGCATCCCGTAATCTACGAGCCAGCCCCATTCCCCGCACGGTGAGATTCTGCATGCTCTGGATCAGCGTGGGATATACCCGGATCCCTCTCTTACGAAGAACCCGTTCACACTCCCGCATTATCCCGAATTTCCGGCATTCGCAGGAGTCGTGGACACAGCACCTACCCTCCGGCAGGCCAAGCGAGGAATCAATAGAAATGAGCCCGCTCCCGTCCGCTTCAACAATCCTGATGATATCCTCATCCGTAGAGACTAGTGAAAGGTAGGCATCCCTGCCGCGAAAGACACAGACTCCGGATGGGCGTTGTTCTGAACCGGTGAGGTCGATTCCGATACAGAGCGGTTGCTTTCTCCGCGATTTGATTCGCGCTAACAGAGTATCGATAGTGATCTTGGGTTTTTCGTTCCGGAAATCTGTTGTTTTATTTTGAGAAATGCGGATCACGCCTTTATGCCGGTGATGGTTACGGAGTAGTATAGTTCTGCTCGTAAATTATTGCATCAATGTACTTGATGAAGGGGGGTGAAATGACAGCCCGGAACAATAGAGAATCACGTTAATTATTATTTCGTTAATTGGTAAATTGCCAAGGTTAGTCTGTGAAATGATCGAAAAAGAATTAGTGCCCTTTCTTCACGCAATCCGCAATATACGACCCGGCCTTTGTTGTCCGGGCCGAACCGCCCATATCCTTGGTGACCACGCCATCCTTGATGCTCTGCTCAATAGCAGCAACGACTGCTGCTGCCGCCTTGTGCTCCCCGATATGATCGAGCAGTAACGATCCCGCCCAGATGGTAGCAATCGGGTTTGCAACACCCATGCCCTTATATTTCGGAGCGGACCCGTGAATCGGCTCGAACATCGAGGTGCCTTTAGGGTTAATGTTGCCACCGGGGGCCAGACCAAGACCGCCCTGAATCATTGCACCGAGATCGGTGATGATATCGCCAAACATGTTGGGCGTGACCACGACATCAAACCACTCGGGGTTCTTGACAAACCACATGGTGACGGCATCGACGAAGTTGAAATCGGTCTTGACATCGGGATATGACTTTGCGGTCTCGGTGAACACATCCCGCCAGAGACCGTACACATCCGAGAGGACATTTGCCTTGTCGACAGAGGTGAGTTTCTTCTCGCGCTGCATGGCAAGGTCAAAGGCATAGGTCTGGACCCGACGTGAACCCTCGCGGGTGATGACTCCTATCTGGTAGGCAATCTCCTCGGCATCGCTCTCCACATCAAGACCAAACTTCACGCTATACATATCACGGATTACGTTGAGTTCCTTCTTCTCGTGCTTCTTAAAACGGGAACCGATCCCCACGTAGAAGTCCTCGGTATTCTCACGGACGACGACAAAGTCGATGTCCGCAGGGGTCTTTCCTGCCAGCGGGGTCTCAACACCACTTAACAGTTTGATGGGCCGGAGGTTGACGTACATATCAAAATGAAAGCGAAGCGCTAACAGGATGCCTTTCTCAAGGATACCCGGTTTGACCCGTTCGTCTCCAATCGCACCGAAATAGATCGCTTTGAACTTCGAGAGTTCCTTGAGTTCATCCTCTGTAACGAGTTTTCGTGAATTGATGTAACGGTCTGCTCCGATATCGAAATCCGTCCACTGGATATCGAAGTTGAACCGCTCTCCTGCTGCTTCTAATACTTTCTTTCCCTCGGCTACGATCTCCGGGCCGATCCCATCTCCACCTATGCTCGCGATTTTGTACATACCGGAACCTCCTTTAACTTCTTTGCATACTCAACAAGCCCACCAGCATCGATGATACCCTGCATGAACTCTGGCACCGGTTCGGTCTTAAACTGCTTCCCGTCCGCATCTATGATGCCTTTTTTAATATTCAGGGAAATCTTTGCCCCGTCTGCGATCTTGTCTGCATCCTTGCAGACCACGGGAAGTACCCCGACATTTACCGAGTTCCGGAAGAAAATCCGGGCAAATGACTGGGCTACTACAACGTTTACCCCCCCGCCAATGAGAGCGAGCGGGGCATGTTCGCGGGAAGAGCCGCAACCGAAGTTGCGGCCACCGACTACAATATCTCCCGCCTTCACTTTCTTTGCATACTCATCCCTCGTGCCTTCAAAGGCATGCTTTGATAGCTCCTTGGGATCATAGATTGTCAGGAACCGGCCCGGAATGATGGCATCTGTATCGATATCGTCCCCGAATTTCCAGACTCGCATATTCTGTGCGGTCTGCGGCGGGATCTTGACAACCTTTTTTACCGGTACTGACTTTTTCACTGCCATGATCATACCTCCCTTGGGTCGGTGATAACACCCGTGATAGCACTTGCCGCGGCAGTTGCCGGAGAACAGAGATATACCTTGCCCTCGGTGCTACCCTGCCGACCCTTGAAATTCCGGTTCGAAGTAGACAGTGATACCTCTCCGGGGGCTAAGAGCCCAAATGCCCCACCCATGCAGGGGCCACAGCATGGCGCTTCTACGAGGGCTCCGGCCTTAACAAATTTCTCGATGAGCCCGGCCTTTAAGGTCTTTAAGTACTCGTCCCGGGATGCGGGGATGATAATGACCCGGACATTTCGGTTGAACTTCTTCTTACCCAGTACTTCTGCTGCTTCCTCAAGATCCTCAAACCGCCCATTCGTGCACGAACCGATGAACACCTGGTCTACGTGTGTTCCGGCAACCTTACTAACCGGCACTCCGGTATCCACATTGTGGGGGATGGCAACCTGCGGTTCCATGTCCGAAACATTGTAGGTGCGTTTGCTGGCGTATTTTGCATCTTCATCGCTACCGAGTTCAAACGACTTCATCTTGCGCCGGCCTTTCATGTACTCCCAGGTGATCTTGTCGGGAGCAACAATTCCCGCTTTTCCACCCATCTCAATGGCCATATTGCACAGCGTCATTCGGCCTGCCATATCGAGTTTTGAAATTGTTTTTCCGGCAAATTCAATAGCCTGATAAGTTGCACCATCAGCTCCGATATCTGCCGCAATAGACAGGATCAGATCTTTTGCCCCGACCCGCTCCGGGAACTTTCCCGATACTTCAGCACGAATGGTCTCGGGCACTTTGAAGTACAGGGCACCATACTTCAGGACAAAACCCATATCAGTCGAACCGATACCGGTAGCAAATGCTCCCACAGCACCATACATGCAGGTATGGGAATCAGCCCCGACAACGATCTCGCCCGGGGCTGCTCTTCCCTTCTCTAGTACCACCTGATGGCAGACACCTTCATTGATGTCGTAATTATATATCCCCTGTTCAGCGGCAAACTTCCGCATGTAGACATGGTTTTCCGCAGCAGGAATGGAATCTGCCGGAATCTGGTGGTCAAAGAGCAGGATAACCTGTTCCGTGTCAAAGACTTTGGATCCACCCATCTCGTAGAACTTCTGGATGGCAAGCGGCCCGGTAATATCATGAATCATCGCCCCGTCAATCGGTGCCATGACTACTTCACCGGCTCGTATATCATTGCCACATTTTTTAGAAAATATTTTCTCTACGATTGTTGCTCCCATGCTGAATCGGGGTACTATTAGTGGTCAATTATATTGTAGTTTGGGGGAGACTATCATTCCCTTAGCAAAGACCAGCTGGTGAAGAACCCGGGTAGGATTCTTCGCGATGATTTTCTTTAAGGGAAATGGGTAGTCAAGAACAGTCTTTTTCTGTCGGCCCCCATAATAAAAAACCATTTGAGCCATAACTGCGGTTTTTTTCGCAGTCAAAGTAATCTTTAATCCCCTTTCAGGTAATGATTATGTGATAACATATGATCGAAAAACGTTCTCTCTTTATGATCGCCCTCATTATCATGGCGATGGCATGTGTTGGATTTGCTGCAGCAGCTCCGTTAGACACCAGTAACAACAAAGTGATCCAGGCATCCGGCACCGGCAATGTGATCGGCACCCCGGACCGGGCCCAGGTTACGTTCTCTGTGCAGACTGAAAATGCCGATGTGAAAATTGCGCAGCAGGAAAATGCCGTGCAAATGGCAAAGGTCATTGACGCACTCGTAGCCATTGGTATTCCCCGTGACGCACTCAAAACGACCGGATACAATATTTATCCGGTGTACGAAGACACGACAAAGTCCATCCTGGATCAGAAGGTCCGTACCTACCGGGTCACCAATACCCTCACCGTCACTCTCCATGATGTGAGTAAGACCGGCGATGTCATTGATGTAGCAGTTGCAAATGGGATCAACCAGGCAAGCTCCATCCAGTTCCTCTTGTCTGACGAACAATCGCAGGTTCTCCGCACCGAGGCGTTGAAAAAGGCAGTAGCACGCGCACGAGCTGATGCTGACACCGTTGCAGGTGCGATGGGCACTGCCATTATTGGTGTGCAGAGCGCCGATATCAGCGGCGGGTATTCCCCGGTATTATTTGATAATTACCAGTACCAGGCCGGCAATGCGATGATGAAGTCAGTAGCACCTACCCCAATCCAACCCGGTGATATCACGGTCAGCGCAACGGTATCCATTACCTACCTGATCCGCTAATCTTACGTATGAAAATCCCAAACGTGAGTTTTATAGAAACACCCTGAGATCACGGGACTCCTACTTTTTTTACGATCTCTTCAAAACTTTTTTACATAAGCAGCGTGTGATGATAGCTTAAAGCAAACATGCATCAACCGGATTCTCCGGAAAATATCAGCAAAGAAAAAATTTCGAATATCCTTAAATCAGCGGATACAATAGGATTGATTTTACTATGGAACGCAATATTGGCTTTAAAGAGCGACGGTACATCGAAGAATTGAGAATTTTAACAAAATCCACGGCAAACGACTGTGTTATTGATGACCGGTTCGACCGGGTCATCTATGTGATCCGCCCGGGGGACATGGGCCTAGCAATCGGTAAAAAGGGTGACAATATCAAACGTCTGCAGAATGTGCTTGGCAAACGGATCGAGATGGTTGAGTATGCTGATACCGTTGAGGAATTCATTGCCAATATCTTCAAACCCGCTGAAGTTGTGGGTATTGAACGCGGGCCGGATAACGGCCCGGTCAATGTCTTTGTCAAACAGCGAAGCGACCTTGGAATTGCAATCGGAAAGGCAGGCTGCAATATTGAGAAGGCGCGCACCCTCTGCCGCAGGTTTTTTGGGCTTGAAGTGGGTGAAGTGCTCCTCACCATGGAGACAACATGATCCGCACAGTTGATCCCCGAGTAGTTGCAGAGATCTGGGCTGTGATATGTGAACGGGCAGATACTCCCAAACCCGAATCCTATACAACCCGTCTGCTGACTGATCCCAAAGGTATCGACAAAGTACTAGAGAAAGTAGGTGAGGAGTCCACTGAGTTCATTCTTGCGATAAAGAACGGGGTGAACGAACGCACGGTGGAAGAGACAGCAGATCTCCTGTTCCATATTCTCGTTGCACTCCGGGCTGCAAAGATCGATCTTAACGATGTGATGAGAGAACTCGAACACCGGCGCAAATAACATTTTATTTCTGCAGGAACGTCAGAAGATCGACCATATCCGGCAGTTCTGCAGATTTTTGCCCTGCCGTTGCGAGCACGCACTCTTCTACAAAGATCGGGACATCACCCCGTAACGCAATTGCGATGCCATCGCTCGGGCGGCAGTCAAGATATTCATCCTGCTGCCCTGAACTCATCACCAGCTGGGCGTAATACACACCGTCTTCTATACTGTCGATCTGAAGGTATCGCAGCGTAATAGAAAACTTCGTACAGAGGTCGACGAAGAGATCGTGAGTGAACGGTCGTGGCAGCACTTCTTTGATCTGTGCACTGTTGATCGACACCGCTTCCCAGATCCCAATAAAAATCGGCAGGAGACGGTCATTCCCGTCAGTGAGTACCACAAGAGGCACGGTAGCAGCATCACCGGTCGCAACAAATACCCCTTTGACCTCGCACTTCACCTGCGTCATTTCTGTTCAGAGAGATTGCCGTGATCGATGATAAGAGTTAAGGTTAATCGTGCTTTACTCACTCGCGCTTGTTGGCTTCACGGCGGACAATAATAAGACTTGAACCGATACCCAGTGCGATATTGAAGTAGTACAACACGACACGCCAGATAACCACAAAGATTCCCACTATCGATGCCGGTATGAACAGGGCATACATGGTGGTTGCACCCACCTCTGCGATGCCTGAGCTTCCGGGGGTTAAAGGCAGCATCATCAGGATACACAGGATGAGCTGTATCACAAAAGACTCTAAGAATAAGGGGGGTTGCCCGAGCCCAAGAAGGATGAGGGAGGCAGTCACGATCTCGGATACCCAGTAGAGCAGGGTGAAGAGAAAACCCCATGCAAGCCCTCCTTTGGCACTCTTTACAAACTTGATAACCGCTACCTGGAAATTATCAATCTCCTTGTCAGCCCGCACGATCAGTTCCTCAACACGGTTTCTATCCCATTTCCGGGTGAAATAGTATGTTAACCGGTTGACAACTTTTTTTACCAGATCCGGTCTGCGGATGGCAAGGTAAAACAGGAAGAGGCAGCCTACGACAAAGATCCAGGTAATGTAGACCATAATCTCTGACACTGCACCAAGACTCTTCCATTCTTTGGTCAGGACAATCATAGCAAATGCGGCAAGGGCCGCAAGGGCAATACCGTCAAGCACCCGTTCCATTATAACGATCGCAGTTGCATCCCCCAGGGGAACATCTGCCTTATAGAGCTCGTGAATCCGGACGGGCTCTCCCCCGGTCTGTGCGGGAGTGACTGCTGCGGCGAGCAAGTTTGCAAAGACCAGGTTCAGGCTGTAAAAAAATCCGATCCTGTACCCGAGGGAACCGGTCATCTTCTGGACACGCAATGCCCAGAAGCACATCGTTAAAAGATGTGTCAAAAATGCGAGGAGTAAAAACCAGACATTGACCTGCTGAAGATAGGTCAGGGTATTTTCATTGATGGTAAAATACAGGATAATGACTAGGATGGCAAGTGAGAATCCTACTGAAATATAGAGCCATCTTACTTGCGACTTGTCCATGAAAACTCCTTAATGACCAGCGATAATGAGTGTATTGCCTGCTACCTAAACGGGTAATGATACATAGTATAAACGTTTTATAACCTGAAAAATTGTATAGTGGGCATTCACCCACAAGGGTGTTACGTTTCCTTACACTGTGAAAATATCCCGGTTTGCCAGGATGCGGAAGTATCCACACGTAACACCGGCATCCAGCCAGCCATGCCCGTAACTGAAGCAGGCAAGAGCGTCTTCATATACCCCAATCTCACGGTACCGGGAACCCTGGGCAGTATACTGCGCAGTGATGAAGAGAACTCTACCGGAAAAATCATTGCTGATCGTTTTTATCTCTCCTGCACATTCCACAGAGGAACGCGCTGTATTCAGCAACCGTTCGTAGCGATGGGTCTTTTCCTGAAGTTTTTCTGCAAGCGATACGGGAAGATTCTCCAGGGGTCCGGCAAATGGGCAGAACTGGTTCTGACTGTCGTGAATCAGGAGTCCGGATGAAATCCCGAAATGCAGCCAGCCAGATCCATACCAGAACGCTGCAAGTGCATTGACGAGATCTCCTTTGTTGTAAAAGGTGACCCCATCTTTCTGGTATGCCTGTGCCATCTCAATGACTGCGAAAGCTTTGCGTTCAAGGGGTGTATGCGGGGATGCCGAACAACGGGTGCAGGCAAGATCAACAGCAAGATTATCCCGGCATTCTGCGATCTTCATAGGCCGGCAAACATCTCCAGGTATTCGCGCTCCATATCGTGCAGTTCAGCCGGGACAATGAGGATATGGAGCGGGAGTCCGAAATCACTCGCATGGATCTTCTCTGGCAGACCTGCAATAATTACCGGCTCATCCGATCCCACCCGGGCAATGCCCACATAGAGGGGTATCTGACACCCTTTTTTTTCTGCCATCTCTTCTAAAAGAGCTACAGCTTCCTGCACCGTCATATACCTCTCGTTCTGGATATCAAGGTACACAAGGGTATGTAATCGCAGGGACAGGTTCTGTGCGATCACATCGATGGCTGTAGTCGGCGACCAGTTCTTCTGCGGGAAGGGTACCGAGCAGGACTTGCCAAACCGGTAGTTCTGGAGCCCGGATACCCCGCAGACGGCGCTTACTATTGATGCTGCGTGCACGATTGCAGTCCTGATTCCCCGTTCCGCCGCCCGCATCCGTAGATCTGCATGGGTGGTTGAGACCATCGGATCTCCTGCACAGAGAAACACCACGCTACTCTGTTCAGCCCGGTCAAGCATCTCTTCCGGGTGTTGTTCAACGTCCTCCCTGAAAAGCGGGTGAACGGGTTTACCATAATAATTTTCGAGTTCTTCTGTTGACGTGCCCATGAGACGTGATGTATAGCATTCGAGATAGACATGGTCAGCACTCCGTATACAAGCGAGCCCTTTTTCCGAAACGTCGGTTTTATCATAGAGCCCGAGCCCGACAAATGTCAGCATGAATATACCCAAGAAACGGAATAGTAAAATCGCATATGATCACTCTTCAATAGGGAAACTGCGTGATGGAGTTCACGAGGGATTCAAGTACATACCGGACATCGGTCTTATTTGTCGCCGATATAAAAAAGAGAGGTATATCAGTCTTAATATCCAGTGCCGATCGGATCTCTTTTTCCTCCATCCTGCCGGGCAGATCCTTTTTATTTGCTGCAATAACTATGGGCACACTGCGTTCAGTAAGCATACCAATCATCTCTTTTGCCCGTGGAAGAAACTGGGGTTTTGTAGAGTCAATCATCAGGATTACTCCCATTGTGTGCTTGAACATCCCTGGAATCAGCGGATCGAATCGTGGCTGCCCGGGAGTACCATAAAGGGTGATATCAAAACCATTCCAGTGCAGCAACCCTAAATCCATAACCACGGTAGTCGAATCCCCGTCAAGTCCCACTCTGTCCACCGATATCCCCTCAATGGATGCGTTTGTTACAAACGTTGATTTACCGGATTTTACCGGCCCTGTAACCACAATCCGGGGGATGTACGGAACGATCCTGCCGTTTACCGTAACAAATGGCAAGGACTGTTGAGGTTGAGAAGACCATGAGGTGTGGACAAGGGTAAAATAATCGAAATTCGGCACGGCCAGGTACGAAGATTTTATGGAGATCACGACATCGAACGAAAAATCCTGGATAAACCGACGGAGAAGCGGTTCTCCTTCGAGATTGAGCAATTCCAGGATCAGGGTCGACTTCAAATCGTCGTCTTCCTGTGCCAGAATTTCAAGCCCACCCCCTATTCCGAATTCCTCGGACAGGAGATCAAAATAGGCAAAGATGACATCGATCTTTTTCTCCTTGCAGATCTTTGCGATTCGGGTTTTCCACTCATACTTTGCCGAATAGGGGCTATTGGAACTCTTTTGGATACGCTCCCGGTCAATAGCATCGATAAAAAAAATCTTCTCTGAGGAAAGGTCGATTAAACCCGCCTTCATTATACTGACATCGTTACTGAATGTCTCAAATGTGGTATGGGGCAGGATAACAAGGCAGGAAAGATCCTTTGCAATGGCACTGCACAGCGATGAGATCATGAAAAGCTGGCCATTGACCCCCGGTTCCATGCTGTACAGCACGCGACTGCCTTTGGGAATCCCACCACCGAGCATGTCATCTACACTATTCATTCCGGTGGAGATCATGGGAGTATACTCACCTGGCCTTTATTGACAGAAAATTTCTGCCAGTCTGAATTTACTCCCCGTATTCCCTGGATACGCAGGTAACTTATGTTCTGTTCGATCTTGATCTCAATAACACAGTTCATCAACTGCTTGATTAATGAGAGTGTCTTGTCATCGAATGATTCACTGTTTAAGATGTAGATGCCCACACCCTCGATCTTTTTTAATTTCGCCGTGAGTACATGAAGGAACTGGTACAGAACCTCGAGTTTGCGGTACATGAGAAGGGTGGATACGGAGTTCACGCAGAACCGGATCGGGGGCGGGAAGAGCCCGGCTTCACCATCAGAAAAATCACCTTCAAAAATAGCCTCAATCATATTGGAAAATTTGATCCCGATCCCAGTGAGATCGGTGGGGCTAGAGACAAACCTGAGTCTTGGGGTATCGACAATACTGGGGGTTGAACTCTTGGTGATAGCATCAATGACCCCGATAAACCGCTTGTCCGATCCCGCGACTTTGAAAAAATCCACAACTTCTGCTGCACGTTCATTGGTTGAGAGAGTAATGGCATATTCACCCGTAACGGGTTTTGTCAGGGCATAGGCAAGCTGGTCGGCATAGCTCATAGGAGGTGCAAGTATGAGGATATTGGTCCCTGCCTCGAACCCGCCGGACAACCGATCGATCTGTTCGATCCCTGTCTTATAAGAGTACATTTATGATTTGATTATTTCATGAGAATGCTTATAATTGCTCCTATGAAAAGACCGAGGAAAACCGTGTAAATTGAAGTAATTATGGCAATTCTCGCCCCCAATTGCCGATACAGGACTGCAATGGTAGATACACAGGGGACAAAGAGGACGCTCACGATAGCAAATGTGTACAGCTGGACACTAGTCATTACGGAACCAAGATTTGCGGTACCGGCAAGCACAGCAAGCGTCTCGAAGGCGAGTTCCTTTCTGAATACTCCAAAAAGGAGTGCAGTGGATGCATAGACCGGTAACCCGAGCAGGGTGACGGTAACCGGAGCCACTAGCTGCTCGAACAATTCGGTCAACCCGAGATACTGGAAGAGACCCAGAAGGATACTGGTGACAATCAGGACCGGCATTGCAATAAAGAGGAACTCTTTGATCCTTAACCAGGATTTCGCCAGTACGAGTCGAGCCTGCGGCCTTCTGAGCGTTGACATCTCAACGATCATACCGAACTGTTCTCCCGGGGTTATGCGGCTGAGCACAATTGCTGTGAGGATGAGCAGGACAAAAACAATCAGGTAGATAGAGAATGCCCATAGGATGCCAACAAAAGCCGCTACGATACCGGCAATAACCACGGTCCGGGCAGAGCAGGGGATCATGGTGACGAGGACCGCTGCGATTGTCTGTTCCCGGCGTGTCTTAAGCAGGCGCAGGCTCATAACCGCAGGAACCGTGCACCCGAAACCAATCACCATGGGAATTATTGCCTCCCCATGAAGCCCGATCCTGTGCATGGCCCGGTCTGCAAGGAAGGCAGCCCGGGTCATATACCCGGTATCTTCGAGAAGGGATAGCCCGATATAGAAGGTAAAGATGAAAGGAAATGCAATTCCAAGACCTGCCTGCAGGGCAATCAGGAGAGAAAAACCGATCTGATTCCACAAGGGTGGCAATGCAAGTGCAGTAAATGGGGTAATGACCGATGTGGTAAATACCGTAACTATGATCTCCTCCATCCATGAGCCGATCATGAACACGGACAAGAGGAGCAGGAAGAGAATAGAACATAGGATCGGGATACCGGGGAATGAACGGGTGAGCAGGCTGTCGAGATCATAGGGTTTCTTTTGGGCAGTGCGCTTTACGACAGCTGCCGTGATCTCCCGGGCTAAATTGTGCCGGTTTGTTGCGATGATCTGACCCACAGACATCCGGTGGCGCATCGCGATCTCCTGAGCGATCGCTCCTGCGGCATCGAGCAGGACCGGATCATCACCGGTACCTTGCAACGCCAGCAGGTTTGTATGCATAGGCGTCCCGATCGTCTTTTCCAAACTTTTTAAAGCGGCTTCGATATGGTGATCGTAGGGAACACGCACTCGTGCAGGTGTCGCTTCTCCCAATGCTACCGGAAGAATCCTGTCGATATTCCTGCCTTCCGATGCAGCAGCCAGAATTACCGGAACACCGAGGTGTGAGGAAAGGCTGTTGGCATCGATGCGCAGGCCCTGCCGGTCGGCTTCATCGATCATATTGATGACCGCAATCATCTTTGGTGAAAACTCTGCGGCCTGCACAAAGAGGTAGAGATTTCTTTCGAGTTTGGTGGCATCGAGAACTGCGACAATTACATCCGCCCCGCCGCTCGTCAAAAACGTTCGCACCAGCGTCTCTTCTTCCGAGTTGCCATCAAGAGAATAGATGCCCGGCAGGTCAACAATCTCGGTCTTTTCCTGCTTATAGCAGACATTCCCACTTTCCAGCGCAACAGAAGAGCCCGGATACCTGTTTACTTCAACACCAAGACCGGTAAGCTGGTTGAAAATGAGGGATTTCCCCACCCCCGGGTTTCCCAGGAGCGCAATTTTCATGGCAAGCGCTCCACACCAATCGCAGAAGCGATCTCCGGACTCACTGCCACATCACATCCTTTGACCTGCACGACAAGTGCACCATTGGACAATTTTCTCTTAATTGTGGTACGTTCACCGGGTACAAGGCCGAGATCGAGAAGGCGCTGGGCACATGCCCTGCCATGGATACACTGGATGATGACTTCATCACCCTCAGAGAATTCAGAGATGCTGCGTGACTGGCAGAACTCATCTGTTTCCACTTTGCATGCCCGTTCATCAGGTTGTTTGTGTTTTCCCTTTCCATGGTGCCGGTTATGATCATGGGTTACTATCAGTTTTCCCAGCCGGTCGATGGTCTCATCGGATACCGTGTGTTCAAGTGTGCACGCCTCATCGGAGGCCGAGGATTTGTCCATGCCGAGGATTTCGGATAAAAAACACTGGAGGGTCTCGTGTTTTTTCATGACACAGGTCCCGGTCTGTTTTCCCCGCACAGTAAGAGCGATCACACCTTCAGGAGAAACGAACACATCCCCACCGGATACCAGCTCTGCCATATCAGAGTTCACTACGGGCACGGGCTTTGAAAGCGCTGCGGCAAGCTCGTCAGTAAGGGGAAACCGTGTATTTTTTTCTGAGAAGAGCTGGATTGCTTCCAGGTAATCTTCCCGCAGGGATGGCTGCATGATTAGCTCTTTTCATATCTGTGTGCCGTGCGACTTTATTGATTTGGGTAGAGGAAGACCGGATATAACTACGGTCATTGCACTTTGCAACCCTCAAGTCTCTTTACCTTTGACTGCCCAATAATGAGCAGGACAAAATGTACTGGCTTTATGAGTACATGCTCAAACGGCAGATCACGGTGTTGCCGGGGCATGTCTGTTTTATGATCAGCGGCAGGGATATGGCAGATACGCCCGATAAGCTCTACCTGGCTACTGCATGGTGCACTGATATCTCTGCATATGTTTCAAAACATAATCCAGCGGACCAGCCGGTGATTCATGGTCTTACGTTCCATATCTCAACACCCTCTCCTGATAACATGGAAAAATGTTTATCGGAGATCAGGAAGATCGGCACCATCGCCCGCCTGATCCTTCATGTGGGAGACAAAGAAGAGGTGATTGGAAAGGGGATGGATGTGGTAGTGGCGATAGGAAAGAGCGGCAGGGAAGAGATCACCGCGTGCATCAGGAAGATGGCGCAGGAACATATCCTTCCTGAAGACGTGGACGAGAAACTCCTTGAATCCTACCTGACATTCAAATATACGCCCGATGTGGTAATCAAGAGCGGGGGAGATCATCTCACCGATTTCCTTATCTGGCAATCGGTTTACTCAGAACTCTTCTTTTCCGATGTGAACTGGAAATATTTCCGGAAAGTGGATTTTTTAAGGATATTACGGGACTACCAGTCGCGGATACGCCGTTTCGGCAAGTAAAAAAAGTTATTTCAACCGGACATTCACCCAACTGGGAGTGCCGGTTATCGTCTTATCAAAGAAGGCAAATTTGTTTTTTAAGGCAATAGTAAATGACTTACGATCCGGAATTTTTGCGATATTGTGTTCCCTACAGAACCGGGTAAATGCCTGGTACATGTCATCTTTTGAAATCACTGCATCTCCAGCATCACTGCGGATAATTTTTGTGCTGACAAATCTTTTCAGCCCGTCATCTTTGTGCGCTTTTCCAACAGCGGATTTTTTAGCATTACCTACCGGAAGTGCGTTTGCTGCCGGTGACTGGACTGCGATCTCCTTTTTTTCTGGGGGAGCAGTCACCTGATCTGTTTCTTTCCGGGAGAGTCGGGTTTTTGGTTGCTGTTTTGCGCTCCTCACAGTAGCGCTGGCAGCGGGGTCATCAGCATTGATGACCGGGGAATGACTGGCTGAATGAGTTTTCCGTGTGGGATCTTTTCCATCTACCGGCGGTGCGTTCTGTGCAATGATCACGGGTCGGGCTGCCGGCACGTTATCGAGATGCAGCGGGCGGTAATCCACACCCAGCAGATCAGCAAGTGCCTTGTTGCATACATTGGAAATATCGATTGCCTGTTCGTGCGCCTTTAAAAAAATATCCGCCCGTACAACAACAGACGTATGACGCCACGAGATATCAGTTTCCTTTTTTCCCGTCATGACGTGTCACATGGTTGATCTGTCTGCACTGGGAAATATAGTACGCGATCTGGTATTTCTAAAAGAAAGTGACCTCCCCTATTAAAAAAACAATGTAACTATTCGGGGCACGCAAAAATACAATTGAACTAACCATACTGCGCTTGTTTTTTCAATCAAGGTTTGCCTGAAAATTTTAAATCAAGGTTCGATCGATCCGGATCAGTTTTTCAATCACGATCATGATCGCGATGGAAAAATTTCAATCAGGATTTGATGATAAAATTTTAGTCAAAACCCACTGGAACTTTTTTCAATGGAGGTGTATGATCGATTCACCTATCCGGGAAATATGATTAGCGCTTCTCCAAAAAACGCATGGCCTTCCGTACGTCATGTAGTACCTCAAACCTGTTTTTTCAATTAATTATCATGCGGTAGAGATTTCGTGGAATGGGGAGGGCGGGGACGAGTGGAGCTATCAGTCACAAACGCTTATTTTTTTTGAGCGGGGGGCATGAGAAAGGGCATTTCCCCGCCATTGATAAACCGGTTCCAGTTGAGCTGGCTGAGCATTTTCATCTGGAGGATCGCCCCCTTGTTGCGGGTATTGAGAACTGAAACACTGCTCGAAATAAACGGCGGGATCATGAGAAGTTCCTCATCATCGATGATCAATTCAAGGGTATTTTCAAAATTCATGAATTTGGTCATTTCAATAAATTCCGGAGGGGCAAAAGGTGGCGGGACCCTGAATTGTTCCGTAGAGATGACATGGATATCGGTTTTTTTTCCCGGAAATAATTTCCGCATTTTTTCCTGAAAAGCCGGATCATCTGAGATTATAATAAGACGCAGTGAAACATCTTTTATTTTAACATTCTCAATGAATGGAAGATATCGTTCACCTATCATACCGCTGATCTGGCGTTTCGCTTTCCCGAAGAGGTCTCGGATTTTATACTCAATGTTGGCATCCCCGTAAATCGTCCAGAGAGCGTCCTCTTTGTCAGTACGTACCTTTTTTTTCTCCAGTGCCCCAAGTGCCGCCAGTGCCTGATCAGCTGCCCTCCGGTGCTTGTCCATGAGCAGATCGATCGCCATTTCTGGCGAGATTGCACTGTACCTGGCCGGTTTTGTAACTCTCTTTACAGCAAGCCCCATTTCCGCGAGATGATCCAATGCCTCATATACGCTAGGCTTTGATAGGGAGAGATAATCGATGATCTCCTTTGCTTCCGCATTATCGTACAGGACCAAAGCGGCGTAAACACTCGCTTCGTTGTTGGATAGCCCGAGATCATTGAGCGATTTTATGAGAGCTGCGGGAATGTTCTCCATACACATAATGTTCAAGTTTAGTTGTTAAAAAATTTACTACCAGAACAATAACCTTTTTATCAATGTACGTTAAACTATACAAAGAGAGTAGTAAAAAAATATACTACATCAATCTAACAGATTGAGGAAAATTTATGTTCACAATTGAGCGTTACGACAATAATCACCGAAAACCGGGACGAACAGGAATCAAAAAACCTGTTTTCACATACGGTAGTGTTGCGCATAAGAACAAAACAGGCCCGATGCAGATCCTGTTATTTGCAGGTACCCTGCTGGCGATTTGTACCTTAATAGGTACAGTCAGTGCAATAGCAACGACAGAATCTGTTGCAGCCGCAGCTAAAGTGTATGTTTCGAACGTTACCTATGATCCTGGATCAATGTACGATGGAGATAAGGGCATAGTTCATATCACCGTCACCAATGGGAACACTGATACAGCAATTGTTGTCAACCATGCACAACTTACAGATGATACAATCGGAACCGTTAGCAGACCCTACGACACATCCTCAAATATCGGGCCCGGCAAGTCACGGGATTATTTCTTCGAAGTAATTGCAGATGGAAAGGAAGGTTACTATTACCCAACGTTTTCCATGAGTTTCATGGAAGCTGACAGCCTGTATTACCGGACATTTGCCGAGATCGATAATGATCTCCCCGAGATGACATTTATCGACAAACCTGACACATTCTCCGCTGGGAAAAAAGATAAAATTACTGCAAAAATATCAAACCCGCGCGATTATGAAGTGAAGAATGTTGTTGTAGAAATAACCGGCACCGGTGCAATGATAAACCCATCTAAGATATCCCTCGGTACAATCAAAGCAGGTGGAAATGTCCTGGCGAATTTCTCAGTAACACCCCAACAGCAGACGACTCTCTCCCTGAAAGTGACCTATGATAATGGTGATAATACGCATACAATGTCAGGAACTCTTCCACTTATATTTGGAGAGAACAAGAAGCAGGCCGATCCAAAAGTAAATAATATCAAGATCACGAAGGTGGGAACGGTCTATCATGTGACCGGCGATGTAACGAACGCAGGACTGGAAATCGCAAATGCAGTTACGATTACATCGGGCTCTCCGGCAACAGCCCAGGATCCGTACAAGGCCTATGTAGTAGGCGTTCTGAAACCGGATGACTTCGGGAGTTTTGAAGTATCATTCTCTACCGACAGTACAACAAGCATCCCCCTCCAGATGTCATACAAGGATACCGATGGCAACGTGATCACTTCACAACAGAATATCAATCTCGCAACTGCCACATCGTCCGACCAGAGTACGGCTCAACCTTCAATTCTCCCCATCGTGGGGGTAATCATCGTCATTGCGCTTGTTGGTGGCGGGTACCTCTACATGCGGAAACGAAAAGCCGAGTAGGAGGGAGATATCATGCAACCGGCCATCCAGTTCGAGGATGTGGTGAAGATCTACCCGCTCAAGTCGGGGGATGTAACGGCACTCAATCATATCTCATTTGAGGTACAGCGGGGAGAGTTCATCTCGATCATGGGACCCTCGGGATCAGGTAAATCAACCCTCCTCACCCTCATGGGATGTCTTGACAAACCAACCTCCGGGAATATCTCTATGAGCGGGGTCCCGATACGGGATATGTCCGATATGGAACTGACCTCCCTGCGCAGGGACCGGATCGGTTTCATCTTCCAGTACTTCAACCTCTTCCCGCTCTTGAACATCATCGAGAACGTCAGTTTTCCCCAGATGCTCAAGTCCGGAGTCAACGAGACACGGGCGCGGGAAGTGCTCCGGGCAGTCCAGCTGGACGAAAAACTCTACACGCATACACCCATGGAATTGTCCGGGGGCCAGCAGCAGCGGGTAGCAGTCGCCCGCGCTCTCATCAACGATCCCGACATCCTCCTGTGCGATGAACCCACGGGAAACCTCGATTCAAAAACAGGGGCCAGTATCATGGAGCTCATGACGGAACTCAACAAGAACGGCGCTACCATCAT
>Ga0265296_1001405_pt1 | contig 27874 bp, 29 predicted proteins | sample MunlanPumphouse1_FD_189073 | JGI IMG/M metagenome (GOLD analysis project Ga0265296, IMG submission 189073) | Groundwater microbial communities from a municipal landfill in Southern Ontario, Canada - Pumphouse #1 | ecosystem: Environmental > Aquatic > Deep subsurface > Groundwater | place... | reverse complement strand
AGAGCCATCCTTTTCTCCAGGACATCGGTGGTGGGATTCATTAAACGCGTGTAAATATTTCCGAATTCCTTTAAACCGAAAAGATTGGCAGCGTGTTCCGTGCTTTTAAACTGATATGATGTGGTCTGGTAAATAGGCACTGCCCTTGAACCTGTCACAGGATCAGGCTCCTGGCCCCCGTGCAAAGCAAGTGTTTCTAATTTTAACCTGCTGTCGATTTTGCTCATCGCTTTACCCCTTTCTCAATCGCTAAATCGAATAAACCAGCGTATTTTGCTTAAGATTAACCTGGCCGGCTAAATCCGCGAAACTGATATTATCTATAATATCCGATGTTGCCATGGCAACCTTCTGCCAGATGTTTTTAAAAACGCACTTATTCAGGTCAACGCAATGAGAATAGCTTTTTTCTACGCAGGCGATCGGTTCAATCGGGCCGTCAATAAACCTGACTACCTGGCCTAAGATTATATCAGCCGGATCCTTGGCTAATTGATACCCTCCCACATTGCCGCGCCTGCTTTCCACAAAACCGCCTTTTTTCAAATCCAACAAAACCTGCTCCAGGAATTTTACCGGCGCATCAATACGTTTAGCAACATCATTAATTGTGGATAACCCTTGTTTATAATGCAGGGCCAAATCTAAAAGTGCCTTTAATGCGTAGTCGCCTTTATAGGTAATTCTCATCTTAAGCTCCCCTTGTCTACTAACCCTATAATCATAGTAGAGTATAACATAAAAATAATAATTGTCAAGGATTTCTTAGGAACCATCCACCTCCAGGAATTGGCCGCGGATTTCCCGGTATTTGTCAGGGTCAACTGATCTGTATATTTCCTGGGCTTTACGCCAATACTCCCTGGCCATATTCTTTCGGCCCTGCTTTTTATACAAAAGGCCCAGATTATAATTAGCATCGGCCAGATCCGGGAGGCTGTTGATTTCTCCGGCTAGCGAGGCTGAAAGCTTAAAATTAATTTCTGCTTGCGTTAAATCATCCATCTCCAGGTAAAGTTCCCCTATCATATTATAATCAGATACCAAATTAACCTTATTATTCTGGACCTGATCGATCTTTAACCCCGCAAGGTAATAATCCGAAGCCTTTTTGTACTGTTTTTCAAAAAGTGCAATCTCGCCTAAGTTAAAATAACAGTCGCTTAATTCATTCTCCAGCTTAAGCTGTTCAAAGATCCTGCGGCTTTTTTCGTAAAATTCCTTTGCCCCTGCGTAATCATCCTTATTCGCAAAAACCAGCCCTATATCAAAATAATCACAAGCAAGATTCCTGCGATACTCAAAATTATTGCCGCCTGCGAGATTTATGGCGACACTCTTGGTCAACAGCTCCAGGCTGGCTTCAAAATTCTTTTTGTCAATATGCCAGACAGCTAATTTTCTTAAAGCTACCGCTTCGTTCAATTTATCCTTTAATTGCCTGCTTAAGCCAATCGCTTTATCATAGAACTTGTGCGCTTGAGCGTATTGGCCAGCCAACTGATAAAACCAGCCCAGTTTTATGTAGGCCGAAACAAGATGTTTCTTGTTATTTAATTTCTCGCTTCTAAGCACATAATCAAAATAGTATTTCAGCGCCTTTTCTTTTTCCCCCATGCGCTCATAGGCGTTGGCAATCACCGGATAAATCGGCAGGAAATCCCGGTCCTTATTAATTACCTGCTCTCCCATATTTACGGCAGCCTGATTATTGCCTCGGCGGTATTGCGCCTGCGAGTTAAGAAACAGGTAGATTTTACCGGGATTAAACCTGGGCAGCCAAAAAACTGCCAAAAGGCCCAAAACAATAATAAGGATCAATATGCTCCCGGAAAATAAAGCTTTTTTAAGTCTGGCGCTCTGCTGCCGCGTATTTTCTTTTTTAATTTTAGCTTTAAAGAAAACAAACCCGGGATCCCCGTAAAGCAGATAATTTACCCAATGTAAACTAGCCAATCCATACTCCTTGATTAGTTTCAATTTAGCTACGCGCAGGGATTCCCCAACGCTGGCCCCTGCAAGAAGCTGGGTATAAAACTTACGCGCGAACTCCTGGCTCGCTATATCTTCAATCTTGCGGATAGAGCCGATATAGTGGCGCACACCCGCGAATAGGAATGCGCCGGCCATGTTAAAGTTTGCCTCTTGATACCCGGAATTAATCAAGCCGCAGGACAGCCCTGCTGAATGGCAGGCATTGGAGAAAATCAAAGCAGGCAAGTCAGAGCTCTGCCCCATTTTTAAGATCTCTTCTACCCTGAGAACTCCGTCACTAAACATCCAGCCGGAACGCCGGGTATCTTTTTTATCAAATTCACAGTGACCGGCAAAATGCACGATGTCGTAATCACAGATATTTTTCTTAACATACGCCTTATCAATAGAGGTAGATTTAAAATCAACATATACCTTTTCCCTCCTATGAGCAAACTGATTCTTGATATTCAGGCCTTCGCTGTAAGCAGAATTCAAATCACCGGTCGGATTAGCCAGGATAAGCATTCTTACTTCATTGGATAGATTGCGGTAGCGCGGGCTCTGTGATTCCCCCTTGCTGCGCACAAGCCTTCCCATGCTGAATTTAAGAGAAAGAAAATCCGAGCCGTCAAAGATCAACTCCCAGGGTATCTGGATCAACTCCTCATCCAAAGAAAGGGTAAGCTGGACTGATAAGCTGCTTTTTAGCTTTTCCTTAATAGAGCGGCTGAGCAGGTGGTCCCAAAGCAGGCGGCCAACTTTATGCATGTTTTTTACCTGCTCCTGTCCTGCCGGTTCTCTCCCGGATCCCCTGTTTAAAATACCAATCATCTCCTCGCATAAATCTCCGATCTCTTCAAAAGAAACAGGAACCTGGCTGTAATGTTTCAAGGTAGCAACAGGCTCATTTTGCGCAAAAAGCCCCATCTTAAGAGAGCTTTCCTGCTTAAAAATTTCTAAGTTTAAACCCTGAACAATAGGCATCAGCTCTTCACTTCTATCTCGACTACCGCAACTTTTTCTCCCGCTTGCGTAACCTCGGCCGTATAAACACCCGGCAGGATATCCCTGAAAATAACGCTTGCGCAGCCGGATGCGTAAGACTCCAACTCAAGATCGCCCTTTAAAAGCGTAACCCTTAAATCAGGGATAAGCTTCTGGCTCTCTTTATCCCTGATTGCCACAGTAAGATTAAAACTCTTAGCGTTATTATTCTTAAGCCTGGCCTCTATGCGGACCTTTTGGAGATCTTTTAAAATAGTCACCTCTTCCCGGAAATCCTTTATCTGACGGCTGCGTAAAACCGGAGCAGGGATTAACTCCTGGCCCACCAAAACATCTCCGCTGGTTTGAATAATTTCAATTGCCTTTTCTTTAAGCCTAAGGAATATTTTAAGCAGCCCAGGCCTAGCTTCGCTGGTAACCAATTTTCTGATTTTTTCCGTTAAAATATCCGGGACCTCCTTAACCAAACCGGCTTGCATCTTAAGCCGGATGCCTGCATACTCAGCGCAAGAAACACAATTAACCAGGTGTTTCTCGATAAACAATTTGTCAGCCCGGCTAAGTTTATCCTCAACAAAACAGGCTAAAGCTTCTTCATTTGGATGATCCTGGATTTTCGAACGTCCGGAACGCTTCCATGCCCGGTAAATAATCCCGGTTATTTTTTCAAAATAGTCAGGCATATGCCTTCCCCTCTCTCAATAGACGCATTATTTAAGAAAATCTAACCCAAAACCTTTCCTTTTAAAACATTCCTGCAGTTTTTGGAATATCCTGCTCTTACGCATATCCACTGCCCCGCGGTTAAGCTTAAGATGCTCCTTGATCTGCTCCAAATTTAACCCCTGGCCCAGGAATAACTCCATAAAATACTGTTCCCCTGAATCAAGCAAATCAATACACTCATACAGGGTTTTAAGCTTATCCTGCCGGCTCAGGAAATCTCCGGCCTCAGGTGAAAGATCGGCAAGTGTATCCTTCAGGCTGAAACCTTCCTCAGTCTCTATGTCAATAGAAACAGATGGCTTAAGCCTGCGAAGATAATCAATAGTGAAATTAACCGTAACCTGCCTGAGCCAACTGGCCAGGGAACAACCGTTCCTGGCCCGATAGGTAGATAGCTTTTTATAATTATCCTTGATTAGGGCATGAAATATATCTTGGAAAATATCTTCAACTTGATCGCTGGAAAAATTGCGGCCTTTTACGGCTAAAACGCTGTAGATATAATTGTAGATCAGGCGGGAATAACGCGAGAGAAATTCAATCCAGGTTTGCTTGTCCCCCTTGAGGCAGCCTTGAACAAACTCCAGATCATCCATTAGCGTTATTATAACACTGAAAAAACCTTGTCAAACAAAATAATTAGTAAATAAAGGGGACGGTTCTATTTTTCTATTGCTAGCTTCTAGCTTAAAAAATAGAACCGTCCCCTTTATTTCTTTATTTCCCTTTATTACTTAATTAAGGTGTTCTTAATAATAAACGAGGCAAATACAATAGAAACCATAGACATAAGTTTAATCAAAATGTTTAGGCTTGGCCCTGAAGTATCTTTAAACGGGTCGCCAACAGTATCGCCAACCACCGTAGCCTTATGCGCGGCTGACCCCTTACCGCCGTAATGCCCCTCTTCTACAAATTTCTTGGCATTATCCCAGGCGCCGCCGGAGTTAGCCATCATTACCGCTAAAACAAAACCCGTAACCGTTGCGCCCATCAGCAGCCCGGCAACCGCGTCAATACCGATTAATAAACCTACACCTATGGGAGCAGCAATAGCCAAAAGCGAAGGTGCAATCATCTCTTTCTGCGCAGCTACGGTAGCAATAGTTACACAACGCGCATAATCCGGTTTAGCTGTACCCTCCATAATACCAATTATTTCCTTAAACTGCCTGCGTACTTCAACCACAATTTTACCTGCTGCTCGGCCTACTGCCCGCATAGTTAAAGAGCAGAATAAAAATGGCAACATCCCTCCTAAAAACAAACCCACCAACACTGTAGGATTCATCATATTAGAATTTATATCTTTTCCAAAAAGCATAACCTGATCTTTATACGCGGCGATCAATGCCAATGCCGTCAATGCCGCTGAACCGATGGCAAAACCTTTGCCGGTTGCTGCGGTAGTATTACCTAAAGCATCCAGTGCATCAGTCCTCTTTCTTACTTCAGGAGGTAATTTAGCCATCTCCGCGTTTCCCCCGGCATTATCCGCTACCGGGCCGTATGCATCGGTAGCCAGAGTAATGCCTAGGGTTGAAAGCATGCCGACCGCTGAGATCGCGATACCGTAAAGACCGGCATTGAAATTCGCTGCTCCGCCGGACAAAAAGAAACTGACTAAAATAGCAATACATACGATAATTACCGGGATAGCGGTAGACATCATACCTACTGCGATGCCGCCGATAATTACGGTTGCCGGGCCGGTTAAAGAAGCATCGGCAATAGAGCGAGTCGGTTTAAATCCACTGGAAGTATAATACTCAGTACATAAACCGATCAAAACACCGGCAACTAAACCTGCCAGGACTGACCAGTAAACCCCCAAATGCCCTACTCCTAAAGTGGCCTTAACCAAAAAGAAAGAAATTATCGCCACTAATAATGAACTGGTAAATACACCCTTACGCAAAGCTGCCAGAAGGACTTTTTGACTGGCCTGTTCTCCGCTTTTGACAAAAAAAGTTCCGATAATTGAAGCGACAACACCTACTGCTGCCATAACCATAGGCACGGTTACCCCGGCAACACCCAGACCGGCAGCAACCCCCAAAGCCGAGGTAGCAACAATAGAGCCAACGTAGGATTCATAAAGGTCTGCCCCCATGCCGGCAACATCGCCGACATTATCACCTACGTTATCAGCGATAACTGCCGGGTTGCGTGGATCATCTTCAGGAATTCCTGCTTCTACTTTACCTACCAGATCCGCTCCCACATCCGCGGCTTTGGTAAAAATACCTCCGCCTACCCTGGCAAAAAGCGCCATGGAACTGGCACCCATACCAAAACAAAGCATAGTTGAAGTAATTGCCGCGATCTTATCAGCTCCTAAAGGCAAAGGATGAGCCGAATAATACCAGTTTAGAAAATAATACCAGACACTTAAATCCAGTAGTCCTAAGCCAACTACGGTAAGGCCCATAACCGCGCCGCTTGAAAAAGCTACGCGCAGGCCTGAGTTCAAGCTTTTGGAAGCAGCCTGGGCAGTGCGATTAGAAGACTGCGTGGCAATAGACATACCGATAAATCCGGAGAGGCCAGAGAAAAATCCTCCGGTTAGAAAAGCAAAGGGGACAAATATAACTAAGTAATTCTTCAAGGCCATAGCCAGAAGAATAAAAAATACCACGATAAAAAATATAGAGACACCAAGATATTGCCTTTTTAAATAGGCTCGAGCCCCCACGCGTACTGCTTGAGCTATTTCCTTCATTTTATCCGTGCCTTCATCCATCTTGAGGATGCTTAAAGCCAGATAAAAAGCAAAACCTAAAGCCAAAATCGATCCTACCGGCGCCAACAACAACAGATCAAAACCCATTTTTGCTACGCTCCTTTCAGGAATCTTTGGAATTTTTTTCTTCTTTGAAGTTTCTAAAAATTAAGATGAATAATAGCACAACTGCATTGGTTGTCAATAAAAATCACTTAAGCTTCTCTTTTTCTTCAACCACCCTTCCTTCCACGTCGATAACTCTGCCCCTATGGCTTTGCCTAGCGGAAGGCAAACCACGGCCTTGTGGCCGGTGGCTTTGTCTGCTTATTTTACGGACAAAAAAATGTACTTTTAAAATAAATAAGAAAATAAGCACCCCTTCAATACCTAGCCATATGGCGGTTGAATGAAAAAATAATTTCCCAAAGAAAAGATTAAAGATTATAAGCAGGGGCAGCAGGCAACCGGATTGCCCAGCCCAGATAATTTGTGGCATCAAAACCTCTCCCAGTGGGTTAATTCTCTAAGCTGCCGCTTTACCGCGTCCTTAAACGCTTCTTCATCTTGAGGATACCCTAAAGCGATTAAACTGATTAACTTCATACCTGAAGGAGCATTTAACAAGGTAATTACCTGCGGACAGTAGGGCTTTTTATCCCCGGCGATCCAGCAGGAGCCGATCCCTAAAGCCGTGGCCGCTAAAAGAATATTGCAAGTGGCAGCGCAACCATCCTCAAGATAATACCTGGTATCCGCGCAAAACACCGCAATGCATGCTGCTGCCTGAGCTAAAAAAGAGCCGTTTTCACCCAATTTAGCCAACTCTTTCAGCTTACCCTTGTCAGTTACCACGATAAACTCCCAGGGTTGCACATTCCTGGCCGTAGGAGCGAATCTGGCAGCATCAATCATTTTTTCCAGCTCATCCTTAGGTATGCTTTTATCCTGGAATCTCCTCACGCTGCGCCTGGCGCGCAAAAGCTTTAGCAAATTTTCCATATTCTTCCCTCTCAAATTTGTATTAAGAAATGTTATCCTATTTTCTTACGGAGATCTTCAGGAATGGCTTGCGGCTTTAAATTCTTATCTACGCAGACAAGGATGGTTTTGGCCTTGACGATTATTTGTTTATTTTGATTGTAGATTTCATGCAAAAACTCGATGCGCACTCCGCTAACCGCTCCCACCCGGGTCTGAATATCCAGCTCATCACCATATACAGCCGGGAATTTATAATCCACCTCCTGACGGGATACCACAAACATAGTCCCGCTATCAGCCAGCTGCTTGATCGAGGCGTTTTTTAAGGCAAAATATTCGCTGCGCCCTTCCTCCAGGAATTTAAGGTAGTTGGCGTAATAGACCACTCCCCCGCAATCCGTGTCATGATAATAAATACGCTTCTTCATATATTAATAAATTTTAACTCTAAACTAATATTTGTCAACATATTCCCCCATAAAGCTATCTCCATCCATACGATTGAGCTTTACCCGGACTATTTTATTCGTTAATCCGGGCTTAAAAGGCAATTTAACCTTCAGGTAATTATCTGTCAGGCCTTCCAGAAAGCCGGGACCACCTTTGGCTGCGCCTTCAATCAACACGTAAGCTTTCTTACCTATAAATTTCTGCATCAATCTTTCGCGGCACTCTCCAGCGAACTTTTCCAACCGCAGGCAACGGGCTCTAATCAATGCCGGATTGACTAAAGCGCTGAATTTCGCAGCGATTGTCCCCGGCCGGGCCGAATAAGGAAATATATGCGCCTTTAACGGATGAATAGCTTTGAGTAATTTAACCGTATTCATAAAATTTTCTTCTGTTTCAGAGGGAAAACCAACCAGGCAGTCCGTAGTAATAGAAACTCCGGGAATATCGCGTTTTAACCTGGTAATTAAATGCCGGTATTTTCCCCCGGTGTATTTACGGTTCATGCGTTTTAGAATATGGTCATCCCCGCTCTGAATAGGAATATGCAGGTGCCGGCAGATTTTTTTACTTGCACGCATACGCTTAATTAATTTAGAAGAAACATCCCCGGCTTCAATAGAGCTTAATCTTATGCGCGATAAACCTTCAATTTTTTCTAACGCATCAATAGCATCGGTTAAATCTTTTTCAGGGGATAGGTCCTTGCCATACGCGCCCAAGCAGATACCGGTCAGCACGATCTCTTTGTACCCACAGGCAACCAGCTCTTTAGCCTCCTTAAACACTTGCTTGAGATCTTTACTGCGCTCTCTTCCCCTTACCAAGGCTACCTTGCAATAGGTGCAGAAATTGCTGCAGCCATCCTGGATTTTTAAAAAAGCGCGCGTATGCCCGTTAAACCTGCTTATTCCTTCAGGGAAAAAGTTCTTTTTTACAACTAAACCAATACCCTTGATATTTGTCAATGACTGCCAATCTTTTTCTGCCAGGCATCCTGTCACAATTATCTTGGCCTTTGGATTAGCCTTAACGCACCTGCGGATAATATTGCGGGATTTCTGATCGGCCCCGGAGGTGACTGTGCAGGTGTTTACCAGGAAATAATCCGGCTGAGCGCCGTTCTCTATTTCCCGAAAACCCCTGCTTAAAAATCTTTCCCTGATACTCTGCGTATCATACTGGTTGGCCTTGCATCCGAGGGTAAAGAATTTAATGCTCTTCATTTAATTTGATAAAACTGACAACGGCGACGGCTGCCGTATCCACGCGTAGGACCAGAGGCCCAAGAGAAACAGGCAGGAAGCCCGCATCTATTGCCAGGACAACCTCATTAGGGGTAAAATCACCCTCCGGGCCGATAAGAACCATCACCCTTTCAATCTTCTTGGATGAATCCCTAAAAACCTCTCTTAAGGTTTTTCTCCTGCCTTCTAAAGTTGGGATTAATTTTAGATCAAAGCTACGCGCAGCTAAAAGCGCTTCCTTAAATCCGGTTACCGGCTCAATCAGCGGAAGCTTGCTTCGTTGGCTTTGTTTAACCGCGCTTATTGCAATCTTCTGCCAACGCGCAAGGCGCTCCTGCTTTTTCTGCTTATCTAACCTGACAATCACCCGTTCTGTCTGAAGCGGGATTATGCATTCAACCCCTAGTTGCGTAAGCTTATCCACAATATCATCCATTTTTACCTTTTTAGGAAGCGCGCAGGCAACGGTTATCTTAAGGCCAGGCTCTTTGACCGGCTTTCTTTCTTTTATTTCCAGCTTTACCGCTCTAGCTCCAATCTCAAGCACTCTAACGATATATTCATTACCGAAATTATCAAAAACTGCTGCCTGCTGGAGGGGCTTGATTCTGAGCACATCCCTTAAGTGGTGCAACTGGGCATAATCGCTCAAAATAATAAATTTGTCATTTGGGTTAATTTTCTCGATGAAAAAACGGTTCATTCTTTTATTTCCTTTTCAGAAAATACCTCGGCGCTAAAAATGTAAAGCTCGGTGTCCTTATCCTTCCAGGCTAAAGGCTCCAATCCTGCCTTTTGCGCGCAGAGATTACTCAAAAACTCCTCCTTGCTCCAGCCGGTTTCCGCGGCTACCTGGGGCAGAAAAACCCCGCTGTGATAACCTTTACGCACAACCACTCCGTGTTTGCCCAGTGTGATCTTATCCGCTGAATCAACTTTTTCCAAAGGAGAAAGCGCGGATATTTCTATATCAATTTCATTAAGCTCTTCCGGGGTAAGCGGGGGAAAACGCGGGTCATCCACCGCTGCTTCAACTGCCATATCGCGCACGGTTAAATAAAGCGGTTCACTTGCCGTAAGGTTTCCGATACAACCCCTCAATTGGCCATGCTTGTTAAGCGTAACAAAAACCCCTATCTCCTGATTTAATACAAGGTCAGTTTCATTAACTGTCAATTTCTTGCCTGTTTTTAAATACTCCTGGATCGATTCGCGGGCAATCTTAAGCAGCCCTTTTCTTTGCTGACTATTTAGCATACTTTCTCCTTTCGGATTATCAATAGCAATGCTGGCATAACCCACAGTCCACTGGCCCTTGATATTCTTTTCGGTTACGATCGCGGAATTTGTATGATTTAGCACCCCTACTTTATCGTGCCCCATTTCTTTTGATAAAATTAGCGCGACAACCGCAGCAAACCCTCCGCAGGCTTGCGCATTTTGATCGCGCAAGGCATAATACAAACCTTCATAATCCATTTTTTTAATAAAATCAAGAGTGAGGGCATCGGTTTTCTCCGCCTCATTAAAATCATAGCCATGATACAAATCAGTTGATACTACCACCAGCACATCCTTACGCTCTCCAATTGCCTGCTTAAGCAGGAAAGCAAGCCTTTTACAGTTATCCAGCGTGCAATCAGCTACGACAACCGGGACAATTTTAAAATCACCCAGTACCTTTTGTAAAAAAGGCAGCTGCACCTCCACTGAATGCTCGCCCCTAAAGGCGGATTCATCCGCAAAAATATCGGGGTCTTTGCCGATAATGCTTTTAACAAATTCCTCGTCGACATTTAATTTACCTAAACTAGTTAGGAAAGCGCCTCCAGCGTAAAGCGCGGCTCCGTTAAAAAGCTTTTGGTGGCTAGTTCCCAAAATAATTACAGTTCTATAAGGCTTGTTTTTAATAAGTTTATATCCGAACGCGGCAGTCTGGCCTGAATAACCGTAGCCGGCATGCGGGCTGATAAGCGCAAAGATTTCTCCCGGCAGAGGATTAGGATCAGCCTTCTCCAAAAAATTATTCAACATACCCAGCAAATCTGACTTTTCCGCGGGGTAAAACTGTCCGGCAAACTCCGGCTCTTTTATTGAGGAGGCAAAACAATTTAAACATGGAAAGAATAAAACAATCAAAAATATTCGTGGGATTATTTTAGGCTTCATATGCGCACTAAGGATATACTTATCGGAAAATTCAAGTGGAGCTGGGGGGAGTCGAACCCCCGACCCCCTCGTTGCGAACGAGGTGCTCTCCCAACTGAGCTACAGCCCCAATTACTTGGTATCAATTTAACATAACTTGAAGAAATTAACAATTAAAAAACACTTTTTTCAAAAATAAATTAAGAAATTTAAAAATTAATCCAAAAAGTAGAAAAAAAGGTTGAATGGTTAAGTCCAGTTTTCTAAAGCGAATCTTTTAAGTTGTATTTTACAAAAATTATGATACTAATAAAAAACATAACCAAACCGATTAAAAAATAAGTGGATCGATAAACCCACTCAACTTCATGAAAACCTGTTTTTTTGACGCGGTAACCCCTAAAACCTTCGGCATCAAAACCGTCGGCCCTGGTGCCATTGTCATAACATTTCCATCCAGGAAACCATGAATCGGCTAAAATCAAAACATCCCCGGCATTCGCTTCAAAAGCTATTTTGACATATGAACTGGAGTTTTTTATTATAACAGCTCCTTTAATAATATTTCCTTCCTCGTCAAGAATGTAAGACCTGCCAACAAACTTCGGATTGCTATAAATTAAATTTGTTTCAGTTTCTTTTACAAAAGACCATCCTTGCTTAAGGGGATCGATTTGATACGATTTCCTTTTTATTAAATACGAAACTCCGTAGCGAGCTAATACATCCAAATCTAACACATTGTTATTTCTAAAATGAGACGCTGCATCAAATTTTTGAGGAAGTATTCTATCTTTTTTCATTCTTAAGAATATTGTTTTCGGGAAAAATGAACCATAACCTCCGATTGCCCTGATATTATTATAAATACCCCAGTCTTCAAAATTGATACCATCTCCAATATGTACAACTCTCCCCTTTTTTAGAAAAAAATCTCCAGGTAAAACATTTTTTTCCCATGGGTTCATTTCTTCTATTGCAACATGCTTCACGTTATTTACTAAATAGTTGCGCATTGGAAAGCAATTTGCTACAAGTAGAAGAATAATGCAATATTTTAGATATTCACTCTTGAGAAACAATTTACTTTTTTTAAAAAAAACTGTAATAATAAATAAGACTGATAAACCTATGGTAAAGACAAGAATCTCATTAAAACAAATAAAGAATAAAATTAAACTAAGCATTAATAAAGCATTTGCCGAAAGGACCAAGTTTTCTTTTTTCCTTCTTAATATTAATGATAAAATGAAACTTGATATTAACAAAACACCTAAAATAAAAACTTTAATTTTATCAGATGTTAAAAAATTATTTAATTCAAATTTATCTAGACTAATAATAACTGTGATAATCCCGGAGATTAATAGTTCATAGGGTAATATTAAAAACTTATTTCCATTTTTTTGTTGATTTACAAAAATATCTATAGCTTTTGCAGAAAGTATGGATAACGAAAGAATAAATATAAACATACCCCTCCAAGGATCCGATTCTATTTTGAATTGAAAACTTAATGGCATATTTTTTGAAAAGAAAAGAAATAAAATAGTAGGAAATATAAGCGAATAAAGAAAAAAGGGCTGAAAGATAACTTCTTTTGGAATTTTCCTAATTGCGAACACTGATAAAGCTATTAAAACTATACCAATGTAATAAAAATAATTAGGATATCCATGCTGATTAAAAGAAGTACCATATAAAACCATTGGCAATAAGTGGAATTTATTCGGTATAAGTTCTGTAAAGTAAGAAATGAACTTTCTATGACTAAATACGCTGGCTTCTATAATTGGCATTATAATGAATGCTGCCGAAAATAAAGCTAAAATTACAGTAAAAAATCTGTATCTAATAATTCTTTTTACCTCTTTAAAAGAAAAGCGCTCCAATCCTTCAACCAAGCAAGATAAAGCTGCAATAAAAGTAAATTGTATAAACCCACCAATCGCAGAAAGAAATATCAATATAAAAGCAAAAATTCTCCATATCTTTCTTTTTGTTTTCTCAAATTTTCTAAAAGCCAGTAGCATACAAGGAAAAAGGCCTAAAGATAGATTCATTCCATGATAAATACTCCAGAATAAAACCTGGCCACTATAGACATAGCCAATTGTTCCAATTATAGATGCTTCCTTAGAAAATCCCCTCTCTCTGAAATAAAGCCACGTTGTAGTTATTAGAAATGCAAACAAAAATATAACTTCCAAAGTATAAGCCCAATCGGAACTCATAAAAAAGTAAAGAAGTGTTAACGGATTAAAAATATTAGTGTTACCGTCAGCTAATAATGTTGTACCACAGAATTGATATTCATTCCAAAAAGGCATTTTCCCATTTAAAATTTCTTTTACCGCAAAAGTTAATCTTGGCACCCAGAGCCAGTAACCATCACTAACTTGTACAAAAGGAAAAGGCCATAAAGAACAAATAAACCAAAGGTATAAGATGGATAAAATAAAAATTTCCATTCTATTCTTTATTAAAAAACTTTAAGGTTTGCTTTCGCCTCTTCTATTTTTTTCATTTTTACTTAACATAAATACCATATGCCTGAGTGGATACAAAAAATGGTAAGAAATTTCTCCGATACTGTAAACAAACCCAAGCTTATCAAACAGCAAACACCATTCTTTATACGTTTTGAAATTAGATGGGCAAGGCATGCTTGGAGAATAAAAAAGATTTAAAACTGAATCAATTAATTTTAGTAAAAAACTTTCTTTGTCTTCAAAAATCAGTATGCACTTAGCAACCCTTGCTCCTTCAATAAGTAAAGATTCTATATCCTTCATATGATGTAGAACGTCATTAAACATAACTAAATCAAAGGATAAATCCTCAAAAGGAATAACATTAGCTTTCTTCATTAGTTTAAATGGAATATTTACTTTACGATAATCAATTATATCAATTCCTATTAAATTGAAGTTAAACTTATCTTTTAAAACTTGCGACACAACACCATTGCCGCATCCCACATCTAGAACTCTTTGAGTATATATATTCCATTTTTTGTAACTTTTAATTATGATTTTAGCACGCCACTTTTGAGAAAAACTCATTTCTTCCTTAGACCGATAATGCCTCTAATCGCTTTTAAATAGTTTTGTACGTTATTTTGTCTAATGCCTAAAATTTTTTTTAATATAAATTTGGGAGAAAAATAAAATTCGCGATAAGCTAAATCTATCCATTTCTCTACATTTGCAAATAAATAAGGAACTCTTGGATAATTTTCATCTAACAAAAATTTCTTCCAATATTCAGGATCAACTAACCCAGCTGTAACTGCTTGCTCAAAAAGCCTAGTAGATGGAAGAGGTGTTGCGATATTGTACATAAGCAGATCTGGTTTTATTTTCTTTACAAAATCTAGTGTTTCTCTTACAGTCTCATCTGTTTCATTTAAATAACCTATTATCAAATAAGCAAATGTTTCTATTTTTTCTTGTTTTACCCAATTAAATACTCGCAATGTTTCTTTTTTATCAATATCCTTGCCCATACATTCTAAGATTTTGGCTGAGCCGCTCTCTACCCCGAATCTAAGACTTCTGCATCCAGCTCTTTTCATAAGTTTGAGTAGCTCAGGCGTAACACAATCGACTCTCGTTGGCGCTATCCAAGAAACTTTTACTTTTCTATCTATTAACTCTTGGCAAAAATTTCGTATAAAATTATTATTAAACGTTAATGTATCAGAAGAAAAATTGATTTCATTAATATCATACTTATAGACTACTTCTTCAATCTCATCCACAACTAATTTAGGATTTCTATATCTAATCTTTTGATCAGAAGGCTGCTTAAAACAAAACCCGCAATTAAAAGGACAACCTCTTCCTATGGTCATAGTAGTAAATCTTTTTTTAGTTATAATAGAAAAATAGCTGTCATATAACAAAAGATCTCTAGCGGGTATTGGTAACTCATCCAAATCTTCATGAATGTAAGGTGATTTTTTTATAATTTCACCAAACTTATTCTTGAAAATAAGCCCTGGAACATTATCGATAGGAGAATTATTACTCAGTGCTTCAATCAGTTTAAACATGGGATATTCACCTTCTCCTAAAATTCCAAAGTCTATAGGAAAAAACTGCATCGTTTCAATAGGCATTGCATTAATATGAGGCCCCCCCACTACGACCTTAGCCCCTATTTCTTTTGCAATCCGAGCAACTTTAAGATCATCATGAATGGTTGGTGTCATAGTTGTTATCCCAACTATATCCGGACTGGCTCTTAGCATCTTCTCCTTAAGTTTTATCATCGATAAGTTTTCAACATCGGCATCTATTATGCTTACAGGTATGCTTTTTTCTCTTAAATATGCTGCTATTGAGGCTAGCCCCAAAGGCATAACAGATCCTACTTCATCTGTTAAGCTTTTTGGAAGCCTGGTATTTTTTAATTTTGTGGGTTTTGCCCTAACGAGTAAAACATTCATAAAATATTTTTAAATTAAAATTATCTATAAAATACTCTAGATTTTATCAATTTCATTTTTGCGAAACGATAAATCAATGCTACATATATACATCCAAAACCATACTTTATGCTATTCCAAAAACTTATAACAGAGGCTTCGGGAAAGTAATTTGTAGGACAGCTGACTTCTCCGATTAAATAATTTTTCCATAAAATTTGAAGTATAATTTCATTATCAAATATAAAATCATTTGAATTATTATCTAAGTGAATATTTTGAAGCAATTCTCTAGAAAAAGCCCTATAACCCGTGTGATACTCTGACAAGTTCCTACTTACTATAAAATTCTCCATTCCAGTCAAAAATTTATTTATAATGTACTTCCAAAAAGGCATACCTCCTCTTAAAGCTGCTCCACCTAAAACCCTCGATGCTAAAACGCAAGAGTAAAGCCCGCAGGTAATCATCCCAACCATGGCAGGTATAAGTTTCGGCGTGTATTGATAATCGGGATGAATTAAAATAACAATATCAGCACCTTCCGCTAAAGCTAGCTTGTAACATGTTTTTTGATTTCCCCCATAACCTAAATTTTTTTCATGTATATGAATTATAGTTTTAGTCTTATCAGCACGCAATTTACTCGCTATTTCAACAGTCTCATCATTGCTAACATCATCAACGATTATTATTACATCGACAATTTTCTGATCAATAATTTCATAGTAAGTTCGAGCGATTGTTTTTGCCGCGTTATATGCAGGCATTACTACAGCAACTTTTTTTTCTTTAAACATTTAACTATTCCTCTCTTTATAAAAAATTGATTAAGTATGTAATGGTTTTTACCTTATTAAGCTGAGCCCTGTCAATTCTATATTGCTCCCTATTAACAAACAAGACGATTTAGGTTCGAATTAGAGTGAACCCCTTTGTCTGTAGTCTTATCTTAGACTAATTTAACAGAGTTTGAGAGTTTTGTTCTTCTCAAAAAGATTAGCTTAAAATTCATCTGGCATTAAATAACCAAGTGAAAATGCGGCCTGACTGTATTATATTCTGTCTTCCACCGCCCTACAAGTACTTTTGCTTCAAGCAATGCCTCAAAGATCTCCCGATTCAACAGCTCATCCCGCCGTATTCCTTACGCCACCAATAATAGCTCTGCGTGGAAATCCCCAGATTACGGCATGCTTTAGCGATATCCAATCTTTTTGCTAACTGTATCTCTGACTGCCGTCAGGCAGGTCTACAAATATTGACACAGTTTAAGTGGGTCAGATCAATTCCGGACTTTCTTTTAACTTGGCCATCTTCTTATTTAACTTCAACAATCTTTTCTCCCCTTGTTTCTTTTTTCTTGCCTGTTCCTTGAGTTTCTTTTGAAATGAATAATTAACTATTGCCATCATCTTCCTCCCTCTACTTAATTAAATCCCATCTATTTCATATACTATCACAAATGCCAAAATTGTAAGCAATTTAGTGAGCGGGTTTATAGCTATACCAAGGAGTGGTTGGAGTAGTATAGCTTGATGTCCAAAAAGTTTCCACTTGACAAAGAAAATACTAGAAGAATCTATAAGTATCCAGAAACAATAAAACTCTGTAAGTGATTAACGGGGTGCACAGTTACAACAGTTACAATAATAATTTAACACAACTTTCCCTGCTTGACAATCAAGAAAATCAAACTTGACGATGAATTCAAAAGATTTCTAAATTGTGGAGGGAAAATGCGCTAATGCGTAGAACAGCTATTGCAGATTAGCTTGGTTTTCATCTCTACCTGAGGATTTGTAAAACGGGTTGCTAGGCTCGTGGCCACAGTTGGGTAATAACGGCCGACCAAGCCGATATCTACAAAGGTGCCCAGGGTATCTGTAAGAGAACCTATTTTAATGTAAAAACCGCTCGTAGGACTATTCGGCATAATGGTATCGCCCACAACTCCAGCGATTATTCTAGCGGTGAGATTCTCTGTTGTAAACGGACAAATGCCTCCGTTGGCGGTGCAGGTTGCCGTAAGAGTGTTTGAAGAAAGAGTATAATCAATATAGCCGTCATCTGTATAAACAGATGGTGTTTGCGTAGAATTTAAATCAATGTAAACACGAAAACCAGTAGCAGTAACAGCGGATAGCGGATCCGGATAATACTGGATAGCATTCCTGCTGAGATTCCCATTGGCTTGCTGCACATATTTACTCATATGCTCCAAAGCATATGTAAGTTCATTCTGCACCTTTGTCCTTCTATCCGCATTAAGCACCTGGCTTTGGCTAAACGTATAGATGCCGTAGATAGTTAAAACCATTATTGAAAGGACGATAATACTAACAAGCAATTCAATCAAAGTTAATGATTTGATATTTTCGCGGGCTATTTTCCTATTCATCCGGGTTTTAAGAGGAAGGTTCCGTCCAGGTAATTGTTGTGGTTACCCGTTGCAAGTCTGTGCCAGTAACATTTGTTGTCGTGTATGTGGCGGTAAAATCCCTGTTATTAATCTTTCGTTCAGCCGGGGTAGAGGGACAAATAGGGTTCTGTTGCGCAGCATGACCGCCAACGCTATCACAATAGGTGGTACCTGATAGAAGGGCATTGCCTGCCAGACCCCATGTATCCTGACGCACATGCGCTTGCATAGGATCAACAAATAATTTGCTCAATTCCGAGCTGACCATGCGTTCGCGGGCATGTATTACCTGTTTATTCCCGGTGATAAAAACACTCAACATCCCCACAATCACCAGTGAAAATAATACCGATGCCACGATTATTTCCATTAAGCTAAAACCATTCTTACCCATATTTTAGGGACACCCAGTGCCGGTACAAGTCGGGATATCGGAAGATCCCGGCGGTAACAAGATCGTCCAGCTCCTTCCTCCCGCCCCTACCCTGGTTGCATTAGCATTTTCAACTGCTATATTAACCAAGGCATATGACCAGTTGGTTCCGCTAGCAGGCAGACTAACCTTCAAATTAGCATTTATATCATTGATTACGTTTGTAGTAGTCCCGATTGCCGGATAATATGTGCCCTGCTCCATCTTATAAGTCGCTTCTGCTTCCTGGAGCGACAAAAGATTAGCCTTAGCTTCTTTATCCAGTGTGCGCTCTTTAGTAACACCAAACCCAGGCAAGGATAAGGCAGACAGAAGTGCAATTATAATAATTACTATTATTATTTCTATAAGGGTAAAGCTTTTTTCCCCCAGAAAAGCACCGCCTGAAACAAAAGCACATAAACGCTTATTAGATATTAGGGGCATGTGTCGCTATTAGGCGTGCAGGTAATCGTATCAGAGCCAAAAGTTACAGCAAAAGACCTACCTCCGGTTTTGTTGCGCGTAGCATTGATCTGTTGATTGACCGAATCCACGTTGTAATTCCAATATATAGTTTTAGGAGTAGCAGGCAGCCTGAGTTTCAAATTAGCATTTACCAGGCTAACATCGGTTGTAGATGCTGCGGGACTCGGAAAATAAAAACCCATCTCCAGATTATAAATCCTTTCCGCTGCCCGCATAAGTAAAAGGCTGGTTTTGGCTTCTTTATCCAGAGTGCGTTCTCTAGTAACGCCAAACCCGGGCAAGGCTAAGGCAGCCAGAAGCGCAATAATAATAATTACTATTATTATTTCAATAAGGGTAAAGCTTTTTTTCTTCAGCACCTTTTAATAACCTGCGGTCCCGCCCCAAACTCCGTCTACATTCAAAGTTTTATTATAAGTTGTGGCATTCGGTGTTTTTCCGGCTGCCGCGCACCTGTCGGCTGTGCAGGTTCCGGTGGCTGTAGCACAGGAATAAGAAAAATAATGCGTGGTTGCGCACGTTGTGGGAGCTGACACGCCTAAATTAGCTACTGCTAGATAAGCGGCATTTTCATTGTATTCAGCTATTTCTGCGGTCCTCAGTGAACCTAATACGACCCTTGCTTCGGCTGCGCGGCCTTTTTCCACCACCTTGGTATATTGAGTCATACCAACTGCCGCCAGGATGCCGACGATGATGATAACTACGATTAATTCGATAAGGGTAAAACCTTGTTTCATTTTTACTCCTCCTTTTTTCACTTTACTCCTCCTTTTTTCACTTTACTCCTCCTTTTTTCACTGTTATAGTATAATAAACTAATATTTCAGAATTGTCAATACTTATCCTCCGATTTTTGAAATCTCAAATATAGGCAAAAATATCCCTATAACCATGATGCCTATAATACACCCGATAAAAACCAGGACAAAAGGTTCAAACATTGAAACAAAACGCGTTAGAAAAGTTTCGCAGAGTTCCTGATAAAATAAATTGATTTTCTTAAACATCTGCGGCAGTTCGCCGATCTCCTCGCCGATGCTAATCATCTGCACAACCATTGGCTCAAAAAAACCGCAGCTTTCAAGCGGTTCCTTCAACGCCTTACCCTCCCGCACATCCTCCTTAACCTTACGGATTATGTCAGCCATTATCAGGTTATCCACGCTGCGCTCAGAAATCTCAAGTGAGTAAAGGATGGGGACCCCGGATTCTAAAAGCGTGGACATCTCAGAAGAGAACCTTTCGACGGATAATGCCCGGAAAAACTCGCCGAAAATTGGTAATTTAAATTTAATTTTTTCAAAATTCCTTTTACCAGTCTTAGTCTGGAGATATTTTTTAAAAGAAAAAACAGCCCCGCAGATAACCAGAATCAGTATAGTCAGATTGAACCTGAGGAAATCGCTTACCCCTACCAGAATCCGGGTAAGCAAAGGCAAAGTAATACCAAACCCTTTGAATATATCCGCAAAGGTGGGGACAATTTTTACCGACATAAAAAAAAGCGCGCCTAAACCCGCAGCCGTTAAAATCGCGGGATAAATCAAGGCCGAAACAACCTTCCTTTTAAAATCCGCGTCTTTTTCCAGATATGTCGCAAGGCGGCTTAATACGACTGCCAGGTTTCCGCTGGCTTCTCCGCTTTCCACAAGATTAACCCAGAGATCAGAAAATATTTTTGGATGTTTGACCATTGCTTCATGAAAGCTTAGGCCCGCCTCCATATTCTTATTTAAATCCATAATTACCGCATGAAATCTTTTACTGGTTACCTGCTGTGAAATAATATCCAGGCTTTTAAGTATCGTAACTCCCGCCCCAAGCAAAGTTGATAGCTGCCGGCAGAATAACGTCAGATCTTCATTGGTAACTCTTCCATGCGTTGGTTTAAATCTGGTTTTTGCGATATTTCCAGTGTCAAGGCTGACGGATGCCTCTATGCTTTCGGGAATAACGCTGACTACAATCAATCCTCTGGACTGGATTTTACTTACCGCGTCTTCCTGATTTAATCCTTCCTCTTTCCCGGTTTCTTTCGCTCCCGAATGATCTCTGGCAATATAATAAAATTTTGCCATTAATCTACTCCTAAGGTAACAGCCAGGACCTCTTCTAACGAGGTTATTCCGCTTTCTACTTTTTTAATCCCTGCCTCATACATCGTTTGCATGCCTTCGGCCCTGGCTACTTCGCGTATTTTTTGAAAAGACGCTCTTTGATTAATCAAATCCTGGATTGCCAATGTTACCGGCATAACTTCAACAATACATGTCCTGCCCTTGTATCCGGTATTATTGCATTTTGCGCATCCCCCGGGCTTATAAATCAACTCTGCTTTCATAGAGATACTTTTAACCTGAGCAGCGGTAGGCTCATAAGCCTCTTTGCAATCCGGGCATAACTTACGGATAAGCCTCTGGGCAATAACAATACGTAACGAAGGCGCAAGCATATACGGCTCAATGCCGATATCCATCAGCCGGTTTACCGCTGATGGCGCGTCATTGGTATGTAAAGTGCTTAAAACTAAATGCCCGGTAAGGGCGGAACGAATACATATCTGAGCCGTCTCCAGGTCCCGGACTTCTCCGACGAACATTATATCCGGGTCCTGGCGCAAAAAACTGCGCAAAGTTGTGGCAAAGGTAAGCCCGACTTCGGGCTTGATCTGCACCTGGTTAACGCCATCAAGCTTATATTCTACGGGATCCTCAACCGTGACAATATTTACTGCGGTATTTTTTATTTCGCTTAAAATAGCGTGAACCGAAGTGGACTTTCCACTTCCCGTCGGCCCGGTAACCAAAACCAACCCATACGGGGAAAAGATCGCCTTGCGCACCTGCTCAAGCTGTTTAGGATCAAACCCCATAGAGCTCAAATCCCAAACATTACCCCCGCGATCCAGAATTCTTAAAACCGCCTTTTCCCCGTAAATAGTCGGAATAATGGAAACACGGATATCGATCGGCCGTTCATCAATATGCACTAAAATTGCGCCATCCTGAGGCAATCTTTTTTCCGCGATATCAAGCTTGGCTAATATCTTTACGCGGGAGACAAGCGGTAAATGCAAATGCCTGGCTGGCGGGGGTATTTCATAAAGCTTGCCATCGATTCTATAGCGTAATGAAAGCCTGTCTTTAAAAGGTTCAATATGTATATCCGAAGCCCGCTCATTGATTGCCTGCCGGATTATTAAATCCACCAATTTTACAACCGGGGCTTCCTCCGCCCTGGCGATCAGCTTATCGAGGCTGAGCTCCTGGCCCATATCCTCCTGGCTCCGGGTAATTGAAACATTTGTATCGTAACTCGACTCTACGGCGTCATTAAGCATCGCGGATTTGCCGTAAAATTCCTCAATTGCCTTCATAATATCCGAGCGCGTGGCGATTACCGGATTTATTTCGCAGCCGGTCAATTTTCTGAGGTTGTCAATGAGGATAAGATCCAGGGGATCAAACATTGCCACAGTCAATGACCGAAGCGTGCGCGAAAGAGGTAAAACCGAATTTTTGAACGCAAACTCCTGGGGAATAAGATGTTCTAACCCCTGGTCAATGGCCGGCTTAAACATTCCCGTGCCAAGCGAAAAATAAGGCATATTCAACTGCTTGCCTAAGACCGTCACCATCTGGTCCTCTTTAATCATTCCCAGTTTAACCAGGATTTCGCCAAGCCGGCCGCCTTCCTGCCGTTGCGTGCTGATAGCTTTTTCCAGCTGGCTGGCAGAGATAAGGCCTTCCTTAACTAAAAGTTCGCCAAATTTTGAATATTCTTTTGCCATTAACGTTTATTTTCGAATTTATTCATATTGGAATTAATAATATAATCTCGGGTTATGCCTGTTACAGCACCCTGCTCCCTGACCGGCATCTGGATATTCTTTACCTGTGCCAGCTTGATATCAACCTTATCCTTAACAATGCGCGGAGTAATAAAAACCAATAATTCACGATCAATATCCTTTGTTAGATTTTTGTACCTAAATAACATCCCAAGAATAGGAATATCCCCTAATATAGGTAGTTTTTTTACAGTAACTGCCTTATCTTGATGAATAAGTCCACCTAAAACCACCGTTTCTCCATCTTTAACCTTAACTATGGATTTTGTAAATCTTACCTCAACATCCGCTTGTTTATTTGTCGTAGTAGATAGAGGGCTTATTGTGCTTACGCTTGTTTTCGGACTGATTACCATGGTAATCTCATTTCTCTCTAAATTTATCTGTGGGGTTACCCGCAGGAAAATTCCGGTTCCTTCCTTGGTCAGGGAAAGATCAGTTGATCTTTTAAAAACACTGCTAGTTGTTGTGACGCCCGCAGTTGTAGTTAATGTGTCCTCTCTTCCAACTACCTCATCTTTTGTAATAGATATCTCCGCAGTCTCATTATTCAAGGTAAGAAGCCTGGGCCGGGCTAAATATTTAGTATCGGCTTGCGTGCGTAAAAAGTGCAACTGCATCTGATAAGAATTGCTGCCGGCATTAATACCTAAGCTGCCGTCGCCCGTATTAAAAATCTTTGACCAACCTTGAAAAGGAAAGCCCATGCTGGCGGTAGCGCCGGTAATAACCGCTGTAAACGGTGAGTCGCCGAATTCAAAACCCAATGAATCCACCAAATTCTTACTTACGTCAAGCATTTCAACCTCCAGCAGCACCTGCGGGACAGGGGTATCCAGGGAAGCAATTACTTTTGAAATAACCTGCATTTTGCCGGGTGTGTCCGTAATGATCAAACTATTAGTGCGGAAATCCTCGATGCAGGAACCAACATCCTTGGTAAGCAGATTTTTCACCACTGAAGTAATCCCGGAATCGGGTTCCACCTTCCATTTTCCGCTTCCAGATGAGCTGGAACTACTACTGCTGGAGGAGCTGCTGCCTGATGTGGTGCCTGTCAAGCTGGTCTCGCCTTTTTGGTTAGCCAACTCTTCTTTAAGAGATGACGATGAAACTGTAGCGAATTTCAAATAAAAAACTTTAGTAACTACTTCCAGTTGCATCTGCCCCCAGTCCTTAACCACAAAAATATTGGCCTTGCTGTCCAGCTCGTAAGAAAGATTGTTTGCGACAAAGATTTTGTTCATTACCTGAGATAAAGGCACTTTATCAAAATAAAGGGTAATCTTTCTATCCTTCACCGCCTCGGAAGCAATAAAATTCATCCCCGACTGTATGGAAAGCGCCTTCAGGATATCCTTGAGGCTGGCGTCCTTAAAATCCATAGAGATGGTCGGCTCCTGTCCGGTAAAAGCCGGCTGCGCCTGGGCATTTAAATACGGAATAAAAAATGCAGAGATTAACAAAAAAATAAATACGGAAGCTAGAAATGTTCTTTTCATTTGGTCCTCCTTATGGTCTATCCTTGATAACAGGGTTTCCAACGGAAACAGGTTTTCCAACGGAAATAGGGTTCTCGCTGGAAACAGTTAAATTATTCAGTGCCCCATTGGAACTTAAAGTAATCCCTTTTTTGTCTATACTCAAAATTTCAGCGCCTTCTATCGTATCGCCAACGGTCAACACCTTATCGTTAATAATCGCCTGGGGAATCCTGCCTCCCCAAATTATTCCCTGCACTTTTAGATTTCCAAGATCAGACCCCGGTTGCATTAAATCCACTTTTCCCTCCGGCGTTACCTTCTTTTCTTCTGAAGTTACAACCGACTGAAACGGATCGCGCAGCTCGCCGGATTTATATTCTACTACGGGACGGGCGATCACCCCATCCGCAATCTTTTCCTGAGCCAAGACAATATGGGAAAAATTTATCCCCCCGGCCAGAAAAAAAATAAGCGAGATGTACTTATTTACCCGGTTGGTCATTTAAGTAAGCTATAGTGCTGATCTTCAAGCTAACATTCAAACCTGTGTTGCTGCTTCCTGCAACATAGCCGGACCCTGATGAAGCCATGACCACTTCATCAACTAAATAAATATCCTTATAGTTCTCAACCTGGCTGATAAAATCACCCAAAGAATGGTAATTGGGAGCCTGCGCTGTTATTAAAAATGAAGATTGGATATAATCTGCATACGCTTGCTCGCTAATGGGCTTTATGGAAATAATCTTAACTGAACTGGCTTTGGCGATACTTGACATTGTATCCATGACAGAGCCTAAATCTTTCTTAACGAAAACTTTTTTATAGGCTCCAATTTGCTTCTCAAGGACAGCTATATTCTCAATAACATTATTCTTTTTAAGCTCTTTTTCTTTTTGCTCAGTTAAAGAATTCATCTGCTGATTCCCGTATTTATAAATCTGCAAAGCAATAAATAATAACAGGAAGATTATCCCAAAATTCAGGATTTTGTTTTTATTTTTAAGAAGCGTCTCAATTTTGATCATACTATTTCTTCTCCGAAGAACTAATGCAGACTATGTTAAACACTGCCACGCTTGCATTCCCTGCCTGCTTCCGGTCAATAGAACTTATGGTCATTTTTCTAAAATACCTGGAAAACGCGGGGTCATTCTTTAAATTTGTAAGAAAAGAATTCACCGACTCAAACTCCTTATCGCTGTCTCCCAGGTAAACTTGCCCGTCAAGAAGAAGCTCAAGCGCCCCATCCTGATTGTACTTAAGGCTAAAATTGCTCAACCATACCCCATTTGGCAAGGCCCGCGGTATAACATCAAGCGGATAGGTAGCATACATATGATTCTTTATCAAATTATCTAATGAGGCGATCCTTTTACTATATTTTAAATTTAAGGCAGAGAGCATTTCATAACTCTCGTTAGCGGTAACAGTGCTTACTTTGAGGCGCTGGTTTCTAATACCGGCCAGCTCCTGGCGCAGAGGTTGCAGGCGCGTTATTCCATATCCAAAAACAGCTGCGCACACCGCTATTCCTAAAAAGATAAGTTTTAGGTCTAACTTAAAATCTTCCAGCAAAGCAAAAGGCCGAAACCCGGCGGCGGCAGCCCTGGCTGCTTTAAGCTTTGCGCCGACCAGGTTTATTTTAATCTCAAGCGGAGAGGACTTAAATTGGGCCGCGGCGAAACTTTTGGCAAGTACCGATGAATATGAAACATTCCTGCCCAGCACTTTTTGAGTATCCGCAAACTTAACCGGTATAGTGGTTTCTTTGAAAAAATGATCCAGTTCCTTGCGGCTCTTCGCATCAGAAACTACAAAAATATTTTTTATATCTTTGTCCATGAATTTACGGCTGTAATAATCCAGGGAAACCCGGATTTCATTTTTTAATTTATCCAGCTTTTGGTCAAAATCTTCTTCAGCAGTCTGCTCAAACCCCGGCAGGCCTTCCGCAAGGACGATATCGCGGCTGAATAAGGGAAACCCGTTTTCAAAAACCATAAAATTGGCTTCATCTTCACTATTTAAATCAAAGCAAAAACTTGCCACTACCCCTGTATCACTGAAACCCGCGAGTTTTAAAAAACGCAGGAGGCTGAAAGCCGAATACTCTAATGCGTCAACTTTAAGATTAAGCTGTTTAAAAATAGAGAGATAGCTTTCAAGAATCTCCTTTTTTATCCCGACAAAAAGGACGAGGCTTGTTTTGTTCTTCCTGTTGAAAGAAACCTGAAAATCATAATCCAGATCTTCGATCTTAAAGGGTATATATTTCTTAGCCTCAAAATTTATCGCCCCCTTTAGTTCATTTGCCGGAAGCAGCGGGATTTCAAAGGTGCGGATAACCATGTCCTGGCCGGAGATACAAAAAGTAGCATCATTGGCCTTAATACGGTAAGTCCGTAAAGCATCTTTAAGCAAGGCAATTAGCTTTACATCCGCCGGGACCTTTTCCTCTAATTCCGCTAATTCCCCCGAAGCGAGGCTCGGGTGCGGCAGGCGGATACTGTTCAGGATCTTCCTCCCACTTGTTTCTACCAGACAAATATCCTTAAGCCCAAAATATATACCTAAAGAACTCATTGGTTATCTCCCGAAACCGGCGAAACCGATTCGCGCTTCTTAGACCTTAACCAGATTTCGATATCCCTGCGGTCAAATCTCCAGACCCCCCCAACCTTAATCCCAGAAATCTTACCCTGGTTGAGCCAGTTGTAGATAGTCTGCTTCTTTAATTTCAGGTATTCTGCCAGTTCATCAATATCTATCAGCCTTGACATAGGTATTACTTTCCTTTATCTATAAACTACTATAGTGTTAATTAAAACATAACCGACTTATTTTGTCAAGTGTTTTTTTATATAGACTTACCTATACTTACTTAACCGGGTAAACAGCGACGTAATAATGCTGCATATTTAAGCATGCAGCATTATCATAAACTTACTTACATTATAATATTTTATTGTGGTCTTATATTACAGGGTATTATGGAGTATAGGTATAAACAGCGTTAGCGGAAATCTTCCGGGTACCGGATATACCCTGATTTGGAGCAGCTGCAGCAGGATCGTACACAGTAATATTTACACACTTGACTGAATTAGGTAGGACTGGTTCAGTAATATCCGGTACTCTACAGTCACATTCTGGGACCGCTGGATCCACTGCGGCTACTTTTTGACACATACTTTTTACCACAGGAACGGTAGGGGTGGTAGCAGACCAGCTAGCATCATTTTTACGCAGCTTATCCAACGCATAGATAACCCCAGCTTTAGCAGCATACTGAGCCTGAATCCGGCTTACCTGGTGATGGGTTAAACGCGCTTGATTGGACATGATTCTTAAAATAACGGTGGCTAAAACTGTAACCAACATAATTATCCCTAAAACAATAAAAAGGGCTATTCCTTTTCTTCCGCGATTAAGCATCTTTCCTTAGGGAAATCCGGTAGTCTTTATTTACTTGCAGTAAAATAACATGGCCTTCTCGGGCAAGCCAGCCTAAGCTCATTAA